>ERZ1034998.1559-NODE-1559-length-13307-cov-5.459780_pt1 | contig 13307 bp, 7 predicted proteins | sample MGYA00520621_ERZ1034998 | MGnify/ENA primary metagenome ERZ1034998 (study PRJEB33766, sample SAMN09781748) | gut metagenome | biome: gut microbiome | host: Homo sapiens | place: Madagascar | study: EMG produced TPA metagenomics assembly of the PRJNA485056 data...
GCCCACGGACACCACCTTGAATACCTTGCCGGTGTAGGTGGCGTTCTGGAAATAGCAGCCGTCCTTATGCTTGGTAGCGGGACATGGGTCGTCCGCCGATTTGCTTACAATACAGCTTTCGATGCAGTCGGCCTTGTGATGTCCGGCGGTACATTTTCCTGCGGTGTCCGCGCTGATACAGGACTCGATACAGCCCTTCTTATGAATATGAGCCGGGCATTCACCACTGAGCGCGGATTCGGTGCACTTTTCAATACAGCCGTCATAGTGATACTTGGTTGCCGGGCACTTGTGCTCCTGGGTGGTTTCGATACAGGCCTTGATGCAGTCCGTATGATGCGCACCGGTTGCCGGGCAGTCCTCAGGATTTTCCGCATGGGTACAGGCCATAATGCAGTCGGCGAAGTGCTCACTTGCCGTGCACACGCCCTCGGCGGCGGCGTGCTTGCAGGCCTTGGGACAGCCATCCTTGTGGTTGGGATCCGTACCCTTCAGGGGGCACTTGTCGTCGCCGGTGCAGGTCTGGGTCACCTGGCTCAGAAGCACCAGCCGGAAGTCCCCACCGTCGGCATTCAGAAGACTTGCGTTGAGTTCCTCGTCCTCGGCGGCCAGCAGATGAGTGCTGTCCGTGTCAATGCCGGAAACCAGGCCGTCGCAGGGGGCGGTAATGACGCCCGTATCCTGCCAGGTCAGAAGCTTCTGAAGCAGCTCCTCATAGTCCCGGTGCGTTTCGGCCAGCAGCTCCCGCTGGGCGGTGTAGTCCGTGTCCTTCAGGGTGAAAAGGCTTCCTCCGGAGGAAACCGTCTGCTCCAGGCGGATATTCACCTGGGAAACGGTGCCGTTGAAGGCGGTGGCCAGCCAGGGATTGTGGATTTCCAGAGAACCGGAGCCAAGGCCTTCCAGGGTAACGGTGTCGCCCACGGCGTAGCCGTTGTCGGCGATGGTCACGGTCAGCTCCCCGTTCAGATTGGATTCCACCCGGCCGGTGACGGTTTTCCCGGAATCCAGGGTCACGTTAATGGAGTCGCCGGGAATCAGCTGGGAGGAAACGGTCAGGGTGACGCACATCCGGCCGTCCAGGCTCAGAAGTGCCAGCCCCCCATGCTCCACCAGCACCTGGGTCACGGAATCGCCGGGATTGGCGTAAATAGCCTTCACCCGGCCTCCGGCAGGGGCGGTGACGGTGGAGGCGGATTTTTCATCGGAAAAGGTTTCCATCTGCTTTTCCACAGCAGCCATGGAAGTCCGGATTTCGGTGACGGCGGTGAGGGCGGAAACCTTGTCGATTTTCGCCACCGGGTCGCCTTTTTTGACCTCCTGGCCGTTTTTCACCAAGAATTCGGTGATTTTCACCTCCGAGGGCAGCTCGATATCCTCGCCGTCCCCGGCTTCCAGGGTGCCGCCGCCCCGGACGGTGGCCTGGACGGAGCCTTCCTTGACCGTCGCTTCCAGCACGCTTGCCACCGGGCCGTCCTGGGCATCCTGCTGCCGGGCCAGGGCGGGCAGCATTGCCAGACCTGCCACCACCACCGCCAGCACCCCCCACAGGATGTACCGGCGGACATTTTTCTTCTTCGTCTTGTCCATAGTTATCCTCCGTAGTGCAGCGCGTCGATGGGCTTCATCTTTGCCGCCTTATTGGCCGGGTACAGTCCGAAGACCACGCCGATGAGGAAGCAGAAGGCCACAGCCAGCATCACAACGCCTCCATCCAGGGCGAAGGAAATGCCCGCGCTGGCGGTGACTGTGGAAACCACCTGCAAAATGGCCCAGCTCAGGAAAATCCCCAGGCCGCAGCCCATCATGCACAGCACCACCGCCTCCATGAGAAACTGGGTCAGAATGGTGCCCCGGTTTGCGCCGATGGCCTTGCGGATGCCGATTTCCCGGGTTCGCTCGGTGACGGTGACCATCATGATGTTCATAATGCCGATGCCGCCTACCACCAGAGAAATTCCGGCAATGCCGCCCAGCAGAATGGAGAGCGTGGAGGTGATGGAGTTCATGGCCTCCTCCAGCATATTGGAGGAATCCACCTCAAAGGCGTCCTCGTCCTCATCGAACCGCTCCATGAGAATCCGGGTCATGGCGTCGGCGGCGGCGTCCACGTTGGAGCCTTCCGCCGCGGACAGATAGAAGGTGGTCACATCGGTGCTGACGCTGTCCGTCAGACGGATGAGGGTGGAATAGGGAATATAGGCCATCAGGGTTCCGGAGGTAAGCATGGACATCATGGAACTGGTGTCCTCCTCCAGCACCCCCACCACCTCAAAGGAAACGCCGCCCAGAACCACCGTCTGGCCAACGCAGTCGGTGTAGCCAATCAGCTCCTTGGCGGCGGTGTCGTTGAGAACGCAGACATAGGTGCGGTTGTCCTGGTCGGTGGTTTTCAGCCAGCGACCCATGGAAAGCTGCAAGCCCTGGATGTCGTAATAGGAGGGAGTGATGCCGTAAACGGTGACGGTGTCGTAGTTGGCTCCGTGCTTGCCCACAAGAGAGGTGCTGGTGCGGGCGGAAATCCGGCCGATATCCGGCTCCTCCGACATCCAGGTGTTCAGGTCGTCCAAGTGAATGGGCTTGCCCTTGTCGTCGGACACGGTGACGGTGACGAGACTGGTACCCAGGTCGGACACCGCGGTGGTGACGGAATTGGTTGCGCCATTGACCAGGCTCACCAGCACCACCAGAGCCATGACGCCGATGATGATGCCCAGCATGGTCAGAGCCGCCCGCATTTTATTGGCACCGATGGAACGCAGTGCCATTACAAAAGACTGCATTACAGGCTCACCTCCGAAATCTGACCGTCCAGAATGTGGATAGACCGCTGAGCCTGCTTGGCAATGCCGCCGTCATGGGTAATGAGGACGATGGTATTGCCCTGACCGTGAAGCTCATGGAAAATGTCGATGATCTCCCGGCTGGTTTTGGAGTCCAGCGCGCCGGTGGGCTCGTCCGCCAGAATCAGCTTGGGCCGGGTGACGATGGCCCGGGCGATGGATACCCGCTGCTGCTGACCGCCGGAAAGCTCCGTAGGCAGGTGCTTTGCCCGGGCGTACATGTTCACCCGCTCCAGAGCCTCCTTCACCCGCTCGGTGCGCTCCTTCTTGGGAACCTTCTGATAGATGAGAGGCAGCTCCACGTTTTCCTCGGCGGTAAGCTTGGGAATCAGGTTGTACTGCTGGAACACAAAGCCGATTTTCTCGTTGCGCACCTTGGCCAGCTGGTTTTCGGTGTAGCTTTCGATGGGCAGGCCGTCCAGCAGGTATTCCCCCGCGTCGGCCACGTCCAGGCAGCCGATGATGTTCATCAGGGTGGATTTGCCGGAGCCGGAGGGGCCGATGATGCTGACAAATTCCTGGGGATAGATGTGCAGGTTGGCGTGATCCAAAGCCCGAACCCGGTCGTCGCCCACCTGATAATATTTGCACACGTCTTTCAGCTGAATCATGGCTCAGCCTCCCATGCCGCCGGAGGGTCGTCCTCCGCCGCCCATATTTCCGCTGGGCATTCCGCCGGACATCCCGCCGGACATCCCGCCGCTCATTCCGCCGGACATCCCGCCGCTCATTCCGCCGGGCATGACCATGAAATCGCCAAAGCCGCCGCTGTCGGCCTCGGTGTAGTAGACGGTGTCTCCCTCCTTCAGGCCGGAGGTGATCTCCACATCGTCGTCGTTCTGCATACCGATGGTCACTTCCGTCCGACCGGTGTAGCGCTTCTGGGCTTCGTCATAGCCGGTGTAAACATAGTAGCTGGCGCTGTTCTGGTGCAGGGCGTCCACGGGGATGATCAGGGCGTTTTCCGTGCCCTCAATCCGCACGTCCACGTCGGCGGTCATGCCCACCAGCATCCCTTCCTCCCGGTCGAGAGTGACCTCGGCGGAATACCGGGTCACGCCGGTGGAGGTGTCGGCTACCTTGCTGATGGAGGTGACAGAGCCGGTGAAGGCATCGTCACTGACGGAGCTGACGGTGATCTGCGCCTCCTGCCCCTCCTTCAGGGACAGAATGTCCGTTTCGTCAATGCTGATGGTGACGGTCATCTGCTTCTGGGGGTACAGGGTGAGAATCTGGGTTTCCGTTGCGGAGGTGGCGGTGTCCTCGTCATATTCCACGCTGGTCACCAGACCGTCCTGGCTTGCCAGCACCGCCCCGTCCCGGTAGATGGTCAGAAGGCCTGTCAAAGTGTCCTCCAAATCCTGCCGCTGGCGCAGCAGCGCGTCAAAATTCGCACTGGTTTTGGTGTCGCGCAGGGTCATCAGGGTGGAGCCTGCGGTGACATTGGCGTTTTCCTTGCAGGAGATGCTCTTGACCGTGCCCACATAGCCGGTGACGGCTACGGGAGAATGGATGTACAGCTTGCCGGTTCCCAGGGTTTTCCCGGCGGCATCGGCCACGGTGACCTGCTCGTCCAGGGCAGGGCCGTTGTCCGTGACCAGCACGGTGACGGTGCCCAGGGTGGCGCTTTCCACAGTGCCCTCCACCGCGGTGCCGTCGGACAGGGTGACGGTGACGGCATCGCCTCTGGCGCAGCTGTCGGATTCAAAATCCACGGCCATGTAGCCGTCCACGCTCAGAAGAGCCAGAGCCCCGTTTTCGGTGACGCTGGAAACCACGTTGTCGCCTACCTGGGCGTAAATCTTTTTCACCCGGCCGCCTACGCTGGTGGTGACGCTGGTGGAGGCGGTGTCGGACTTGGCGCTGTTGATCTTCTTGTCCAGGGTCTTGATCTGATCCTGAGTGCTGCTCAGGGTGTCCACCACGGAAGCCATGTCCACCTTGGCAAGCAGATCGCCCTTGGCAACTGCGTCTCCGGCCTCGGCGATGACCTCGTCCACCTCCACACCGGCGGGGACGGTCACGTCTTCCTCGTCCACCTGCTCCAGCACGCCGCTGCCGGAGACCAGGGTGTGGATCGTGCCCGGAGCCACGGTGTAGCTCTGCACGTCCTTCTGAGTGGCGGCGAACCGGGCGTCCACGTTTTTGCGCAGATGGGAAACCACCATCACCAGAGCCGCGAAAATCACCGCGACGATGATAATTACCCTGCGCAGCCGCTTACGCCTGCGCTGCTTCTTTTCCTGACTGAGCTTGTCAAATAGCGCCTCGCCAGTCTTTTGCTGTTCCTCCATAGGCTTTCTCCTAACTGTGTGAAGATAATATTCACAAAAATGACACTATTATTTTATAGAACCTGTCAGGGACAATTGGGAAGAAACTGTAAACAAATTGGAAAAAGATTGGCAGATTCCGGAGAATGCCCGGAAAAGGATGTCATTTTGTAACCAATTTATCGGAAAGAAAAAAGCCCAAAAGATACGCTGTCATTGCGAGCCAGTGCTCACACTGGCGTGGCAATCCGTTTCCCAAAGGCTCCCTTGTGCAAAGGCAACGTGTTTTGCGTACTTTTCTGATACGCTGAACTGCCCCGCCTTTCGGCGGGGCAGTTGAGACAGTCAAAAAACGAATGCGGTACAATTCTATTGTTCTTCTGAGAAACATCGATAAACGCACTGGTGCGGGAGCACCTCGGCTCCCTTGTGCAAAGGGAGCTGGCAAAAATCTTTGATTTTTGACTGAGGGATTGTAAAACTGCGTCAATGAAAGCACACAAAAAGATGGGAGTTCTGATCCCCTCAGCCCCAGTGTGCGCACTGGGGCAGCTCCCCTTGGTCAGCAAGGGGAGCCTTTGCGCTTCGCCATCAGTTCTCGGAAGAACCGGGGAATTGTGACCGGAGGGAATCCTTGGAAAGGGTCACACCAGTGACATGGGTTTATTTCGGTGCGGAAAAGGGGGCGGCCAATGGCCGCCCCTACAAGTTCGATTGATATTGGTCAGCTTTTCCGGGACAAAAGCCCTTACCCGCCCAGAACCCGGTTCAGCGCCTCCAGGAGCTTGTCCATTTCGATGGGCTTGGACAGGTGGCCGTTCATCCCCGCTTCCAGGGACTTTTTCACGTCCTCGGCAAAGGCGTTGGTGGACATGGCCAGAATGGGCAGGGTTCGCAGATCGGCACGCTCCGGGGTGCCGCGGATCAGATGGGTGGCTTCCAGACCGTTCATCCGGGGCATCATGATGTCCATGAGCACCACATCGTAGGTGCCGGGCTGTGTGCCGCGGAGGGTCTGCACCGCCTCGTCGCCGTCGGTGGCCGTGTCCACCCGGAAGCCCATTTCCACCAGAATGGTCTGGGCGATTTCCATATTCAGGGCGTTATCCTCCACCAGAAGCAGACGCTTGCCGTCGAAGCGGGCGCGCGGGGCTGCCTGCCCCCGGATCACCTCCCTGCCGTGGAGCAGGGGCAGGGTGAAGTCGAAAGTGCTGCCCTTGCCGGGGGTGCTGGTCAGGTTGATTTTTCCGCCCATGAGCCGGGTCAGCCGGGAGCTGATGGAAAGACCCAGCCCCGTGCCCCGGACGCCGTTGGAATCCACGCCCGCTACCTGCTCAAAGGAGCGGAAAACCCGTTCCTGATTTTCCTTGGAAATGCCGATGCCCGAGTCCTTCACGGCGAAGAACACCCGGGAATACCGGCCGTTGTCGCCGTCCAGGACGGCTTCCTCCCGGATGATCAGCCGGACGGTTCCCCCGGCGGGGGTGAACTTCACGGCGTTGCCCAGAATATTCACAAGAATCTGACTGATGCGCAGGGAATCTCCCCGGAACCAGTGATTGTCCAGCTGAATTTCCTCCACATAGCGGATGTGCTTGCTTTCGGCCTGGGGGGCGATCAGCTCCCGGACGGTGGAAAGCGTCCCGGAAAGGTCAAAGTTCTCCGAGACCAGCTGCATCTTGCCGCTTTCAATCTTGGACATGTCCAGAATGTCGTTCAGAAGGCTCAGCAGATACTGGGAGCTGACGGAAATCTTTTGCAGGCATCGGGTCATCTCCTGCTGGGTCTTGCCGGGAAGCAGCGCCACGTTCGTCATGCCGATGATGCCGTTCATGGGGGTGCGGATCTCGTGGCTCATCCGGGACAGGAAGTCGGACTTGGCCTGGGCGGCGGCATCATGCTGCCGCTGACGGATATAGCTCTGGAGCACACCGGCCAGCTGCCGCAGATCCTCCAGCAGGGTTTTGTCCGCTTTCCCGATGGGGATGCCGCAGACGCACAGGCAGCCCATATAGCGCTCGTCGTCGTACATGGGCAGGAAAATGCCGGGCTGATCTCCACGGAACAGGAAGGGCTGAAGGAAGCTCCCGGCATCCCGGAGGCAGTAGCCCCGCATGGGAAGGCTTCCAGCCCATTCCAGCAGGGCATCCAGCTGACTTTGGGTGAAGAAACGGACGGCGCAGTCCGGCGCGGCCGCGGAACCGGGCCGATAGCTGTATTCCAGGGAGGTGGACATGGAGTCCATCCGGCTCAGGCTCACCTCCGCGCCCCGGGACTGCATCCGCTTGGACAGTTCCCGCATGAGAAGGTGCATTTTCAGGCCGAAGTCCCCTTCGCCCCCCAGCAGATTGACAGCCAGATATGCCAGACTGTTTTCCCGGAGGTAGTCCACGGAGCCGTGATGCCGGAAAATCACCGGCACCGGATTCCGGCGAACCTCCTGGGGCAGCTCGGAGAACAACGCGAAGCCCCGCTGAGGATTGTCGGCAATGAAGTCTTTCGCGGTGTTGGCCTGGTTCAGGCAGGTTTGCACGGACACGGTGTCCTCCCACCGGGCAATGCCCACCCGGGGGGACAGCTCAATCACATCGGCAGGGAAGGTGCCCCGGATCTGGTTCAGAAGCTCCCGGGCAAAATCCTCCGCCTGAATCCGGCTGCTGTCCGGAAGCCAGTAGCAGAAGTCGCTGCTGTTGAGCCGGAAGACATGGACGCCGGGCGGCTTCAGAACGGGAGAAAGATGCCGCAGAAGCAGCTGTACCAGAAGATTTCCGTTTTTCACTTGCAGCCCGGTGGAATCCGGCAGGCTCAGCAGAAGAATCCAGCCCTTTTCCCCGGCGCTCAGCTGCTTTTGCAGCAGGCGCATTCCCTCGTCCAGGGAATAGACTCCGGTGATGCCGTCTCTGGCATTGCGCTCCCGGAGGCTGGCCTCCTGCTGCTTTTCGTCGTCAATGTCCCGCAGGGAGCAGATCACCTTCACGGCAGTGCCGTCGGGAGAGCGAAGAACCCGGCCGCAGAACAGCTTCCACCGGTACTCCCGGCCGGGACGGCTTATCCGGAATTCCGTCCGGAAGGAATCCTGATAGGGCTTCCGGTTCAGACCGGCGAACAGCTCCCGCACCCGGGCGTGGTCGCTTGGGTGGATGTAGCTTTCCGCGAAGAAGCCGTATTCTCCCCCTACGCAGTCCCAGGTGCCGTCCAGATTGGGCACGTTCAGGATATCCACGGTGTGATCGGAAATGTTGTAGGTGAAGTAGCTGTCGCTGGAATTTTCCAGAGCCACCCGGTAGCGGGAGGCCTCCTCCTGCAATGACAGCTCCGTGGCCTGCTGCTTTTCCACCAGCTGTTTGACCACCTGGTAGATGCCGTCGATTTCGGGAATGTCGGAATTTTTGTATTTGGCAAGGCCTCTGGGGCCCTGGCTGATGCTGTCCGTCAGCAGCTGGATAGGGTCGGTCAGGTGGCGCACCAGCACATAGATGGCAACGACCGCGAAGAGCAGGCCCACCAGCACCGCGGCAAGCACCCACAGGTACAGGGAGTGCCCCATGCCGAACAGCTCTTCCTGCCCCTTCAGCCCCAGGAACACCCAATTGCTGTTTGCGTAGGGGGGATTGTTGGAGTAAAGCTTCATGGGGGACAGACTGGCGTACAGGAGCTTTCCGTCGAAGGGAATGCTGTCTACATGATAGAGGTTGTCGTATTTGGTTTCCACCAGATGGAAGCTGCTTTGGCTCAGCAGCAGATTGGAAAGGTAGTCGTCTCCGGCAACGGGGCGATAGCCGCCGTCTGCGCCCTCCACGGCAATCAGATAGCTGTGGTCGGAGGAATCGGAGCCTACGCTGACCATATATTCCTTAATCAGCACGGGCAGGGAAATCTCGACGCCGAAAACCGCATAGACCTGACCGTTTCGGCGCAGGGGAATGGAATAGGTGATGACCTTATAGCCGCAAGCCGGGTCGTCCTCCAGACAGAATGGCTCGGACCAGTAGCCCAGATCCCGGGTTTCCGCCTCCGGATTTTCCCGTCCGGCTCGCCAGGGAGCGTAGTAGAATTCGTCGGATTTGCGGACACCCTCCCCCGCCAGGGAGAAGTAGGTGGTCCAGTCGCTGCCCAGGGCAATGCCCAGACTCCGGGACAGCAGCGTGCCGCACCGGGAAAAGGACAGGTCGCTATTGTCCGCCGCCTTGGAAGTGGGGTCATAGTCCCGGAGATAAAAGCCGCTGACATTACCGGAAACCTCCGGGCTTTCGCCGGTCATCAGCAGGAAGCAGCCGGTGGCTTCGCTGTTCTGCGCCACTTCCAGGCATATCGGGAACATTTTCAGCAGAAACTCCTGCTGAAGGGTCTGGGAGCCGTTCAGCTCCTCCAGCGTCAGCCGGTTTTCCTCCAGGAACTGCTCCAGGGTCTGGGTCAGCTCCGACTCTCTCTGGTAAATCCGGCTCCAACGCTGGAGCATCTGGGATTCCAGCCGGGCCCGGCGGTTTTCCGTGGCCTTTTCCGTATTCTCCACGGAGTTGCGCTGAATGGAGCCTACCACATCCCGGAATTCAATGATGCCCAGAATCAGGGAGCTTTGAATGACCATCAGAATAAGCAGCGGTACCAGGAATAACCAGAAAATCGATTTTTTCGATAGACGTTTCTCCACAAATCTCAGCCTTTCAACGCGTGTTCAATCTCGGCGGTAAAGTCCTCGTACCAGTTTTCAAAGGCGGAATCGGAGGTGTACTTCGCCAGCACCGCCTCCCGGCTGGCACCGGAAGCCGTCTTCTGCTGGATATCGGCAAGGTCGGCGGTGATTTTGTCTGCCAGGCTGTGCTCCAGCACGCCGCGCAGGGCGGTGCCGCCCGTGAAGGTCTGGGGAGTGAAGAATTCGGCCTGCTCCATATGCTCCAGGGAGAAGGTAATGCAGGAATCGGTGACGGGATCCATTTCCAGATGCTGATTCTTTGCGATTTCCCGGAAGGTCTCCACCCGGTTGGCTTCCTTCAGGACGGGCAGATACCCGGAGCCTGCCCCGAAGCGCACGTTGTTTTCCGCCTGGGTAAACCACCGCAGGAATTCCACAGCCGCCGTCTCCCGCTTGACATCGGACTTGGTGACGGCCATGCCCGCGCCCTGCTGGACGATCACGTTTTTGCCGCCGGCAAAAATGGGCACAGGCAGAACCTCGTAGTCAATGGGATGGGAACCGGTTTCCGTCTCCACCTGCTTGGGGAAGTAGCCGGCGGAGGCGGTGGAGCCGGTGTAGGCCAGCAGGTACCCGGTTTTCACGTCGTCGGAGCGGAATTTGCCGTAGGCGCCGAACCAGCCGCTGACCATGGGCACATAGTAGTTGTCCCAGAGCTTCCGGAAAACCTCCTGATCGGCATTCACATGGGCCTGGTTGTTTTCCACCTTCAGAAGGGGCTGACCCAGCTGTTGGGCACCGACGAAGAAATAGTTGGGCAGAGCGTCTCTGCCGTAGAAGGCCTTGCCGTCGTTCGGTATCTCCGGGGTCTGTTCGTCCGTCCACCGGTAATACTTTTCGGAAACCTCCACCAGACCCTCCAGGGTGGAAAGCTGGTCAAGGGTCACGCCGGTGCTTTCCGCGAAGGGCTCCCAGTCGGTTTTGTTCAGAATCATGACCTCCGTGGACTTGGCAATGGGGAAAATCCGCAGACTGCCGTCGGCGGCGATGCAGCCCTCCTTCACATAGGAGGGGATGTAGGCATCCAGCTCCTCCTGGGTGAAGTAGTCGGAGAGATTTGCCAGCGCCCCCGCCTGCTCGGCGTTGAAGGCGGTGTCGGAATAGGAGGAGAATAGATCGGGCAGCGGCTCCGCGCCTACCTTGCCCTCCAGGGAATCCCGGACGGCGGATTCCAGATCGTTGACGGAGCCTTTGCTGTAGCTGGAAACATAGATGCCCTTTTCCTGGCCGACGGTGCTGTTGAAGGCATCCACGATGGCGTCAAAGGCGGACAGCTGAGCACCGTTGTAGTAGTGCCAGATGGTCAGGTTCACGGGCTCCTTAGGGTTAAGCTGGGTGCTTTTGCCGCCGCAGCCTGCCAGCAGGACACCTGTCAGCAAAGCGGCGCACAGCGCCAGAGACAAAATTCTCTTTTGTTTCATATTCCTGTTCTTCTTTCCTGATGTGAAGTATTTTATGGGCTCAGTATAGCATAATCCCCTTCCGTTTACCAGAGGAAAGGGAAAAAATGAGCCTGTTATTTCCAAAATTTTTCCGGAGCGGGGAGAAAAATGCGGATGTAGGGGGTTGTCTCGTTAAGTGCCCCTATGGGTCAAAATAGCCAAAATATACAATGTCATTGCGAACCAGTGACCGATGTCACTGGTGTGGCAATCCCCCGGATAGGCGTAAAATCCAAGATTTCCTAACGTAGATGTTTGAAAATCGGGGGGATTGCCACGCCAGTGTGAGCACTGGCTCGCAATGACATGGTTCTATTTGGGCACTTTGCTATTTTGAGACAGCTCCGCGTTCTATGAAAAAAACGGCGTAAAAACGGGCGGCCAATGGCCGCCCCTACAGGTTCTATGGAAGATTTGCAATATTTCGCGCATTTCTGTCCGTCAGGCTCTGCTTACTTTTCCAGAGCCATGACCTTATCAATTCTCCGCTGGTGCCGGGCCTCGCCGCTGAAGGGAGTTTTCAGCCAGGTGTGCATGATTTCCAGAGCCAGATTTTCCCCCACCACACCGGCGCCGATGGCCATCATGTTGGTGTCGTTGTGCTCCCGGGTCAGCCGGGCGGACATCACGTCGCTCAGCAGAGCGCAGCGGATGCCCTTGACCTTGTTGGCGGTGATGGACACGCCGATGCCGGTGGTGCACAGGACAATGCCCTTGTCGCACTCCCCTGCGGCCACCGCCTTCGCCGCCGGGGCGGCATAGTCCGGATAGTCGCAGCTGTCAGCAGTATAAGTGCCGAAGTCCTTGACTTCGTACCCATCCTTGGTCAGAACCTCCACCATTTTGTTTTTCAGTGCCAGAGCACCGTGATCACAGGCAATCGCAATTTTCATAACTATTTCCTCCGTATTGCTTAGAAGGGGTTGTCTCGTTAAGTGCCCCTATGGGTCAACATAGCCAAAATATACAATGTCATTGCGAACCAGTGACCGATGTCACTGGTGTGGCAATCCCCCGGATAGGCGTAAAATCCAAGATTTCCTAACGTAGATGTTTGAAAATCGGGGGGATTGCCACGCCAGTGTGAGCTACATTAAGGTATGACTGCCACTGGCAGTCATTTCGATTTTGATTCGCTGCGCGGAGCACCACTGGCTCGCAATGACATTGTTCTATTTGGGCACTTTGTTATTTTGAGACAGCTCCATGAGTTTACATAACAAATCCGCCGCTGACGCCAAGAACCTGTCCTGTGACAAATTCCGCGTCAGCCAGGGCTTCCACCGCCTGAGCAACGTCCTCCGGGGTGCCGTTGCGCCCCAGAGCCGCCTCCTGGGCAAGACCCTCCAACACATCAGAACCCACGTTGGCGCACATGTCCGTGAGGATTACCCCCGGAGCCACGCAGTTGACCCGGATGCCGCTGGGGCCAAGCTCCTGCGCCAGCGCCTTGGTCAGGGCAATCACCGCCCCTTTTGTGGCAGAGTAAGCCGCCTCACAGGAGGCGCCCACCTGTCCCCACATGCTGGAAACGGTGACGATGCTCCCCCGGTGGGTGCGCAGAAACGCGGGCATGGCGGCGCGCACGCAGTGGTAAATCCCCTTGACGTTCACAGCAAAGAGCCGATCCCAGTCCCCTTCCTCCATGGAGGACAGAAGGCCGTACCAGCAGATTCCCGCGTTGCACACCAGAATGTCCACTTCCGGAATCCGGGCGAAAGCCGCCTTCACCTGCTCACCGTCAGATACGTCGCAGCAGATGGCGATCGCACCGGTTTTTTCCGAAACCGCCTTCGCCGCCTGGTGGTTTTTCTCGTACAGGAAGTACACCCGATCTCCCCGGGCGGCAAAGCGGGCGACGATGGCTGCGCCGATGCCCCGGGAGCCGCCGGTTACGACCACCGTCCGCATATCAGCCTCTTCTTCTGGGACGGCTGGAGCTGCGGTGGTCGGCGTACTGCTTGATGCCGGAGAGCTTGCTGTCGGATTCGGTCATGAAGGCCTTCAGCTTCTCCTCAAAGAGCTGATCGGCGGTCTTGGGGGCGGCGGGCTGCATGGG
>ERZ1034998.1570-NODE-1570-length-13256-cov-13.287478_pt1 | contig 13256 bp, 14 predicted proteins | sample MGYA00520621_ERZ1034998 | MGnify/ENA primary metagenome ERZ1034998 (study PRJEB33766, sample SAMN09781748) | gut metagenome | biome: gut microbiome | host: Homo sapiens | place: Madagascar | study: EMG produced TPA metagenomics assembly of the PRJNA485056 data...
ATAGTGGTATTAACAGTTTTTAAGAAATGTACATCTATTTATTGACCGTAGAATTTTAAAGGTGTATAATTGGTAGTACCAATTATGGAGGGGTTATATGAAATATATTCGTGAATTTGGGATTATCATTGTAATTTCATTAATAGGGGAACTTTTGAATTATCTTATTCCTTTGCCTATACCATCAAGTATCTATGGTTTGGTAATAATGTTTTTGTGCCTACATTTCAAGATAGTTAAGGTTGCTGATGTTAAAAAAACAGCAGTATTCCTAATTGAGATTATGCCACTTATGTTTATTCCGGCAGCAGTAGGTATAATTGAGTCTTGGGATATTATTAAGCCTAATGTTATTGCCTATGCAATTATTACTATTGTTTCAACTGTACTTGTAATGGCAGTTGCCGGTAGAGTTACACAGTGGGTTATTAGACATAGTAAAAAGGGGGATAAGGAATAATGAACTTTTTTGATGATTCTGTATTTTTTGGTGTTGCGATTAGTATTTTGTCCTATGGTTTTGGTATCTTGTTAAATAACAAGTTTAAGTTAGCTATTTTTAATCCACTACTTATTTCTATTGTAGCAACAATTGTTGTTTTGCTTGTAAGTGGTATTGACTATAAAGTTTATAACAGTGGTGCTAAATATCTTAACTATCTTTTAACACCTGCTACTGTTTGTTTAGCAGTTCCTCTTTATGAAAAGCTAGAGGTGCTTAAGAAGAACATTAAGGCAATTTTGATAGGTATTCTTTCCGGTGTACTTACTTCTTTGCTTTCTGTTTTAGGTATGAGTGTGATTTTTGGACTAAATCATACAGAGTATGTAACAATGTTACCTAAGTCAATTACTACTGCTATCGGTATCGGTGTTTCAGAAGAATTAAAAGGCAATGTTACACTTACTTGTGTAATTATCATTGTTACAGGCGTACTTGGCAATATTATTGCACCGGCAATTTGTAAGTTGTTTAAAATCAAAGATCCTATTGCAAAGGGTATTGCTATCGGTACTGCAAGTCACGCAGTAGGTACTGCAAAAGCAATGGAAATGGGCGAAACCGAGGGTGCTATGAGTAGCTTGTCTATTGCAGTTTCCGGTTTGATGACAGTTATCGGTGCATCAGTGTTTGCTCAGTTTATGTAAGGTGACTTATGAAAGAAAATTCTAGAGAATATCAAAAAGCAGTTGACTATATTTGTAGTGAAATTGCAAATGGCAATATTTCTATCGGTGACAGACTTCCAACAGAAAGAACTTTGTCAGGACAATTAGGCATTAGCAGAAACTCTACAAGAGAAGCCCTAAGAAGTTTAGAAAATATGGGTATCACAGAAAGTGTGAGAGGTTCAGGCAACTACTATACAGGTAATGTGTCTAAGAAATTTTCTGAAATGATACGAACATTACTTATGATAAAGGTAGTGTCTAAGAAAGATATTTGTGATTTTAGAAGAACAATGGAACTTTCTGTTTGTATGACAATTATGAACAAAAGTGACTTTGACTTTACTGAAATTGAAAGTGTACTAAATAAAGAAACCACTTCAACTGATGATGAAGTTGATAAGGATAAAATGTTTCATTATCTTCTTGCTATGTCCTCAGGTAATGTATTTTGGATGGCAATAATGGATGCAGTTATTGATGTGTATAGAGGATGGATTGATGAAGTAATTAAGATTATTGGCATTGATACAAAAGAAAAGTTAGATACTGCACATAAAAATATTTTAAGTAGCCTTATTAGTAAGGATAAAGAAAAATGTGAAAACGCTATTAACCTACATTACGATATAATAGATGATGTTTTGAATAGTTAAGGATTGGGACTGCAAAGGCAGTCCTTTTTCCTTTTGTGATTTAGCACAATGAAAGGGAAAATTCTACAAATTAATTTTTCTAAAGGTTTATGAAATATAAAGGAAAATTTTTTGTTACTGTAATTTATTATGTTTAATGTAACAAATTTAACTTGTAAACGAAAATAACAGTAATTTTGCACCATCCATTGCATATAAATAAATGAGAAAGGATGGTGTTTCAGAATTTGAATTTCAGAAACAAATGTAAAGCAGTAGTTTCTATTGGTATGGCAGCACTTTGTTTGCCTATTATAAGTGTCGGTGCTAAAGAAAATTTTACTGTAACTAATGTAAGTGATAAGGAGAAGATAGTTTCTTCTGTACTGTCAGATGGTATGAATGTCTCTAACATTAAGGTGAAGGGTAATTTATCAGGACAGATAGGTGCTTTCAAAAATGGCAAAGGTAATGTTGGCATTGATGAAGGACTTGTATTATCCACCGGTTATGTGTCAAGTATTTTGGAGTCATCAAAACGAGGCAGTGATGAAGTACATTTCTACAGTCAAACAGATAAAGATTTAAAGAAAATGACTAACTTCAGTATGTACGATTTGGCAAGTGTGGAGTTTACCCTAACTAATAATGCAAATTATGATACTGTTTTAGCCTTTAATTATTCTTTTGGTTCAGCAGAATTTGACCAACCTGATATTTACAACGATTGTTTCGGTTTGTTTGTAGATTACGACAATGACGGTATCTATGATGAAAATATTGCAAAGCTACCTAATGGAAATAATACTTCCATTATGAATATTAAGTATGGCAAATACTTTACCGGTTCAGCAAGCAAGGTGTATAAAGACAGTTTTAATGGTATGAGTAATGTGTTTACTGCTCAAACTTCAAAACAAATTCCTAAGGGTGGCAAAGTAAAGCTAAAACTTGCAATTGCCGACTGTTCCGATGCAATTTATAATTCAGCAGTATTTATTGAGGGTAAGTCAATTAACTTAGGTAAGAAGATTGAGAATCCTATCATAAGTGGTGTAAATATGCCTAACGGTACATTAAGTCCTACATTTAAGGATACTGCAACTACCTGCACATATCAGTGGTATATTGCTGATGAAAAGGGGAAAGAGGGAACACCACTACCTAATGAAACAGGTAAAACTCTAAAAGTTACTAAGGATATGGTAGGAAAATATGCCTACCTTGTTGTAACAGGTACAGGAGATTATTCCGGTACAGGTATTTCAAATTATGTTGAGATTGTTGACCTGCCACTAAATCAACAGAGGTTCTCTTACTACACTAATTTCCATTATGATGAACCGTATAACTTAACTTGTTACGGTAAAGGTGAAAACCTAGATATGTACTACATTATTACAGAAGACAGTGAAAAGCCTACACCTAAAGAAATGATGACAAATGGCACAAAGGTTAAGTGTAACAAAACCACAACTCAGAATGGTTATAAATATAGTGGTGGTGAAATCTCAGGTGACCTTTATATAAAGAATCTAAAAAGTCATATTTATGTAATGTTCGTTAGAGAAGAAAGTGACAAGATTGTTCATAGTGGTATTAAGGACAGACAACTTTACCCTATGTTTTGTAATGCTGAAAATCTAGACTTTAACAGTAAAGAAATCAATGTTTGCAACAAGATTGTTAAGCTATATGACACTATGTTTAAGAAGAATGTTGCACCTAGTGAAAATGTAGGAAACAAGATTGATAACCCATTAAACAGTAATGTTAAAAATATAGTGTTGTGCGAAAATCTTACAGAAAATGTTTGTTTAAAGTGTAGTGATTGTCTTTCATTTAATGTAGACGGTTGTATTGAGAAAACTTGCAAAGATTACGGTTATGTGGTGTATAACTGCAATAACGGTGACTTAAAAGATTTAGGCTATAACAGAAGTAACATTCCTTGTGGAAAAGATTTGTTAAAGCTAAAGGGTGTTGAAGTTTATTCATTAAACAACATTACCGATACAGAAAAAATGTCTGTTTGTTATAATAACGGTCTAAAAGCAAATACTATGAATACAGACTATATCTTTGCTTTTTGGTATATTGATGAAACCGGCAATATGGTAATGGAAAAGTCCTATTATGAAAATTCTTATGAACTTGCATTACAAGAAATTGAAACAAAAGCAAAAGATAACGATGTGCTAAAGGCTTATGTTGAGCTATATAATGCACTTGATGAATTGTGTAAGTAGGAGGTGCTTTTATGAAGAAAGAATACAAAAAGCCGGAATTGATTGTGGAAACTTTTTCTACAGAAAGTGTTATGTTAGTGTCAATGACAGAACCGTTCAGCTCAGTAAACCATACTGTTACCGGTGGTTTTGACGATGAGGATTGATTTTTAAATATTATAATCTAAATAAATTAAAACAAAAACTCCCTCATTTGAGGGAGTTTTCTGCAATTATTTAAAATGTTTTGAAAATTGTTTAAAAGTTATTGCATAATTTTAAAAAAATAAAAGGACTGTTTTCAGTCCTTTTATAGATTAATTATTCATATAAAATTCTTTTCTCTGTGACTCTTGTGAGTGAAAAGCCTTAACCATTCTTGGTCTGTTATATCTTTGCTTTAGGATAAACATTAAGTCGATGATGCCACCCAAAACAGATAACCAGAACAGTAACCAAAAGTTAACACCTGACAAAAAGATAGGTAAGAGGATAGGTAAGAAATTAGCTATAATCATAACAATATGAGTAACTTCTTCTCTGCAACTGTTAGAAATCATCTTGGATAATTTCTTTTGCTTTTGGTCAAAATCCTCAGGGTTGTAGTCAGGAATGTGATTTTTCCAACTTGCAACTCTTAGAACTTTGAAAAGTCCTTTTTCGTAATTTCTTTTCCTAAACCATTTGTTGGTGTGGTTCCATGGTCTGCCTTTCATACTCTTGAAAAACCAGTTAACAAAAAGTCGCATTGCAAAATGAAATAGCAAAACACCTAGTGTAACTGTAATAGTCTTGAAAATACTTGTTCTGAAAAATAAGAAAATTGCATAAAAAACTACAAAACCAATTAGCAAGAGCTCTGTTATGAAAATCATTTTTGCTTTGAAATTTGATTTCATAGTTTCTCCTTATTCCTGATTATTTTCATCATTTTCGCTATTTGCAAAAAGTTCGTCAATCTTAATCATAATTGCATTTTCAACTCTCTTACGATGTAGTTCACAACTCATATCGCAAGTGCCTGTGATTTTGCCTGTTGTGTGGTAAGCGTTAGCTGAACAACCACCTGAACAGTATAACTTAGCAAAACAATCTTGACAAGCTTCTCTTGAATAAACATTACATAGCTTAAATTCGTTAACAATATCTGTGTTCTTAACACCGTCAAAAACATTACCAAGTAAGAACTTGTCATCACCCACAAACTGATGACAAGGATATAGGTCGCCCCAAGGTGTAACTGCCATATAGTCAGTACCAACACCACAACCTGAGATTCTCTTGTAGATACAAGGACCACCCTCTAGGTCAATCATATAGTGGAAGAAAGTAAAGCCTTTACCTTCTCTGTTTCTCTTGCACATTTCCTTTGCAAGTAGGTCATACTGATCCTTTAGCTTAGGAATATCACTTTCTTGTAAAGCATAGTCCATCTTAGGATCGGTAACAACAGGTTCCATAGCCAACTGTTCAAAGCCTAAATCTGCAAGGTGAAGAATATCATTTGCAAAGTCTGTGTTGTAGTGAGTGTATGTACCACGAATGTAGTAGCCTTGCTGATTTCTTTCTTTAGCCATTTTTTGGAACTTAGGTAGGATAAGGTCATAAGTGCCCTTATCGTTTCTTGTTCTTCTCATTCTGTCATTAGTTTCTTTTCTACCGTCCAGTGAAAGAACAACATTGTAACATTCCTTGTTAGCCCATTCCATAACTTCGTCATTAAGAAGCACACCGTTAGTTGTTAGTGTGAAACGGAAGTTCTTGCCTTTTTCTTTTTCAATGCTTCTTGCATAAGCAACAAGCTGTTTAACAACATCAAAGTTAAGTAATGGTTCACCACCGAAGAAGTCAACTTCCAGGTTCTTTCTTGAACCACTCTGTTCAATAAGAAAGTCCAAAGCTCTTTTGCCTACTTCAAAGGACATAAGTGAACGGTCACCACTGTATTCGCCTTCACCGGCAAAACAGTATTTACAACACATATTACAATCGTGAGCAATATGTAAGCAAAGTGCCTTTAGCTGAGTAGGTCTTGCTTTAATGTCAATCTGTAAGTCCTTAAACTTGTCTTCTGAAAATAGTTTACCTTCTTTTTTTAGTTCCTCAATATCCTGAAAAATCTCTTCAATATCATCAGCAGTAATTTCAGGGTATTTGTCACAAAGTTCAAGGATAATTTCTTCCTTACTTCTTGACTCATATTTATCAATTACTTCAAAGGCTACTTCATCAACAGCATGTACACTGCCTGAGTTACTGTCTAGGACAATATTGTAGCCATTATTTTTATAACAATGTACCATAAAATTTCCCCACAATAAAAATCGCCATAGGAAACCCTACGGCGACCTTTTACTTTTTTAATTATTTTTCAGCCTTTAGCTTTTCGCACTGCTGATTTGCAATACCACAAGAAGTCTTACAAGCTGACTGACATGATGTTTGACATTCACCACAGCCACCCTTTTTAACTGATTCAGTTAGGTTTCTTGTATTAACTGTTACGATTCTCTTCATAGGAAATTTCCTCCTTAATTAATAACAAATTTATTTAATAATATTTTATATCATTTTTTACCTTGTGTCAATAGCACAACACACCTTAAAAGGAAGTTTATTGCCTTCACTCACCACATTAACACCTTTTTCTATTAAATATTTAATAGTATTAACTGCTTTTTCGTCAAAAACCTCACCTATAGAAATAATAGGTATTCCCGGTGGATAAGCATAAATATATTCACCTGAAACTTTACCACAACAGTTTTCTATATCTATAAATTCCTTTTTCATATCTTCAACTTTACAAGGCTTGATTTTCATTTTAGGAATGTGGTTTAGAGTTATATTTTCCTTTTCTATATATATACAGTTTTTGTCAATATCTTTAAGGGCGTTAATTAATCTGCTGAAACCCTCATCAGTATCATATATGCTTGTCATAGCAATAATATAATCAGCTGATGCCATTTCTGTTTCTATTAAATATTTTTCTCTTAATATTTTTTGCAGTTCTGTACCTGATAGGTCAGTGTTTTGTGTTAGAATTACAATTTTACTTTTGTCAAATGCAAAAGCATTTTCACCTTTATATATAGAAAGGTTCTTGAGTTTTCCACATTCTAAGTAAAAATTGTTAATTCTTTTTCTGTATGCATAGAATAATTCTTTGCCTTTTTCGATAATTTCACAAATACATCTGTCAACTGATGCAACCATTAAGTAGTTAGGTGATGAAGTCTGAAAAGTCATCAGTCTTTTCTTAATAATATCTTTGCTAACCTTGTCACTGCAAATATGAAGTAACCCTGTACCTGTTAAGGAAGTTAATGTTTTGTGGGTACTCTGTATTACTACATCAGCACCAAGTTCTGTTGCTGAATTTGGAAAATAATCATCAAACATTAGGTGACTTCCATGTGCCTCATCAACAATTAAAGTTACATTGTGGTTGTGACAAATCTCAGCAATACTTTTTATATCACTTACAATCCCCTCATATGTAGGAGAGGTTATGATACATACTGTGATTTTAGGATTACTGTTAAGTGCATCTTCAACATCACTTGACAAAATTTCTCCCATAAAAGAATGTACCGATTTAGGCATTAAGTAGGTAGGGGATAAGTCCCAAATTTCTACTGCATTATAAACAGATTTGTGACAATTTCTAGCCATTAAAATATTGTCACCTTTTTTAGCACAACCTGTAATAGCCGATAAAATTCCAACTGTACTGCCGTTTACTAAAATATAACTTTCTTTGGTACTGTATAAATTTTTAATTCTGTCTAAACTTTCCTTATAAATACCCTCAGGGTGATATAGGTTGTCTAAGTCCTCAACCTCAGTAAAATCAAGTTGATTAAATTCACCTTGCCTCTTATTTCCCGGCATATGGAAAGGATAAATATTTTTTTTGTTGTATTCCTTTAAGTAATCTATAACTTTCATATTCAAACCCTATCTTAAAATGTAGGGGCGAACAGTGTTCGCCTGTTTAAGGACTTTTGTATAAGTTCACATTAGTAAATCAATCTTGTTTTCTTTGATATCCACTTAATTTTTTAACCGTTTAAAGATTCAATTAATTTTCTCAATGATTTTTCAAAACTTTTATCCTGGTCGGCAGTTCTCTTTTTAGGTCCTTTTGTGTGTTTACCTGCCATTCTTGCTTTCTTACTAATGTATCTAGTCATCAGCAAAGAATCAATGTTTTTGTCAGTATATATAAGTCCGTTTTGGTTAATAGGCTTACTGCCTCTGCTTAAGCACATTGCACCTAAACCGTAATCTTGAGTAACTACAATATCACCTTTTTCTATAAGGTTTGCAATTTTAAAGTCGGCAGAATCAGCACCTTTTTCTACAGTAATGGTATCTGCATATTCCTTGTTAAAAATATGAGAAGTATCTGTAATTATAGTGCAAGGCAATTTGTATTCCTTTGCAACTTTTATTGTAATATCAACAACTGGACAACCATCACCGTCAATATAAATCTTCATAATATCACCTATACTAATTCTATCAATTATTATAATAAATAACAAGAAAAATCTTGTTTTAATTTACATTGTGTAGTATTATGTATATGTAATAATGTATATTATGAATAACTATATCATTTTATATGTTTAATTTATTATAGATGGAGGATATACCAATGGCACAAAAAGGTGACTTACTTTCAGTAAGACAAGACATTAGGGTTGTTGATGCAACAATTAGAGATGGAGGACTTTGCAACAACTTTAGATTTGACGATAAGTTTATTAAGGACTTATATCAGGCAAATGTAAAAGCCGGTGTTGACTATATGGAGTTTGGCTACAAAGCATCTAAAGAAATTTTTAACGAAGATGACTTTGGCAAGTGGAAATTCTGTAACGATTCAGATATTAGAAAAATTGTTGGTGACAACAAAACAGGTCTAAAGATTGCAGTAATGGCTGATGTAGGCAGAACAGATTTTCAGAAGGATATTATCCCTAAAAAGGACAGTCCTATTGACCTTGTTCGTATTGCAACATACATTAACACAATTCCTGCAGCAGTAGAAATGATTGAGGATTGTGCAAAGAAAGGCTATGAAACAACTATCAATATTATGGCTGTTTCTAAGGCTAACACAGATGATATTAAGACAGCACTTGATATTTTAGGTCAAAGCCCTGTTAATGCTTTCTATATTGTAGATAGCTACGGTGCACTTTATCCTGAACAGTCAAGAAAACTTGCTAACCTATATTGTGAATATGCCGATAAGTACGGCAAGAGTGCTGGTATTCATGCTCATAACAATCAGCAACTTGCTTTTGCAAATACTATTGAAGCTATGACTCAGGGTGTTAGTTACCTTGATGCTACAGTTGACGGCATGGGTAGAGGTGCAGGTAATTGTGCACTTGAACTGCTACTTGGTTTCTTAAAGAACCCTAAGTACAAGGTTGCACCTATCCTAAAGATTATTGAAGAACATACTGAGAAGTTAAAGGCTGATGGCGTTAAGTGGGGTTATGACATTCCATATATGCTAACAGGTCAGTTTAACACCCACCCTCGTCCTGCAATTTCTTATGTTAAAGAAGATAGAAAAGATTATTCAAAATTTGCTAACGAACTTTACGATATTATCAATAGCTGATTTTGAAATTTTTTATTAATTTAATAAGGAGTTTTTAAAATGAATATTTTATTAGCCGGTGGTGCAGGTTATATTGGCTCACATACTTGCATAGAATTAATTAGTGCAGGACATACAGTTGTAATTGCAGATAACCTTTGTAACAGTAAGAAAGAAGCTGTTAAGAGAGTTGAAAAGATTGTTGGTCAGGAGATTCCTTTCTATGAAATCAATGTTTGTGACCATGATGCTCTAAGAAAAGTATTTAGTGAAAACAAGATTGATGCAGTTATTCACTTTGCCGGTTTAAAGGCAGTTGGTGAAAGCTGTGAAAAGCCACTAATGTACTACCGTAACAACCTAGACAGTACTCTAACACTTTTGGAAGTTATGAAAGAATTTGGTTGTCACAACTTTGTATTCTCATCTTCAGCTACAGTTTATGGTATTCCTAAGACTGTACCTTTAGTAGAAACAATGCCAACTTCTTGTACAAACCCTTACGGTTGGACAAAGCTAATGACAGAACAGATTCTTCAGGATGTTACAAAGACAGACCCTGAACTTTCTGTTGTTCTTCTTCGTTACTTTAACCCTATCGGTGCTCACGAAAGTGGTACAATCGGTGAAAATCCTAACGGTATTCCAAACAACCTAATGCCATATATTACTCAGGTTGCTGTTGGTAAGCTAAAGGAACTTGGTGTGTTCGGTAATGATTATCCAACTCCTGATGGTACAGGTGTTCGTGACTATATCCATGTTGTTGACTTAGCTAAAGGTCATGTAAAGGCTATTGATTATGCCCATGCTCACAAGGGTACAGAAATTTTTAACCTTGGTACAGGTGTAGGTTATTCTGTTCTTGATATTGTTAAGACATTCAGCAAGGTTAATAATGTTGAAATTCCATATCAGATTAAGCCAAGAAGAGCCGGTGACATTGCAGAATGTTATGCTGACCCAACTAAGGCTAAGGAAGTTCTTGGCTGGACTGCTGAAAAGACACTTGAAGATATGTGTCGTGATTCATGGAATTGGCAGAAGAAGAACCCTAAGGGTTACGAAGAATAATAAAAGAATAAAGAGGAAAATAATATGACAAAACGAATTAGTGCTGTTGTTCTTGCACTGCTAATGTGCCTACTTACTTTAGCTTTTTCTGTAACAAGTTTTTCAGCAGCAGAAAATCTAAAGCTAAACGGCAAAGTTAATGCAAAGGTTGGGGATAAAGTTACATATGAATTTTGTGTATCTGAAGTTCCTGAAAAAGTAGAGGATATTCAGATGCAGGTTGCTTATGATTCTAAGTATCTAAAGGTTGACCCTGACAAAGTAGAATATCTTGATGGTGGTAGCTCTGTTTATAACACTAACCTAGATAACGAAGTGCTATTTAATAGTGCAAACGGTGTTCAAGGCTGGGATATGAAGAAAAAGACAATGATTCTATCCTTGACTTTTGAAGTTCTAAAGGGTGGTAGCACAGACATTACATATTATATGCAGTGTTTTGACTACCTATCAAACAGTAACAGTGTTGACACACTTGTTTTTACTACTGACTTCTTAGTAAACGGTAAGTCAGCAGAAAAAAATCTAACACCAAAGGTTAACGAAGACGGTAACGGTGGTATCTTTATTAACTATGAAAACGGTAAAGGTACAAAAAACGGTGGTAACAACCCAATCGGTGGTCAGTACGGCAGATATAACACCAACAATCAGTCAACTGAAAGCAACGGTGATACAGACGGTGACGCAGTAAATAATAACGCAAATGTGCAGACAGATGCTAATGGTAACACTGTTGTAAATACTACAACTGCTTATCAGGAAACAACAGAGTCAACTGCTATGAGAACAAATTCATCAGGTGAGAATGTTACAGACTCTAACGGTAAAGAGGTTTCATACACAGACTCTGATAACTTCTGGAGAAATCTTGGAATTATAGCTATTGTAGCAGTTATTGTAGTAGTAATTGTAATTAAGGTTATTGTTGATAAGAAAAAGAGTAAAAAGGAAGAATAAAGAAAACTAAAATTAATAGTTTATTCATATTTCCTTGCCATTTGTGCATTATGTATATTTTGAATATACAAAGTTTGTGCATTTTACAGTCAACAAAATATTACAAAATTGTTGCTTTACAATTTTTAAAGGTGTATAATTAAGCCAATGGGGAAGTTATCCCCACAAATCTTTATTGGTTTAAATTTATAGGAGGAGATAACTATGAAGAAGTTATTAAGCGTACTATTAGTTATGGCAGTTGTTATGAGTTTTACAACTGTTATGATGTCAGTATCAGCTGACGAAAAAGAAGATTTAGTTGCAGCAGGTTCTTCTCAAGATGTAGAAACAGCAGCTGCTGACGGTAATGTATCTGTAGGTGCAGGTACAGATGCTGAATCAACAGGTACATCAGGTAAGATTTATCTAGAAAAGCCTAACTGGGCCGGTAAATTTTTCTCAATCCACATTTGGGAAGCTAAGCAGAACGGTGAACAGTTCTTTGATTATGGTACTAAGTCAGAACGTTTTAAAGAAGAAGACGGTAAACTAGCTTACGATGTATCAAACCTTAATGAAAGCACATACATGAAGGGTGGTCTAAAGGAAGGCGTTACATACAACCTAATGGTTTATGCTGATAGTGGTATTGAATCATGTGGTCTAATGTTTAGTACAGAATGTATTGGTGATACTATTAAAGTAACATCTAACACACCGTCATTTGAAAATACAGAAGACTCAAAAAAGCATAGCTATCCAATCGCTTGGACAGAAAATGCTAAGAAGTATGGTATTCCTCTACAGATTACATCAGTAGGTACAGTACAGGGTGAATTCGTAACAAAGGGTTCAACTCCAGATGATATTGTCAAGGCATGGGACAAGAACTACAAGCAGTATCCTAACAAGGCTTCTTTTAGTCCACAGTCAAATGCTAGAGACCATAAAACAAGACTTGCTGAAATTAAAGCAGAATTCAAAGAACTTGTTAGCAAAGGTAAAGTACTAGTTTTGGGTGGTGGTGTTTACACTGAAAAGACTGACCTAAATAAGGTTAAACCAGGTTCAAGCTCAAACAGCTCATCTAACTCAAGCTCAAACAGCTCATCTAACTCAAGCTCAAACAGCTCTTCTAACTCATCAAGTAGGAAGATCTATAAGGATAAGAATGGTAACGTAGTTACAAGGAATGCTGATGGTTCATTCACAGATGCTAACGGTAACAAGGTTGACGCTTCTGACGTTACAGAAACAACAGAAACAGTTTCAACAGGTCAGGACGCTATGCCTCTATACATTGGTCTAGGTGTTATGCTAGCAGCAGCAGGTGTTTACTTCCTAACTCGTAAGAAGAAGGCTTAAGTTAGTAAACTGATTTAAAACTCAAAACTTAAAACTCAATTAATCAGCCCCATCATTTTTGATGGGGCTTTTAATTTTGTAATAAATTTATATTGTTATCTCAATATGAAAGAATGTATAATTACATTTATAACTAGAGCCTTGATATTTCATTATATTAAATTTTTTAGTATTGTGATTTGATATAGTAAGTATTATTACTGAATAGTCTAATAA
>ERZ1034998.1572-NODE-1572-length-13247-cov-4.479685_pt1 | contig 13247 bp, 12 predicted proteins | sample MGYA00520621_ERZ1034998 | MGnify/ENA primary metagenome ERZ1034998 (study PRJEB33766, sample SAMN09781748) | gut metagenome | biome: gut microbiome | host: Homo sapiens | place: Madagascar | study: EMG produced TPA metagenomics assembly of the PRJNA485056 data...
TAATATCAACTTCACAAAAACGCCCGCCTAGAAGAACTAAAAAGTTTGAGTGCAATCTTTCTGCCACGGACAGTCGGGCGGGGAGTGTCAAAGCCAACAAAAGACACAACCCTATCACCGCCGGATCGGTTGAAAGAATTTCTGCAATTTTTGTGGAATCGCTTTCTAACCAAAGGAGAAGCGCCAAAAGCTCGATACACTGTGTGGCGGGATATAATTTGCTTACTGCAAGTGGAACACTGCAAATAGTAGCGGCATGGTGATGACGGATAGGATCGTCGTCAGCCCGATGCCTTTTGATGCGGTGATGTAATCACCGTCGTATTGGCGCGCCAGCATTGCCGCCATTGATCCGGATGGGGTTGCCAAAGTCACGAAGCAGACACCCAGCAGGAGCGGATCGTGTACGACCTGCCGCAGCACCAGCATTCCGAGTACCGGAATCAGCAGAAGCCGCATAAATACAAAAGCGGGCAGCCTTGCATCCCGAAATACACCTTTCCACTCCACATCCAGAAATGAAGCTCCGATCACCATCATGCTGAGCGGAGCGGTAAGATTGCTTAGCATGGTGATGGTCTGGCTTGCAGCCGCAGGAACCTCGAACCCGGAAAATGCGATCGTCAGGGAGAGGATACCTGCGAAAACTCCGATGTTTAGGAATTTTTTCAGGACATCCCTCCATGAGCCGACCGTTCCGGCGATCCGAAAAATTCCGTAGGTGTAAATCAGCAGATTAAACAGAAGCATAAAAGCCGCTCCGTAGAGCAATGCAGTGGAGCCGTACATGGCAGACAGAATCGGAAAACCCATGAAGCCCATGTTGGTGAAGGCGAGCATGACCTTGTACATGCCAGCCTCCTTTTTCTCCATGCGAAACAGCATGACCAAAAGCTCCGACACGCCGATCAGTGCAGCATAGAATACGATTGCGAGCACAACGATCTGCGTAAGCTCTTTTTGCCCGATCTGGTTGCCGATGCTTCCGGACAAAATGAGTGCAGGGTTCGCCACATTTACGATCAGCCAGGAAAGAAATTTGCAGTTGTTCTGGTCTAAGATCCGTTTCCTTGCCATTCCGTAGCCGAGTGCCATAAAAAACAGCAGGATCAGCATCTGCTTTAGTAAAATCATACAAGCTCCTTCATAACCTCATCGATGACTGCCATCGCGAAATCGATCTCCTCCTGTGTAACGGTAAGCGGCGCGATAAAACGAACTACATTGTGGTCGCTGCCACAGGTAAGGAGAAGCAGATCCTTCTCCAAAGCCTTTGCCTTGATCGCTCCGGTAAGCGCGGCATCTGGCTCCCCGTCTGCGGTCACAAGCTCCATCGCGTTCATAAGACCTACGCCTCTTACATCCCCGATGCGATCCGGGTACTTCTTCTGAAGCCCGGTCAGCTTTTCGCGCATGTATGCGCCCTGCTTTTTCGCGTTGTCCAAAAGATGATCCCGCTCTATGATCTCAAGTGTTTTCAGTCCTGCTGCGCAGGCAAGCGGATTTCCGCCGAAGGTGCCGCCGTGTGCGCCTGCCGGCCATTTGTCCATGATTTCGGCTTTTGCGATGATCGCAGAGAGCGGAATGCCACCGCCGAGCGCCTTGGCACTTGTCAGGATGTCCGGCTTTACGCCAAATGTCTGGAATGCGTACAGCTCCCCGGTTCTTCCGATTCCTGTCTGTACCTCGTCAAAAATCAGCATGATTCCGTGTTTGTCACAGATTTCACGAAGTCCCTTCAAAAATTCCGGCTTCGGCGGGATGTAGCCGCCCTCGCCCTGTACCGGCTCCACGATAATCGCCGCTACGCATTCCGGAGCAATCTGCTTTGCAAAAATGGCGTCAAACTGCTTCAGGCACTCCATCTTGCAGCAGCCCTCCTCCTTGCCGAACGGGCATCTGTGACAGTTTGCATATTCTGCCCAATAGACAGACGGCATCAGAGGCTCATAGTATTTGCGGTACGCACTGCTTGAACCTGTGACGGAGAGGGAACCGATCGTTCTTCCGTGGAAGGAATTGCGGAAGGCGATTACGCCCGGCCGCTTCGTAACATATTTTGCCAGCTTCATCGCACCGTCGTTTGCCTCCGCGCCGGAATTGCTGAAATATACCTTTGTATCGCCGCCGGTCAGCGCAACGAGTTTTTCCGCGAGCGCAACATAGGATTCGTTGTATACAACGTTATGTCCAACATGGATCATGGTATCGAGCTGTTCCTTGATTGCCTCGACAACCTCCGGATTCTTTGCTCCAAGGTTGTTTACCGCGACACCGCTGGCAAAATCCAACACCTTGTGTCCGTCCTCCGTGTACACATAGCAGCCCTCGGAATTTACAATTCCCAAGGTCGTTGCGCGATTTGCAACTGCCGGCATTACCTTACAACATCTTTCATACATACTGCTCATTTTCTTATCCTCCTATCGCGTCTATTTCGCACTGCCCTGATATACCAAGGTCAGCATTTTGTCCATCTCTTCCTCTGTCATCACCACCGGATTTACCTTTGTCGCGCCAAGCATGGCGTGCTCTAACAGCAGATCGTGTTTTTTTGCAAACATCTCTTCTGTTATCCCTGCGTCCTTGAACGTTGCCGGGATGCCGAGGTTTTCGCGCATTTTTTCGATTTCCTCCACAATATCTGCACAGTGACAGCGGTATGACAGCTCACTTAGCTTCCCGGCAACCACCGGATTCTGGCGGTTGTACGCAAGCGCATAAGGCAGGATGATCGCGTTGGTGAGTCCGTGCGCCATATTGTAAATCGCACCGAAGGAATGCGCGATTCCGTGCACCATTCCAAGTCCGACGTTCGCGAAGCCGATCCCCGCCATTGCCTGAAAGTTGTGTACTTTTTCGCGCGATTCCGTGTCCTCCTCAAGCACAGACTTCGGCAGCCATTTCATGATCCCGACAATGGCGGCACTGCACAGCCCTTCGTCAAAATCGTCCAGATTGTGATTCGTGTATGCTTCGATCGCATGCGTGAGTGCATCCATTCCGGTCTCTGCCGCAACATTTTTCGGCATTGTCATCACGATATCCGCGTCGAGGATCGCGATATCCGGACGGAGGCAGTCAGTCATGATTGGAACCTTCAGCTCCTTTTCGGTGTCTGTAATAACGGTTCCCCTTGTCACCTCTGAACCGGTTCCGGATGTGGACGGTACACAGACAAGCGCCGTCCTGCGCTCTGCCGGGATCTCCCCTTTCGCGTTGTATTCTAAGACATTTTCAAAGGTCAGATATGGGAACTCATAAAACAGCAAAATTGCTTTGGCACAGTCGATCGCAGAGCCTCCGCCGATTGCTAAAATGCAGTCCGGCCGGAACTTTTTGCATTCGCTTAAGCCCCTGCGCACCTCATCTATGGAAGGATTTTTCGGAACACCGCTGAATAAAAGCACTTCGGTTCCTTCCTTTTTTATATACTCACTCGCCCGCTCGATCACATGGGAAACGATCATGGATCTTCCGCCGGTCACGATCATGACGCGCTTGTAATCCAGATCCGCGAGTGCAGCTAAGGAACCGGCTCCCGTGATGATCCTTTTTCCGCTAAGTACCAGTTTTCGCATATTGTGCGCCTCCTTTATCTCAGATAAAAATCAATCGTTTTTTCGATCAGCTTTGGCAAAACGCCAAAGGTATACGGCAGATTTACCCGCTCCGTCCACTTGTGGGCGTCTTTTCCGAAGCCTCCAAAATTCACCGCCGGAATGGATAGCTGCCGGATGTTTTCAAGCGGCAGCGGGAACATCAGATCAAAGCCCGGAAAGTTCTGCGTCAGGGATTGAAGGGATTGCTCCGTCTCGTCCATACTCAAGTAGCTGCTGTCGGATAAGCTCGGATAAAATCGCATAAAGCGGTATTCCTCGCCATACTCCGCGCTGATCTCAGCGGTGATCTGCATCAGCTCCCCTCGCAGCTTTTCCTGCGCTCCCTGGATCGTATTGTGCGGGCAATATGGTGGCGCATAATATAACACAATGCAGGGCGATGTGATCCCGACCGTCTGGAGCAGATAGCGGATCACTGCTATCGGAGCCTCCCGCTTGTCAACGCCATGTTCCAGCTCGTCTGCGATCATCTGCTCGATCCTGTCATCGGAGATTGACTCTTTTTTTCTTGCCTCCTGTAACAGTTCCTCATAAGTGAACACGCGGCTCGTATATTCCGGGCAGCTGGTGTGGTCGTGATTGGCATCTGCAAACCACTCCGTCTCCTGCCGTGTTTTTTCATATACCTCTGCAAACACCTCGGTTGCCGCTGTGACCAGCTTCTGCGTGATCATGTCGATCGTCTGATTGTGTACAAAATAGTTGAAGTAGACAAACGCCTCCTTGGTGGTCTGCACGTTGTACCAAGGCTTTAAGTCCTTCATTTTGAGCACGCTCGGCGGATAGCTGTGCTCTCCGTCATACGCATCGGTGAATGCGTGGCTTAAATGGATCTTGTGAACCAGCTCCGCTGCCAGATAGGAGGCATCCACGCCCTCGAAGCACTGTCCGACGTGCGTTTCCTTGCCCTGAATGTAAAAGCACGGCAGCAGCTTCCCGACCATTCCGGTGTATACCGTTTTTACCTGATCTCCCGGAAACAACGGGCAGATATAATCGTTGTTGATTCCCATGATATATGTGAGGTTATATTTTTCCTTAAGCTCCAGCAGCACATCGGTTGCCTCGATGATCCCGGTGTGCAGGTTCTCCTCGACCGGATTGAAGGAAACGACAATGTTGCCGGAAAGCGTCTCCGGATGCTCGCAGGCATCGCGCAGGATTCCGAGAAAAACCGCATCCCCGTCCTTCATATCGCATGCGCCACGCCCGAACATGTAGTCCCCGGACAGCAAATCGTCCTTTACCTCCTTGGGAAGTTCCACCTCCAGAAGCCGCTTCTGCAGTTCATCCGGATCGCAGGCGTAAGGCTCCAATGCCCCGTAGCCCTCCAGTCCGACCGTATCGGTGTGTCCGTGGAAAAGAAGCGTTTTGCCGTTCGGCTCCTTCTCTCCGAGCAGGATCGCAAGGACATTTCTTCTATGTAAGCTGTCGTCCTTTAGCTCCCGCACAATGACCTGATCCGGATGTTTTTGAAAATAGGGAATCGCGCGGAGAAAATTCTCAATGTATTCTCCTATCTGCCGCTCCCCCTCCGTCGTGTTGATGCTCGGAATCCTTACCATCTCTTTGGTGATCTGTATCATGTCCTCTCTCATACGGTTTCCCTTCCTCTCTTCCGATAAAACAAAAAGGAGCTAGAACGAATCTAGCTCCTTTGCTATGTGTACTGTATACATTTTTAGCACGTTTTATCTTAGGTGTCAATACAAAAATTGCCTTTTTATCAATTTTTCTTGCATTCTTCTAAATAATTCGTTATTATAAATGTATACAAAAAGCATAAAGGAGAAAAAATATATGGCATTGACTCCTATCAAGAAAAATTCCACGCTCAAAGAGCAGGCTTACGAACAGATCCGACAGGCGATCAATACGAACGCCCTGAAGCCGGGCACCTTCTTAACCGAGGAACAACTGAGCAGCATGCTTTCCATCAGCCGCACCCCGATCCGCTCGGCGCTGCAGCAGCTTGTATATGAGAAATTGCTGTCGCAGGATGCGACTGGTCACATTTACGTTTCTAAGATCACCGAGAAGAATGTCACCGACGCTTCACGGGTGCGCATCGCGCTCGAATGCATGGCACTGGATTGCGCAGAGTTTCCAATCCCGCCGGAAAAGCTCGCCCATATTGACGAGATCTACCATGAGCAGGTGAATCTGGTAAAAAATAATCCAACCGACAATCTGGGATTTGCCGAGTTGGATAAGCTATTTCACTGTGCGATTGCCGCGTGCTGCGACAACAGTTCTCTTATTGAATTTATTCAGAGCATCAACAATGTGATGGTCCGCATGAACGTCCTGTCCGGCACCCTGTCGAACAACCGCCTGGACGCGCTTGAGGAGCACGCCCAGATCATCCGCTACCTGAAATCCTCCCAGAAGGAATTTGCCAAGCTCTCGCTAAATGAGCATCTGAAAAAAGTAGAAACCCGAATGCTGCAGAGGAACAGCGTAACGGAATAGGCGGTTATTATCTGTGCCGACACGGTTGTACGGAGCGCCCGTGGCACGCCAATGAAAGTTGTTGCGTGTCATTGGGCGCTCCTCGTGTCAAAAGGAACGTCCCTGCTTCAACCACTGCCGGCGGCTCTTATAGTCCGGCAGCACCTTTCCGACCTCCTGCCAGAACGCTTTTGAATGGTTCATCTCTTTTCTGTGGCACAATTCATGGACGACCACATAATCGATCACTTCCGGCGGCATCCGCATCAGCAGACAATTAAAGTTCAGATTTCCTTTGCTGCTGCAGCTTCCCCACCGGGTCTTTTGATGGCGGATTGTGATCCTGCCGTAATCCACCCCGACGATTTTTGCAAAATACGCAACCCTGTCCGGGATGTATTCCTTTGCCCTTGCTGTCAGTTGTTCAAGCTCTTCTTTTGTAAGAGCTTGGGCTTCCATCGGCGGATTCTGCGCCTGCCGCTCCTTCATCTGTGCCAGATGTTTTCTGATCCAAGGCTCCTTTTCGCGGACAAAACGCTCAATATCCCTTGTTGCGGCGCGCCTTGGTGCCCGGACGGTAACCGTGCAGTCCGGATTGATCTGGATCGCAATCGTTCTTCTGTTTGATCTTATAATATTAACTTCCATCCCGGCTTTGCGTGCCTCCTTGTTAAAAAACTATCTTCATTTGACCAACCGGCGGAGTCTGCATAGTGCCAATGGGCGCTCTGTGTGTCAATGGGCGATTCCTGTGTCATTAGGCGCTCCGTGTGTCAAAAGGAACGTCCCTACAATCCATTCGCGCTGTTTTTGTATACAAAAAGGGCTTTCCCCAACCATGTTGAAGAAAACCCTCTGTCTGCCTGTTTTTACGGAAAGCAGACTAGATGTTCAGTAAGTCGCTGTATACCTTTAATGCACCGTCCGTCTCATGTGCAAGTACCTTCTTTGCAAGTACCTTTCCGAGCTGTACACCTTCCTGGTCAAAGCTGTTGACATTCCATACGAAGCCCTGGAACATAACCTTGTTCTCGAAGTGTGCCAAAAGTGCGCCAAGTGCCTCTGGGGTAAGCTGATCACCGATGATGATGCTGGATGGGCGGCCACCCTCAAAGTTCTTGTTCTTATTGTCGTCTGCCTTACCACATGCGAAAGCAACGATCTGGGCTGCAACGTTTGCGCAAAGCTTCTGCTGGCTGGTGCTGCCCTGGATGTCTACGTCTGTTCCGATCTGGCTGTTCTTAAATCCGATGAACTGAAGCGGAATGATGTCTGTTCCCTGATGCAATAACTGGTAGAAGGAGTGCTGTCCGTTTGTTCCCGGCTCACCGAAGATAACCGGTCCGGTCACATAATCTACCGGCTCACCAAAACGATTGACAGATTTTCCGTTGGACTCCATATCAAGCTGCTGTAAATGAGCAGGGAAACGGGAAAGTGCCTGTGAGTACGGAAGCACTGCGGTTGCAGGATATCCGAGTCCGTTTCTCTCGTATACGCCGATCAACGCATCCATAAGTGCTGCGTTCTTGCGGATGTCGGTATTTTTTGCAAAGGCATCTTCCTCTGCTGCGCCCTTTAAGAAACGATCAAATACTTCCGGTCCGAATGCAAGGGAAAGAACTGCTCCGCCTACCGCAGAGGTGGAGGAGAAACGTCCGCCGATGTAATCGTCCATGAAGAATGCTGCAAGGTAATCGCTGCTCTTTGCAAGCGGTGAAGTCTCGCTGGTTACTGCGATCATGTGCTTAGATGCATCTAATCCTGCTTTTGCAAGGGCATCCTTGACAAATGACTCGTTGGTAAGTGTCTCAAGTGTGGTTCCTGACTTGGATACCAGAATGAAGATAGAATGTGCAACATCGGTAGCGTTAAGAACTGCTGCCGCGTCATCCGGATCTACGTTGCTGATGAACTTTGCTTCCATCTTGAACAGTCCGTTTTTCTTTGCCCAGTTCTCCAGTGCAAGGTACATTGCACGCGGTCCGAGGTCACTTCCGCCGATACCGATCTGTACAACCGTGGTGAACTTCTCGCCAGCTGCATTGGTGATCTCGCCGGAATGAACCTTATTAGCAAAATCAGCGATTCTCTGCTGCTGCTGTACATAAAATGCTCTCTTGTCTACGCCGTCAGCGGTAACAGCATCCCCAAGCTGTCCGCGGGTCAGCTGGTGAAGAACGAGACGCTTCTCGCCGGTGTTGATCACTTCGCCATTATACAGTGCGGCGTACTTGTCGGTAAGCTGTGCTTCCTCTGCGAGTGCGGCAAGCTTGTCGATCACTTCGTCGTCAACTGCCTTCGCTGCGTAATTATATACAAGTCCGGCGCCCATCGGTATGCTGTAATTCTTAACACGAGCTGCTCCGTTGTCCCCCGACATTACTTCTGCAAGATTAACCTTCTTCGTGTTCTCTGTGAGATCCTTATAGGATTTCAAGGTATCAAAATTGTTCCATGCTACCATTTTCTTATATCCTCCGTGTTAAAATGGTTATTTCTTTCTTTGCTACTATAACGCAAAAAGGGGCGGGAATGCAATGGTTATTTGAAGGGAATCTACTTATGTATACTAATATTTTATATTTTGATGCACATACTACATATACAATTTTCTGTTTCGGAACAATATTTATCTATTTTTGTCTTGTGCATAGAACAAAAATGCATTATAATTGTTTTGTGTAAAAGGAGATTCTATATGAATAGAGACATATTAAAACAAATCATGGCAGACCAAAAGGATGTTTATCTGCATAATCCATTGGTTTCAAGAAACTATCCATTGGAACCCAATGTCAATTATTGTTTTGTCGGTATCCGCAGAACCGGAAAATCATATATGATGTACCAACAGATTAAACAACTAGAGGCAGATGGCACTCCATTATCCCAGATTGTCTATATAAATTTTGAGGATGAGCGCCTTCTTGAAATGACATCCGATGACTTAAATACAATCCTGGAAATTGCTCTGGAAGTATCCGGAAGTGACAATAAACCCTATCTATTCCTTGATGAGATCCAGAATATAGACGGCTGGGAAAAATTTGTCCGCAGAATTGCTGATATGAAATATCGAATCAATATTACCGGAAGCAACAGCAAAATGCTCAGTAGTGAAATAGCCTCCACGCTCGGAGGAAGATTTGTAATTATGCATATATACCCATACTCTTTTGCGGAATATCTGGTTGCCAACAATAAGAAGAAAGATTATCTAGGCATAATCAGCACCATGGATAGGGCAGATGTTCTCGCCCAATATAACACCTATGTAACTTATGGCGCTTTTCCTGAGTTAGTAGAAATCCAAAATAAAAGGGCTTATCTAAGCAGCATTTATCAGACAGTATACCTCGGCGATATCATCACCAGAAATAAAGTAACAAATGATTTTGCCATCAAACTGATTTTAAAGAAAATTGCAGAGTCCATTACAAAGCCTTTATCTTTTAGCAGATTAACCAACATTTTAAAAAGTGCCGGAGCTTCACTCGGTAAGCAGACAGTAATCAATTATGTTAGTTACATGACCGATTCCTATCTGCTCTTTACTTTACAAAATTACGCTGCAAAACTTGTGGAAAAGGAGACATCCCCTAAATATTATTTCATGGATACCGGTCTCCTTGGGCTTATGCTGCTTGACTGTAAATCTGCCCAGCTTGAAAATCTTGTTGCCATTGAACTCGTCCGGCGTTATGGTACCGACAACGTTTATTTTTTTGAAAATAACGTTGAGATAGACTTCTATATTCCATCAGAAAATCTTGCTATCCAGATAAGCATGCAGGTTCTCGACAATATGGACACCAAAGAGCGGGAAACCCGCGCGTTTGTTAAATTAAACCATTTTATTCCAGATTCCAAATGCATTCTGATAACCAATAGCGAAGAAGGCACTTTGGACTGTGATGGAGTTCACATTGATGTTGTTCCGGCGTGGAAATGGTTACTGTGGGGACAATAAAATTAAAATTCCCCACAAACGAACAATATCCTCGTCAATGACGAGGATATCTTCTATACTGGTATGCAGTAATCTGCTTAAGATTACAAAATTGTCTATGCTCGGTAATGATCTGCCGGAAATCCATTTATAAATTGCCTGGGGATTCTCAAATCCCATTGCATTTTGAATGTCCCGCACCGTATAACCATTTTCCATAAGCAGTTTCTTAATGTGGCTTCCTGTCTCCTTCTGCCGGATTGACAAATACATTGGTTCCATCTTCGCACCTCCGCAACTTTTGCATCCCGAATCAATCTTGATTATCGTTAGTCATCTATTATACCGGATTTCATTGAGGTTTGCATTAAACTTCCGGTTTAAATCCGGCTCCGCAAAAACTCCGCCGACCTTCTGATGCACGTTTCCTGATCAGCCGCATCAAAATGTTCGATCGCCAGATAGCCGTCATATTGGATTTCATTCAATCTCTCCACTATTGCCGCCACTGGAATATAACCATCTCCCACCGCAACAGCTTCATCTCCTCTGTCCTTGCAGTGGACATGGACAATCCGTTCCTTCAAAGAGTCCCATGCTGTCAGAACAGCCTCTCCGTGTGTGATAAAATTGCCCGTGTCAAAGGTTCCCCTCAGCTGCGGGATCTGCCCGAAAAACCATAACAATCCGTTTACGCAGGATATTGGAGATTTCTCGTTGTCAAAATCCTCCATCGTCACGGTAATTCCCATTTTTGCGCCCTGTTCTGCAATGTAAGCCAGTCCGTCTCTCATGCGCAGCGCCTTTTCATTCCCGCTCAAAAATGCTGCCATTTTCTCGGCATCCGGGACACATTCCTTCATCTTACGCCCTTCTTCCTCCGAAAGAAATCCCGGTACTACGAGTATTTTTCCGGTTCCTGCCTTCTGTGCCGTTTCAAGATGCTTTTTCGCCCTTTCTTTCTCCTCGCGCCTGTCCATCTCATAGAACTCGTAGACGCAGCTAACGCGAAGATCCGCCTGCCGAAGCAGCTCCAAGGTTTCCTCATGCTCATTGAGATATGTCATGTTTATCTCTACTGCATCAATTCCAGCGTTTTTTGCTTCGGCTAACAGTTCCGGAACGTTTTTTCCGGTCTGCTCAGCAGCCTGCAGGATATGATCGTAAAAAACAGATAGTTTCATTCCGTTACCTCCTGATTATCTAAGTATTTTCTTATCCCTTCTGGTGGCGCACAAAAACGAACGGCATTTTTGATTATCTGCTGGATTTTCGGTATGTAATAGATTGGGTACTCTTCATGTCCCGGCTGGAAATAGAAAATCTTCCCCAGCCCTCTCGTAAATGTGCAGCCGCTACGGAATACCTGTCCTCCCGAAAACCACCCTGCAAAAATAACGTCATCCGGCTTTGGAATGTCGAAGTATTCCCCATACATTTCTTCCTGCGGTAAAAACAGCTTTTCCGGTATGCCCTTTGCGATAGGGTGTGCCGGCATGATGCACCAGAGGTTTTCCTGCTCTCCGTGCTTCCACTTCAAGGTCATGGTCGTTCCCATCAGCTTCCGCATGATCTTGGAATAGTGGGCGGAATGCAGGGCGATCAATCCCATTCCCGACAGTACATGCCGTTGCACACGCTCTGCGACCGCATCCGAAAACTCGTCCTGCAGCGCATGGCTCCAGATGATCAGTACGTCCGTATCCTGCAGGACATCCTCCGTCAGCCCATGCTCCGGCATATCAAAAGTTGCCGTCCGCACTGTAAAATCCGGCTCCTCCTTCAAAAAATCCGCGATGCATCCGTGAATGCCCTTTGGGTATACCCGGCGGATGTCTTCCAGCTCCCGTTCGTGTTTAAATTCGTTCCAGACGGTTATTTTTATCATGTTTTTCCCCCTGTTGTAGAGTGTTTCGTAACTGCGCTGATTGTGTTGTTTTCTTAATGTCATTTCCTTAAATAATGTCTTATTTCATTACTTTTCAGATTCGTTCACCGATTGGTTGTTTGTTTATTGTTGCCTTTTAGCTTTAGCAGCTTTCAAAATATCTGCAAGATTGTCCCCATTAAGTACCCCTGGATAATCCTCCTGAAATGCAACCAAAACATCTTTATTCTCATGCTCAAGTTCTCTACACTGCTTGTAAAATTCATGCAAGTCTTCTTTCTTGTAGACAGCTTCTATAAAGTTTCTGGAGGCTTCTGGTATCTTGTCATATGAATCATATAAATCGACTACAGCCTTCTGAATTCTTTCAAAGCCCAGTGGTTCATCTCGTTCTTCTTGCTCAACCAATATACCTACTATATCAGATAAATCATTCTTATATTGACGGCCTGCCATAAGTTTCATGGCTACTAGATACTCAGCAGAAACCGTTCTAATCTGCAGTATATTCGAGAAAGTCTTATAGTACTTTGAATGTTCTGCTAACCTCGGCGTGTATGAATTCGTATTAACAAAGTCTGTGTTTAACCATCCAACTGGAAGTCCCAATCTATCTCCAACTGTGTCAATAGCTTCCTTCATTGCCCCTGATGACTTGATAATTGCGTCCATATCATAAGTCATTTCCCTAAAACCATAATTAATAAGAATGGATGCCCCTCCAATAAGTATGATTTCGGCAGGCATTCTAACACCATTCTTTTTACGAAACTCCTTTGCCAATTCCCTTAGATAGCTATCCAAATTTTCCTTTGTAAAAGGCTTATCAGCAGACATTCCGCACCTCACTTTCCACGATATTAAATCGTAAAAATTCAGGTATAGCGTCTGCCAACGCTTTTTCTTTTATACTTTCATCTCCTGTCGCTGCATATGATACTGCAACACCTGCTGGAAAATATGGCTTTTCAAGTTTCTGAGAACGAATATCGTTATAATTAGTACAAATCGGAAGGTCATTCATCCTAGACAAATAATCAATCATTGCTAACAAATATAAGGCTTCTCTATACCAACTACGTTCATAAAGCTTACGGACCTCATCTGTCTCAAGTGTTTCAATAATAAAATCAATATCCCCCATATCTTTTACATGGTGGCATGTATTACTCTTAAATGTTTCAAAAGAACATCTATAATCCACCTCTTCTGCACTATTATTCTCCAGTATAAAGTCAACCGTCACTCCAAGAATCTTCGCAATCTTATATAAAGTTCCAGCTGCGCATTTATCAAGATCAGCTTTTCCACTGCAGATATCTGTAATAGTAGT
>ERZ1034998.1574-NODE-1574-length-13240-cov-8.318695_pt1 | contig 13240 bp, 10 predicted proteins | sample MGYA00520621_ERZ1034998 | MGnify/ENA primary metagenome ERZ1034998 (study PRJEB33766, sample SAMN09781748) | gut metagenome | biome: gut microbiome | host: Homo sapiens | place: Madagascar | study: EMG produced TPA metagenomics assembly of the PRJNA485056 data...
GGATCGTCTTTTTGCCGGTGAGGAACCGCAGGATCCACGCCGCACCCACGGCCTGACTGAGCACGGTGGCAATGGCTGCGCCCCGCACGCCCAGCCCGAACCCGAAGATGAGGATGGGGTCCAGAATGATGTTGATGACCGCACCGATCACGGTGGTGAGCATGCTGGTCTTGGCAAAGCCTTGGGTGGTGATGAAGGGATTCATGCCCAGCACCAGCAGCACGAACACCGAGCCGAGAATGTAGATGCGGCTGTAGCTCAACGCATACGGCAGGGTGGCGTCGCTGGCACCGAACAGCCGCAGCAGCGCGGGTGCACCCGCATAAAAGCCGATGGTCAGCACCACTGCAAAGAGCATCAGCACCGTAAAGCTGTTGGAGATGATCTTTTCGGCCTGCTGCCGGTCCCCCTGCCCCAGTGCGATGGCGGTGCGCGGTGCACCGCCCGCGCCCACCAGCATGGCGAACGCGTTCAGCAGCATGAGGATGGGGGTGAACAGTCCCACGCCGGTGAGCGCGGCTGCGCCGATGCCCTCAATGTGCCCGATGTAAATGCGGTCTACGATGTTGTACAGCAGGTTCACCACCTGTGCCACAACGGCAGGGATCATCAGCTGCAGCATCAGTTTTTTCACGCTGCCGGATCCCATGTCCTGTTTTGCCTGTGCCATGGAACAAAAACTCCTTTTACTTCAAATTTGAACGATGTCCTTTCTATTATAATCGAAATCGGTCCAAAAGGATAGACCTTTTTCGCAAAGAAGTGCAAAAATTGGAAGCGTGCGGCGTCCGTTGGCACGCTGCAAAAAACGTGCAGAGAGCAAACTCCCTGCACGCAGACCCTATAAAAAACAGTTGACGGAAAATCGCTTTTTTGCTATACTATAAAGGCTACAATATGGAGATGTATCGAAGTGGTCGTAACGAGAACGACTCGAAATCGTTTTGTCCTTAACCGGGCACGTGGGTTCGAATCCCACCATCTCCGCCAGAAGTCGCAGATTCAAACGAATCTGCGACGTTTTGTTTTATCGAAGCAGCTGGATTAAATGTATAGGACCACCTTTCAGAGGCAAGCCCTCCGGCAGTTCCTTCAGGAACTGGGTCTCGGGGATCGTACCGGGTGAATTGCAAGGCTACCTCAAAACAAGCGATTCTGGCTGTCAGAAAAAGCTCCTTGGAAGCGAAGGCTTTCAGGGAGCTTTTTTGCTGCCGGGAGAGCACCCGGGCGGTTTTACCAGTCAGACGCTTTCCAATAGGCTTGTCAGGGTGGAGGCAAAGGCTTCATCCTGCGCCTTTGTCCGCTTTGGGCTCCCCTTGGGGTGCTTCCCGGCACGAAGGAGCTTTTTGTTTTCGTACCGCCGCAGCATGAGGGCATCCATGTTGTCGGCGGTGTACTCCAAGCCGTTCTGGTTCAGCACTCTGGCACACCGGGCAAGGCACATGCTTGCCAGCCCATAGTCCTGTGTTATGACAATGTCACTCGGCTTTACCCGGTTGACCAGCGCAAAGTCTACGCTGTCAGTACCCTTGTCAAATACCAGCGTCTGCGCACCCTCACGCTCGATCTGGTGGGAAGTGTCACACAGGATAATGACCGGGATGCCGAACTGCTTTGCGATCTGCAAAGTTAGGTCAACCACAGGACAACCATCGGCATCAATCAGAATATTCATCGAATATCCTCCATCACCCATCGAAACGCCCTTGCCGTGCGCAGGTCGGCATCCTTGAAATGCCCGCCGTTGTTCCATTCAAGGGTGCAGGCTTTGCTACGTCCGGCAAGTTCACGGTGCAGGGCACGGATGTTATCGCCCACAGCAGCCATAGCTGCGTTCCTTGTGCGCTCTTCCCGGTCGCCAAGACTCAGATAAATGCACTGCGCCTGAATGGGGTGCTGTTGCTCAAACTCCATCCATCCCGGAAACCACACAGATGGCGAAGCGGCCGCAACACCGGAAAACAGAGCTGTCTGCGTGGATGCCCACAGCGCGAACAATCCGGCCAGCGAGTAGCCGCCCAGAATGATCCGGACATTTTCCGGCAGTGCAAACTGCTGTTTCAGGGTGGGAATCGCCTGTTCTGTCAGAAAGCGTAGTGTGCCCGCCGCATTGCCGCCGAAACTTTCTTTGCCCCACACCGCAGGAGATTTCCACGGGGAAAGTTCATCGTTCCAGTTTTTCACAGGAACAGCGGCAAACAAAAACGAATGTGCCGAACCCTGTGCAATGGCTGAAATTTCATTGTCCATATGCTGCAATTCATGCTCGTCCGTCATCTGAAGCAGAAGATATTCGGCGCAGTCTGTGCCGTAAATGCGGCAGGGTCTATCTCCGAATTTTAAGGGAAAAGTAAGGCGATTAAGGGATTCTGCTTTATAGTTCATCGACAAAATACCTTCCATTGATCGGCACGAGAAAAAGGCGTGAGGAGATTGGCTGCTTCCATTATAGCATATTCGGGCGGAGAGACAAGAAGCCCGGATGTGCGGCACGCTCTGCAGGGACTTCCTGCATTTCAGTATGAGAGAATCGACGAAAAAACGGTTGACATCCGCTGGAAGAAACCCTTACAATGGGAACAGAAAATGCGGCATGTAACGGAACAGGAGGAAAAGACGGATGGAAACCTACAAGACCCTGCGAGAGCTTTTTATGACCTTGTGCAACACGGAGGTCGACACGGCGGTGATCCTGGGCCACATCAACCCGGACGGGGACGCCGTCGGTTCGGTCATGGGCGTTGCCTATTACCTGCGGGAGAATTTCCCCTGCAAGTTCCGGGAAATCATCCCCTACACGGCCCCGGGCCTTGCCAAAGGGGTGCAGAACTATGTGGAGCAGGACACGACGTTTGACCCCTTTGCACTGCTGGAAGGGCGCGTCCCGAAGGACAGGCCCTATGTTGCCATTGCCTGTGACTGCGCAGCGCCGGACCGCATTGCCGGTGAGGAATGGTTCCGGCGGGCAGCGGTCCGGGTGACGCTGGACCACCACGAAACCAATACTGGTTACGGGGACATCGGCTGCATCGAGCCGCTTTCCTCCTGCGCGGAGATGATCGCCCAGATGATGGATTCGGACGAGCTGGTCCCTGTGGCGCAGCGTGCGCATGAGCAGGGGCTGCGCACAGCGGCAGATTACCTGTACCTGGGCATCCTGCACGATACCCGCCGCTTTTCGCACATTTCCGGCGGAAGGACGCTGGGCGTCGCGGCAAAACTTCTGTTCGGCGGGGTGGACCACGACGAGCTGGTCAAGACGATGGATGTGCGCACCCTGCGCGAATGCTGCCATCAGGGCGGACTGCTTGCACAGGCCCGGACTGCCGCCGACGGCAGGGTGGGATATCTGTGCCTGAGCGCGGCGCAGGCTGCGGAACTGCAGGTGTCCTATGAGGACATGAAGAAGGCTGCTTACCAGATGGCGGACTGCTCGGATATCCGCATCGCGCTGGCCGCTCTGGAACAGGGACCCGGCCACTGGCGCTTTTCTGCCCGCACGAACGAAACGGAACTGGATGTGAGCCGCTACTTCCTGCCCTTTGGCGGCGGCGGTCACCCCCACGCAGCCGGGCTGATCCTGGACACGGCGGATGTCCGGCCCGCGCTGCAGAGCATCCTGAACGCCATGGCGGCAGACCTTGCCGCTGAGGAAACCCATCTGACAGGAGGAATTTTGGAATGAACAACACAGAAGCATTTGAGTTCTTACTGAGCTGGAAGGATGACGTCCTGATGAACTGCCTTTCCGGGCGGCGGGATAAGGCCTTTGATCCGCAGGCCATGCAGAAGGTCCGGGCGGCCTGTGCCGTGCTGGCCAAGGACGGGACCTATCCGTTCGACCTGTCGGTCACAGACCCGGAGATCTACCGTCAGGTCAGTGCCTGGTTCACCGACCTGCTGCGCAAGTCCTGAACCGTTCCGACACGAAAGATGCATTTATTTTCCACAAACGCTTGACATCTTGTGCAATCTGCATTATCATAAAGCCATCAAGTGTTTGTTCAGAGAAGCGAGCAGAACAAACAAGAGGGAGCCTGTTCCCTTTTGTTTGCTCTGCTCTTTTTTGTTCCCGCTACGCAAACGAGCATGCTGTGACAGGCAGAAGATTAGGAGGTTTTTATGCTGGATGTAGCAATCATCGGCTGCGGTGTCGTTGGCGCGGCTGCCGCCTATGAGCTCTCGCATTATCCGCTGCACACTGCAATTTTTGAGGCCGAGAACGATGTGGCCGACTGCACCACCAAGGCCAACAGTGCCATTCTGCACGCTGGGTACGACCCCGAGCCGGGCACCCGGATGGCACGGCTCAATGTGGAGGGCGTTGCACTGGCCAAAGAGATCTGTGCCCGGCTGGATGTGCCGTACCGGCAGTGCGGCAGTCTGGTGCTGGCCCTCAGCCCGGCGGAGCTGCCGCATCTGCAGAAGCTGTACGAAAACGGCCTTGCCAACGGGGTGCCGGGCATCCGGCTGCTGTCGGCAGAGGAAACACGGGCCATGGAGCCCGGTCTTTCGCCGGAGGTGGCCGGAGCGCTGTATGCACCCAGCGCGGCCATCGTCAGCCCGTGGGAATATGCGCTGGCCATGGCGGAGGTGGCGGTGCGCAACGGGGTGGAACTCCACCTCAGCAGCCCGGTCACCGGCATTCAGAAAACCGCGTCCGGATGGGCGTTGACCACGCCGTCCGGCGTGGTGGAGGCCCGCTACGTTGTCAACGCCGCCGGCATCCGGGCCGATGCCGTGCACGACATGGCCGCTCCGCACCGGTTCACCATCCAGCCCACCCGCGGCGAATATTACCTTCTGGACAAATCGGAAGGCACGCGGGTGCAGCATGTCATCTTCCAGTGCCCCAACGAAAACGGCAAGGGCGTGCTGGTGGCACCTACCGTTCACGGCAACCTGATCGTCGGACCCAATGCCGAGCCGGTGGCGGGCGACAACACCGCCTGCACCGCCGCCGGGCTGGCCTTTGTCAGCGCGGCCGCACGCCGCAGCGTGCCGGACATCCGCTTCGGCGAGTCCATCCGCAACTTTGCAGGCGTCCGCGCCAATGTGGACACCGGGGATTTCGTCATCGGCGAGGCGGAAGGTGCACCCGGCTTCATCGACCTGGCCGGTATGAAATCGCCGGGCCTGTCCAGCGCACCGGCCGTTGCCAAAGAGGTGGTCCGCATTCTGGAAGGCCACGGGGATCTGCCTGCGGCCAAAACGGATTACCGGGACGGCCGCACCCGGGTGCGGTTCAAGGAGCTGCCGCCGGAAGAAAAGGCAAAGCTCATTGCCCGGAACCCCGCCTACGGCCGGGTGATCTGCCGCTGCGAGACCATCACCGAGGGCGAGATCCTGGACGCCCTGCACACCGAGATCCCGGCCACCACCATCGACGGCGTCAAGCGCCGCTGCAACGCCGGGATGGGCCGCTGTCAGGGCGGCTTCTGCGGGCCCCGGGTGCTGGAGCTCATCAGCCGGACGCAGGGCATCGACCCGCTGGACGTCCTGCAGGACAAGGCAGGCAGCAACGTCTTACTGTGCGAAACCAAGCAGGAGGGAACCAACCATGATTGATCTGGTCATCGTCGGCGGCGGCCCTGCAGGCCTTGCCGCAGCCTACAGCGCATGGCAGCACGGCCTGCGCGATATTCTGATTTTGGAGCGTGACAACGAGCTGGGCGGCATCCTGAACCAGTGCATCCACAACGGCTTCGGGCTGCACCGTTTCGGCGAGCAGCTCACCGGCCCGGAGTACGCCGGGCGCTACATTGAAATGCTGCGCTCCACCGGCGTCCGGGTGGAGCTGGGCACCATGGTGCTGGAGGTCACGCCGGATAAAAAGATCCACTGTGTCAGCAAGGAGAAGGGCTACCAGATCCTCGAAGCAAAGAGCGTCATCCTCTGCATGGGCTGCCGGGAGCGCACCCGCGGGGCCATCGGCATCCCGGGCACCCGCCCGGCCGGCATCTACACCGCCGGTGCCGCCCAGCGCTATGTCAACATGGAGGGCTATCTGGTAGGCAAACGGGTGCTCATTCTGGGCAGCGGCGACATCGGCCTGATCATGGCCCGGCGGATGACGCTGGAAGGGGCCAAGGTACTGGCCTGCGTGGAGGTCATGCCCTATTCCGGCGGCCTGACCCGCAACATTGTGCAGTGCCTGCAGGATTTTGACATCCCGCTGTACCTGTCCCACACCATCGTGGACATTCAGGGCGATACCCGGGTGGAAAAGGCCATTGTGGCCAAGGTGGACGAGAACCGCCGCCCCATTCCGGGCACCGAGATGGAGTTTGACGTGGACACCATCCTGCTCAGTGTGGGCCTGATCCCGGAAAACGAGCTGACCCGGCAGGCCGGCATCCCGATGGACCCCCACACCAAGGGAGCCGTGGTCTACGAGAACATGGAGACCGGCATTCCCGGCGTGTTTGCCTGCGGCAACGTGGTGCATGTGCACGATCTGGTGGACTTTGTTTCCGGCGAGAGCGACCGGGCCGGAGCCGCAGCCGCCGCCTATGTGCTCCACGGTGAGACCCCGGACGCGGTTGTGCTGGACCTTGTCCCGGGCAATGGCGTGGGCTATACCGTCCCCCAGCGGGTGCGCCCGGCGGACGTGGACAAGGGCGTGGAGATCTCGTTCCGGGTGCGGCAGAATTACGGCCCCAGCCAGATCACCATCACCTGCGGGGAGAAGCAGCTGGCCCGGTTCAAGCGCCAGCGGATGGCACCCGGCGAGATGGAGCACATCACCCTGCCCGGGGTCCTGCTGGCAAAGGCCGACGGCCCGCTGACCGTTGCAGTAGAGGAGGTCGTAGCAAAATGAACAAAAAGCGTGAGATCATTTGTATCTGCTGCCCCCGTGGCTGCCACTTGCAGGTGGACCCGGAAAACGATTATAATGTAACCGGCAATGCCTGCCCCAACGGTGCCGCCTATGGCAAGGAAGAACTGACCCACCCCACCCGTATCCTGACCAGTACGGTGCGGGCCGAGGGCGGGCGCTATCCGCGCTGCCCGGTCAAGACCGCGCAGGCGGTGCCCAAAGAAAAGATCGTGCAGGTCATGGCTGCGCTGGACGGCGTCACGCTGCACACACCCATCCGCACCGGGCAGGTCGTGCTGACCGATGTCTGCGGCACCGGTGTGGATGTCGTAGCCACACGGGACCTGTAAAACCGCCCCTGAGCGAAACGGAGGTCGTTGAACCATGTCGACAAAGTATGTTCTTGCACTGGACCAGGGAACCACCAGCAGCCGCGCCATCCTGTTTGACAACGAGCAGAACATCATCGCGGTGCAGCAGCGGGAGTTTGAGCAGATCTACCCGCAGCAGGGCTGGGTGGAGCACAACCCCATGGAGATCTGGTCCACCCAGTACGGGGTCATGAACGAGGTGGTGGCCCAGAGCGGCGTGGATGTCCATGACATTGCCGCCATCGGCATCACCAACCAGCGCGAGACCACCATCCTGTGGGAAAAGGCCACCGGCCGCCCCATCTACAATGCCATCGTCTGGCAGTGCCGCCGCACCGCCCCGCTGGTGGACGAGCTGGTGCAGCAGCCCGGCATGACGGAATACATCCGCGAGAATACCGGCCTGATGCCGGATGCCTATTTTTCCGCCACCAAGATCAAGTGGATCCTGGATAACGTGCCCGGCGCGCGGGAGCGGGCCGAGGCGGGCGAGATCCTGTTCGGCACTGTGGACACCTGGCTGGTGTGGAAGCTCACCGGCGGCAAGGTCCATGTGACCGACCGCACCAACGCCAGCCGCACCATGCTCTACAACATCCGCACCCTGGACTGGGATGACACCCTGCTCAAAGCGCTGGATATCCCCCGCTGCATCCTGCCCCGCGTGGCGGATTCCAGCGAGGTCTACGGCACCACCGACCTGTGCGGGGTGCAGGTGCCGGTGGCCGGCATTGCCGGGGACCAGCAGGCTGCACTGTTCGGGCAGGGGTGCTTTGCCAAGGGTGAGGCCAAGAACACCTACGGCACCGGCTGCTTTTTGCTCATGAACACCGGTGACACCATCTGCCGCAGCCAGAACGGCCTGATCTCCACCATTGGCATCAGCCTGAACGGTAAGGTGGAGTATGCTCTGGAGGGCAGTGTCTTTGTGGGCGGTGCCGTCATCCAGTGGGTGCGCGACGGCCTGCGGATGATCCAGGAGAGCCGCGACGCCGAATACTATGCCCAGAAGGTGCCGGACAACGGCGGCATCTACATCGTGCCCGCCTTCACCGGTCTCGGTGCGCCCTATTGGGATATGTACGCCCGCGGTGCCATTGTAGGCATCACCCGCGGCACCACCCAGAACCACATCATCCGGGCGGCGGAGGAGTCCATCGCCTACCAGAGCGCCGACCTTGTGGCCGCCATGGAAAAGGACACCGGTGTGCCCATCACCTCCCTGAAGGTGGACGGCGGTGCTTCCCGCGACCAGTTCCTGATGCAGTTCCAGGCCGACATCCTGAACAAGGACGTCCTGCGCCCGGCCATCCGGGAGACCACGGCCCTGGGCGCTGCCTATCTGGCAGGCCTTGCCACCGGCGTGTGGAAGGACCGGGACGAGATCCGCAGCCTGTGGCACTGCAACATGACCTTTACCCCCGCTATGCCGGAGGCCGAGCGCGCACGGCTGCTGTCCGGCTGGCACAAGGCCGTGGGCCGCAGCAGTGACTGGGCAGAGCATTAAAAGAATTTGTCTGGATTTTGACTGCTTCCGACAAAAAATCACGAATTTGTGAATTGTCTGTTGACAAACCGTTGAGAAATGGTATACTGAAAGCATCCCAAGAGAATTGAGATGGGGATGCACTGTGCCACACGACCGCAGTGCGTCCCCATTTTTTTGTTCCCATCGCACCCCTTGTCCGCCCGTTCACATCTGTTCCGGGGGCTGGTTCTGGAAGTGCAGCCGCCGGGCATGTCTCTGAAAAAAGAAGGAGGATCCCCATGAAAAGCACCGCAAAGGCCACCGAAAAGCGTTCGCGCACGGTCGTTGTGCTGGCGATCGCTGTGGCGTTGATGCTGCTGGGCAGCATTTTTGCCCAGATGTTCAACACCTCATTCTACAAGGTCAAGGTCTCCCGCATTTCCTTTGATACCGACTCCGGCACCCTTTCGGGCCTGTTGTACATGCCCAAGGGCGTGGACGCCTCCAACCCGCACCCCACCATCGTGACCACCCACGGCTACCTGAACAGTGCCGAGATGCAGGACGAGACCGCCATCGAGATGTCCCGCCGCGGCTATGTCGTGCTGGCACTGGATATGTATGACCACGGCCATTCCCACGGGAACGCCGACAATACTGGCGGCTTCTTCAACTTCTGGCCCACTTCGCTGTGGGATGCCGCACAGTACATGTACAGCCAGGACTACGTGGCCAAGGATGCACAGGGCAACGGTCAGATCGCGGTCAGCGGCCACTCCATGGGCGGTTTCTCCTCCGAGATGGCCATCTATCTGGATGAGCAGAACTACGCTGCCGCCGGTTACCGCATCATCAAGGCCGGTTTGAGCATGGGTGCCGATTACTCCTGGACCTCCTACCTGGGCCTGGACGAAGAGGCTGCAGTTGCCACCTTCGGCGGACGCACCATCGGCAAGATCTGCGGCCAGTACGACGAGTTCTTCTTTGCGGCCGACGAGCCTCCCACGAAGAGCGGCACCGTCTACCACAAGGACTATGTTGCCACCACCGCTGGCAAGACCCTGCTGGAGCAGGAAGCTCCGCAGGCTGACACCTGGTACACCGGCTCGGACGGCGGCCAGCGCATCATTTACCAGCCGCGTGAGATCCACCCCTGGAACCACTTCTCCAAGGCTTCCACCAAGGATGCCATCGAGTTCTACGCCACTGCATTTGCCGACCAGTCCGGTCTGGTGCAGAACATTGCTTCCACCAGCCAGATCTGGTACTGGAAAGAAGTCTTTGAGCTGGTCGCTCTGGTGGGCTTCCTGCTCATGCTGGCACCTCTTGCCCTGCTGCTGATGAAGCTGCCCTTCCTGTCCAATGCAAAGCAGGCCGTCGCAGCACCCACCCCGGCCGTCGGCACCCTGTCCGGCAAGCTTGGCACGATCAGCCTGTTCGTGGTCGGTATGCTGATCCCGGCCATCATCTTCCCCGCCGTGTACGACGGCAGTCTGACCGCAGAGCCCATCCGCTGGATGCGCTACGCCAGTGACATTGCCCTGCTCCTGTCGGTGGTGGGCATCGTTCTGGCAGCCCGCAGCACCGAGGACGACCGCAAGACCTGGCTGTCCGGCTCGGTGTGCGTCCTGATCGCTTCCATCGTCCTGCGTGTGCTGGTGACCAAGAACATCTTCGAGACCAATGCCACCTGGCAGGGCCCCACCGTCAACAGCATCGTGACCTGGGCTCTCATCTGCGCCTGCATCTCCATCGTGACCATGGTCTGCGTCTACCTGTTCGGCGGCCGCAAGCAGAAGGGCATCACGCTGGAACAGTACGGCATTGCCGCAAAGCCGGTGTCTGTGGCCGCAGCCTTCTGCGTGGCACTGCTGGTGTGCGTGATCGCCTACGCCTGCCTGTTTGCCGTGGATGCCATCTTCAAGACCGACTTCCGCATCTGGACCTTCGCCTTCAAGACCTTTGAAGCCAGCGCCATCCCGGCGGCGGTCAAGTATATGCCGTTCTTCTTTGTGTACTACTTTGTCAGCGGTGCCGCCGCCATCTCCAACACCAGCAGCGAAAAGCTGCAGGGCGGCTGGGGCTACCTGCTGGCTGCTCTGACCAACATGGGCGGCATCCTCCTCTGGCTGGTGCTGCAGTACGGCACCCTGTTCCGTACCGGCGTTGCCTTCTACCCGGGACAGGCCCTTGGCGGCATCCTGCTGTTTGCGCTGGTGCCCTCGCTGGCCATTGCATCCTGCCTGGCCAAGTACCTGTACAAAAAGACCGGCAGCGTGTACGTTGCGGCCTTCCTGAATACCATCCTGATGACCATGATGACCGTGGCCAACACCGCGATCTATTTCCAGGCATAAGCACAACCGCAGACTGGGGCTGCACTTTACAGTGCGGCCCCTTTGTGCGATAATGAGAACCATCTGAGAGAAAAGGAGTCCTGCCCGATGCATCCACTTGCTGAAACTCTGCTGGACGAGCCGGTGATCGCAGCCGTCAAGACGGATGACGCTCTGACGGCCGCCCTGGCCTCGCCCTGCAGCACGGTCTTTCTGCTGGCGAGCACCCTGCTCAATGTGGGGGAGCTGGTCCGGCGCATCCACGCGGCCGGAAAGCTGGCCGTCGTGCACATCGACCTTGTGGACGGCCTTTCGGCGCGGGAAGTTGCCGTGAATTCCCTCATTGCGCTGTGCCACCCGGATGGTATCATTTCCACCCACCCGTCCCTGATCCGGCGGGCGCGCCATCAGGGCCTGCTGACCATCCAACGGGCGTTCATCCTGGACTCCCTTTCCCTGAACAACCTTTCCGGCCAGCTGGAACAAGGCAAGCCGGACTTTGTGGAGATCCTGCCCGGCATCATGCCCCGGGTCATCACCGAGATCAGTACCCGCACCCGGGTGCCGGTGATCGCGGGCGGTCTGCTGCGGGACAAGGCCGACGTCATGGCCGCCATGCGGGCCGGTGCCTCGGCAGTGTCCACCTCTGCCCCGGAGCTGTGGGACATCTGAACCCCGGAAAACACAAAAATGCCTGACCGCTGTCGTTGGCGGTCAGGCATTTTTTATGGAAAGCAGCAGCGTTACGGTTGGCTCTTCCTGACAAGATCTTTGGTGTACAGGGCGCGGGTGGCGTTGAGCACGGCAATGACCATGACGCCCACGTCGGCAAAGATGGCTGTCCACATGCTGGCCATACCGATGGCACCCAGCAGCAGGCAGGCAAACTTGACTGCCAGCGCGAACACGATGTTCTCGTACACGATGCGCAGGGTGCGGCGGGCGATGCGCATGGCCAGTGCGATCTTGGCCGGGTCATCGTCCATCAGCACCACGTCGGCGGCTTCAATGGCGGCGTCGGAGCCCAGGGCACCCATGGCGATGCCCACATCGGCGCGGGACAGCACCGGGGCGTCGTTGATGCCGTCGCCCACAAAGGCCAGATTCTCCTTGGACTTCTTGGCGGCGATGAGTGTTTCGATCTGGTCCACCTTGTCGCCGGGCAGCAGACCGGCGTGGTATTCGTCCAGACCCAGCTGGGCAGAAACGGCCTTGGCCACCGGCTCGGCATCGCCGGTGAGCATGACGGTCTTGCGCACTCCGGCGGCCTTCAGGGCCCGGATGGCCTCGGCACTGTGGGGTTTGACCACGTCGGCGATGAGCAGGCAACCGGCGTATCTGCCGTCGATGGCAACGTGCACGACGGTGCCGGTCTCGCTCACGGCGGGGGCAGAAAGGCCCAGCCGCTCCATTAGACGGGCGTTGCCGGCGGCAACGGGCTTGCCGTCCACCTTGGCGGTCACGCCGTGGCCGCCAAGTTCCTCCACGTCGGTCACGCGGGAGGTGTCGATCTCCTTGCCGTAGGCGGCCTTGATGCTCAGGGAGATGGGGTGCTTGGACCAGCTCTCGGCCAGGGCGGCGGCCTCCACCAGCTGTTCGTCGGTGATGCCGTCGGCCGGGTGGACGCCGGTGACCTTGAAGGTGCCCTGGGTCAGGGTGCCGGTCTTATCAAACACCACGATGCCGGTGCGGGCCAGCTCCTCCAGATAGGTGGAGCCCTTGACCAGGATACCGCAGGCGGAAGCACCGCCGATGCCGCCGAAGAAGCTCAGCGGAATGCTGATGACCAGTGCGCAGGGGCAGCTGATGACCAGGAAGGTCAAAGCGCGGTAGATCCAGTCCCCAAAGCGGGCAGGCTGGCCCATCAGCAGCAGCACGATGGGCGGCAGGAAGGCCAACGCCAGCGCACCGTAGCAGACAGCCGGGGTGTATACCCGGGCAAAGCGGGTGATGAAGTTTTCGGCGCGGGCCTTCTTCATGCTGGAATTTTCCACCAGATCGAGAATTTTCGAGACGGTGGACTCGCCGAATTCCTTGGTAGTCCTGACTTTCAGCAGGCCGGTCATGTTCACGCAGCCGCTGATGACCTCGTCTCCGGTCTGGACGTCGCGGGGCAGGCTCTCACCGGTCAGGGCGGCGGTGTTCAGGGCGGAGGTGCCCTCTACGATCACACCGTCAATGGGCACCCGCTCGCCGGGCTGCACCACGATCACGGTGCCGACCTCCACGTCATCGGGGTCCACCT
>ERZ1034998.1578-NODE-1578-length-13228-cov-3.387991_pt1 | contig 13228 bp, 7 predicted proteins | sample MGYA00520621_ERZ1034998 | MGnify/ENA primary metagenome ERZ1034998 (study PRJEB33766, sample SAMN09781748) | gut metagenome | biome: gut microbiome | host: Homo sapiens | place: Madagascar | study: EMG produced TPA metagenomics assembly of the PRJNA485056 data...
GGATACCACGGTCCAACCATCGGTGTTGCCTATACATTTGATTTTAAAAAGTTTGTGCAGTTAGAAAATGCCTATGTGCCGTGTAACCGGAACGGTGTTCTGTTCCCGGAAAAGATAAATGGCATGTATGCAATGTTAAACAGACCAAGCGATAACGGACATACACCGTTTGGCGATATTTTTGTAAGTTTCAGTAAAGATATGGAGTTCTGGGGCAGACACAGACATGTGATGAGCCCGATCCCAGGAGATGAATCTGCATGGCAGTGTACCAAAGTTGGACCGGGTCCGATTCCGATCAAGACGGATGAGGGATGGCTTCTGATCTATCATGGTGTAATTACAACCTGCAATGGTTTTGTATACCGTATGGGTGCAGCACTTTTAGATTTAGAACAGCCATGGAAAGTGCTGGCGCGCTCAAAAGAATATATTTTAGCACCGCATGAATATTATGAGTGTGTCGGGGATGTCCCGAATGTTGTTTTCCCTTGTGCAGCACTTGCAGATGCTGATACGGGAAGAATCACGATTTATTATGGATGCGCGGATACGGTGACAGGAATGGCGTTTACAACAGTTGATGAAATTTTGGATTATATCAGAAAGTAGACAGGAGCGAGAGGTGCCGGAATGGATTTCTTAGACAAAAGAGTCGGTGTAATTTGCAACGAACTTAAGAAATTAAAAGTAAAACAGGTATTTCCACTGACACAGTGGGAGTACAAGGAAGGAAACTTTATTCACCCGGAGGATGCATTAAAAGACGAGGCAGCCTGGGAAAACTTTGACTGCAAGACCATGCACTGGTATGGCAAGGACCGTCATTACTGGTTCCACACGACCTATACCGTTCCGGAGGAGCTGGATGGCAAAAGCATATGGATCCGCGTTTCCTCACAGATCGACGAGTGGGATGACGGAAGAAATCCGCAGTTTATCGTGTTTGTGAACGGGGAGGTTTATCAGGGTATCGATATGAACCACAGGGAGTGCCTGATCACGAGAAGCGGAAAGGCAGGAGAGACACTGACCATCGACCTGCAGGCATATACCGGGATCATGCATGAGGAATTTGCGCTCCGCACACAGATCGAGGAGATCGATGCAGAGATCGAAAAACTCTATTATGACCTGTGGGTTCCGCTTGCAGCGTTTTCCCGCATGGAGGCAGATGATAAAAACCGCAAGGATATTGAGTATGTGCTCAATGAGACGATCAATCTGCTGGATTTAAGAACCCCGTATTCCGAAGACTTTTACCGGAGTATGCGGGAAGCATCTGCTTATATCCGGAAAGCATTGTATGAAGATATGGCAGGGTATGAGGATGTGATCGCAACCTGTATCGGACATACGCATATCGATGTTGCGTGGTGGTGGACTGTGGCACAGACAAGAGAAAAAGTCGGACGCAGCTTTGCAACTGTGTTAAAGCTGATGGATGAATATCCAAATTATAAGTTCATGTCCAGCCAGCCGCAGTTATATGCATTTTTAAAGGAGCGCTATCCGGAATTATACGAGAAAGCAAAACAGCGCATCAAAGAGAAACGCTGGGAGCCGGAAGGCGGTATGTGGGTCGAGGCAGATTGCAACCTGACATCGGGAGAATCCCTCGTCCGTCAGTTTATGCATGGCAAACGCTTTTTTAAAGAGGAATTTGGCGTGGACAACCGTATCCTCTGGCTGCCGGATGTGTTCGGTTATTCCGGGGCACTGCCGCAGATCATGAAAAAATGCGGAATCGATTATTTTATGACAACCAAACTGGCATGGAACCAGTTCAATAAAGTGCCTTACGATACGATGATGTGGCGCGGAATCGATGGAACAGAGGTGCTGACACACCTGATCACGACCCTTGGCGTGAGCCAGCCGATCAAAGATTACTTTACGACCTATAATGGCATGCTGCACCCGGATGCGATCATGGGAGGATGGATGCGTTACCAGAATAAGGACATCAATAACGATATCTTAGTCTCCTACGGTTACGGCGATGGCGGCGGCGGTCCGACCAGGGAAATGCTTGAGACTTCGATTCGCATGGAAAAGGGAATCAAAGGGATTCCGAAAGTACGCCAGGAATTTTCACGCACCTATTTTGAAGAACTTGAGGAGCGCGTGAAAGGTGACAGACGCCTGCCGGTATGGGAAGGTGAATTTTACTTTGAGTACCATCGCGGAACTTATACCTCCATGGCGAGAAATAAACGTAGCAACCGTAAGGCAGAACTTGGTCTGATGGATCTGGAACTGTTGTCCGTTTTAGCACAGGCACAGGCAGCGTATCCGGCAGAAGAACTCGACCGCATGTGGAAAAAAGTCCTGATCAACCAGTTCCATGATATTCTGCCTGGATCTGCGATCCATGAAGTATATGAGGTGACAAAGGAAGAATACGCTGCACTTCAGAAAGAGATCAAAGCACTGGAAGAGGAACGTCTCCATGCACTTGTGGGAGATGGCGAAGGCATCACTATTTTCAATACAACCGGACACGACCGCAGTGATATCGTAGAACTTGGGGAGATCCATGCGGAAGCGTTAAAGGATGCAGAGGGCGTGATCTATCCGGTACAGAAGACTGCAGAAGGTGCAGTGGTCTATGTAGAGCATCTGCCGTCAAAAGGATATAAGACATTTGCGGCTGTATCCAGTGAAATTGAGCAGAAAACACCGTTTGTCCTTGTGGATGACCATACGCTTGAGACACCGTTTTATACGATCCATCTGGATGCGGAGGGACGTTTTGACCGCATCTACGATAAGGAAAACGACAGGGAAGTACTGCAGGATGGCAAAAAAGGCAATCAGTTCCGCATGTACGAGGATAAGCCGATGTGCTTTGATAACTGGGATGTGGATATTTACTATACCGAAAAGTACTGGGATGTCAATGATGTGATTTCTATGGAATGGACAGAGTGCGGTCCGGTGCGTGCAACGTTAGAGATGGAGCGGAAAGAAAGCAATTCTGTGATCCACCAGAAGATCCATTTCTATGCAGACAGCAGAAGGATCGAATTTGAGACTTATGTGGACTGGAAAGAGCATCAGACATTGTTAAAGGTACATTTCCCGGTCAATGTACATACCGATGAAGCAACATTTGATGTACAGTTTGGTAATCTGACACGCAAAGTGCATACCAATACGAGCTGGGATAAAGCACGTTTTGAGAGCTGCGGACAGAAATGGATCGATCTCTCGGAAGGTCACTACGGAGTCAGCATGTTAAATGACTGCAAATATGGACATTCCGTGAAGGATTCTGATATGGCACTGACACTGATTAAATCCGGCATCGAACCGAATCCGGTGGCAGATCAGGAAGAGCACTATTTTACCTATGCAATCTATCCGCATGCGGAAAAATGGCAGGAAGCAAAGACCGTGGAGCAGGCATATGACCTGAACCAGCCGGCTATTGCAGTGGCAGGAGGAAAGCCGGGAAGCCTGTTGTCAAAAGCATCTGTGGACAGGTCCAACGTTGTATTAGAGACGATCAAGTGTGCAGAGTCCGGTCATGGCATCATTATCCGTATGTATGAGAGCGAAAATGCACTCACAAAGACAAATCTTGTAGTTGAGGGGAACTACAACAAAGCGTTTGTCTGCAATCTGCTCGAGGAGGAAGAAGCAGAATTAGAGTTGAAAGACGGAGTGGTTTGTGTACAACTGAAACCGTATGAAGTTGTTACTGTAAAACTCGTTTAAAATCATATAGAGGCATTCAGATTCCGAAGAGAGTTCGGTGGGATGCCTCTCTTTTTATAGGGAGATTTACGTTATGACCAATAAATTAAGCCATATTTTTGAGTGTTCCGATCATATTACGGAAAAACAGTATCGGACCAGCAGGGCACTTTTTATCCTCGATGGATGCGCTTCCACACAGATTTTTACGGTTACTTCCGGCGCATTTTTATCGGGACTTGCCTATCTTGTGGGTGCGGGGACGGCACTGACCGGGATCATAGCTGCACTGCCGACGCTGATGAATACCATCCAGATTTTTTCCTCTGTCGTCTATGAGAACCGCGCAGGCAGCAAACGGATCACGGTAGAGTTTGCACTCATCCAGCGCTTATGCCTGCTCATGATGCTGTTTGTTCCGACATTGATGTTAGGAGCGAGAATCTCGGTGGCAGTGATCGCGGTGCTGTATTCCTGTGCACATTTCTGTGGGGCATTTATCAACACCGGGGCAAATAACTGGCTGATCAGCCTGGTGAAAAAAGAACGGTTGGGAAGATATCTCGGACTGAAGGATTCAATGACTTTAGTTGCGTCCACAGGCGGTTCCCTGATCTTAAGTAAAATTTTAGATGCCTACCGTTTCGCGGATCAGGAGATTCTGGGATTCCGGATCATCGGCATTTTAGGTATCGGTATCTGCGTGGTCGACATTACCTGTCTCACGCTGATCCGGGAACCGGAAAATGTGAAACATGTGGAGCCACTGAACATAAGGAAAGCAATACAGATGCCGCTCACAGACCAGAATTACCGCAATATATTGATTTTCTTCCTGCTGTGGAGTGTGGCGTCTAATTTTGCCAGTCCGTTTTTTTCTATTTATATGTTAGAGAATCTGGGGCTGTCCTATTTTTATATCACCGTCATGAATATGGTTGCATCGGTGGCACGGATCGCGGCTGCAAATCTGTGGGGGAAGGCAGCAGACAGTTATTCGTGGAGGCTTGTCACGCTGGGGTCCATTTTTATGCTGGGAGTTGCATATATCGGCTGGGGACTGCTGACGAAAGAAAACTGTATCTACTGGCTTCCGGTCGTACAGGCTGTGAGCGGGGTTGCCTGGGGCGGCATCAATATTGCGACTTTTCGGATGCAGTTTGCCTTTGCACCGTTAGAACACCGTGTCAGCTATGTCAGCTTCTGCTCAACAATGGTTGGGTTTGTAGGATTTTTTTCATCCATGCTCGGCTCGACATTTGTGGCATTAGCAAAGGATATCAGGATTTTAAACATTCCGGTAGATAACATACGGATGGTGTTTATTTTGTCTGCATTCGGAATTATTGCAAGTGCATTATACAGCCGAAAAATAAAGGAGAAATGACAGGACAGATATGGAGAGAGATAGCAGAAAGCGGGCAGAGGCGCTGCTTGCGCAGATGACCGCAACAGAAAAAGTGGGACAGTTAAACCAGCATTTATATGGTTTTCGGATCTACCATGTAGAAGATGGAAAAATTATTTTTACGCAGGAATTAAAGGATGAAGTAAAAAAGTGGGGCGGGATCGGCACGATCTATGGTCTTTACCGTGCAGATCCATGGTCGGAAAAAAATTATGAGACAGGGCTTGCCGGGGGACTTTCCATGCAGGCATATAATCAGTTACAGAAATATGTGATCGAACACAGCCGCCTTGGAATTCCATTTTTACTGAGCAGTGAATGTCCACATGGACATCAGGCGTTAGACGGATATCTGCTCCCGGTCAATCTGGCAGTAGGTGCATCGTTTGACCCGGCATTGTATGAGCGGGCAGGGCAGGTGTGCGGCAGGCAGTTAAAGCAGATGGGCGTGGATTTTGCACTGGTTTCGGCACTGGATATTTTAAGAGACCCAAGATGGGGGCGCAGTGAGGAGTGTTATGGGGAGGATCCATATTTATCGGCAGAGTTCGCGCGGGCGATCGTAACAGGAATCCAGAAAGAGGGCGTTGCAGTGGTTGCAAAACACTTTTGTGCACAGGGGGAGACGACCGGAGGGGTCAATGCCAGCGCAGCGAGGATCGGAGAGAGGGAACTGTGGGAGATCCATTTACAGGCGGCGAAGGCATGTTGTGAGGCGGGCGTAAAAGGCATTATGGCTGCATACAACGAGATCGATGGAAAATTCTGCCATGCCAACAGACATCTGCTGCAGGATCTTCTGCGGGAACAATTGGGGTTTGACGGGGTCGTGATGGCGGATGGCATCGCCATCGACCAGTTAGACATTATGACGGGGGATAATATCAGGTCGGCAGCACTTGCACTGAAAGCAGGTGTGGATATCAGTCTGTGGGATGAAGGTTATACAAAGTTAGAGGAGGCGTTAAAACAGGGATTTATCACGGAAAAGGAACTCGATCAGGCGGTCCTTCGAGTGCTCACTTTGAAATTTGAGCAGGGACTGATGGATAAACCTTATATTGATGAAAACGGGAACCGTACCGCCTCTTACAGCGAAAATGGTGCTGTTTCATTTCCGACAGAGGCATATCAGGAGTCGGAAAAACTGGCGCGCGAGTCGGTAGTGTTGTTGAAGAATGAAAATGTACTGCCGATTGGGAGAGCAGAAAAAATAGCTCTGATCGGTCCAAATGCGGATGATATTTACCGGCAGATCGGTGATTATTCACCTCCAATGGACAGGGCAGGATATGAGACGTTAAAGAGCGGCATGGAAAAAGAATTTGGTGCAGACCGGGTTCGCTGTTATAATGGACATGAGGTCGGGACGGCTGTTTCTCTTGCGGAAAATGCGGATATTATCGTGCTGGCATTAGGCGGATCATCGAGTCGTTTTAAAGGGGCGCTGTTCGATGAAAACGGTGCGGCAAAAGTACAGGGAGTACTTGAGATGGACTGTGGGGAGGGCATGGATACCGCCAGATTACAGCTCCCCGGGAACCAGAACGAACTGTTTACGGCTGTCTGTGCGCTGAAAAAACCGGTGATCTCCGTAGTCATTGCCGGGCGGCCTTATGCAATCCCTGAAATTGCGCAGGATTCAGATGCACTGTTATATGCTTTTTATCCGGGACCGATGGGAGGAAAAGCAATCGCGGAGCTGTTGTCTGGAAAATATGCACCGTCCGGCAGACTGCCGGTGTCCCTTCCGCGAAACTGCGGACAGCTTCCGGTGTACTATAACCATACGGTGTCCTATCCGGCAATGCACTATTGTGATATGGAACAGGGAGTTTTGTATACATTTGGGGAAGGAATGGGATATTCCCACATGGAGTATGTGGATATCTGTCTTAAAAAGCAGCAGGATGTGTGGATTATTTCAGGAATTGTAAAGAATAAAGGAAATATAGATGATACGGCAGTGCTGCAATGCTACCGGAAAGTGTTGTCCGGTGAACTTGTGCCAAGAGAGCGGGAACTGGTTGCATTTTCCAGAATAAAAGTGGAAAAAGGAAGTCAGAAGGCATTTGAAATCGTTATGGATGCGGATAAATTCCGGTATTTTAATGAGAGTGGTGCAAAGATTTATAAGAGTAAAATACTTTTAATGGATAGTGGAAAAATAATTTTTGAAGAATAGGAAGAAATTCTGACAGCAGGAGGAGAAAATTATGTATTTATTACCAAAGCCAAAAACAATCAAAGAACAGGACGGACAGATGCTGCTTTGCCACAGCACACATATTGTGATGACAAAAGAGGTGGCAGAGACAGAGATGCATGCAGCAAAAAGACTGCAGGAGGCGATCAGGCAGGAAACGGGGCTTATCCTGCCGTTTTCCGTAGGGGAAGTAAGGGAGGGGGATCTCTCTCTTGGGATCGCAAAAACATTACCAGAGCAGACATATGAGATCACGATCGACGAAAAAGGCGGACAGATTTCAGGCGGCGACGGGGCTGGCGTGCTTTATGGTGTGGAGACCTTCTGCCAGATCGTACAGCAGTGTGGCGGGATACTGCCCTGTGTACAGATTCAGGATGCCCCGGATATGCCAAACCGTGGTTATTATTTTGACCAGACAAGGGGACGTGTGTTAAAACTGGAAGAACTCAAAAAAATTGCAGACAGGATGTGCCGCTATAAATTAAACCAGCTTCAGCTTTATGTGGAACATACCTATCTGTTCCGTGACTTTTCGGAAATGTGGAGGGATCAGACTCCGCTTACGGCAGAGGAGATCCGCGAACTTGACAGTTATTGCCGGGAACGTCATATTGAACTGGTTCCGTCGCTGGCAAGTTTTGGACATCTGTGCACACTGCTCTCCACAAAAACATATGGGGATCTCTGCGAGATGGAGGATTCCTGGAAGGAGCCGTTTTCCTTCTGGAACCGGATGCGGTATCATACGATCAATGTCTCCGATGAGCGTTCCCTTCCTCTGATCAAAAAGATGATCGCAGAATATATGCAGTTGTTTTCTTCCAACAAATTTAATATCTGTGCGGATGAGACATTCTGCCTTGGCAAATATAAATCGAAAAAACTTGCCGAAGAGCGTGGCGTCCATCGGCTTTATATTGACTATGTCAAAGAGCTTGCACAATTTCTGGTGGAAAATGGAAAAATCCCAATGTTCTGGGGCGATATCATCTGGAATTCGCCGGAACTGATGAAGGAACTGCCGGAGAGCATGATCTGCCTGAACTGGGGATATGCACCGGAACAGAGGGAAGATGAGACGAGGGCGATTGCACAGACGGGTGCAGTGCAGTATCTGTGTCCGGGTGTATGCGGCTGGAACCAGTGGGCAAACTTAATAGAAAATTCTTATAAAAATATTACAAGAATGTGCGGTTATGCGGTAAAATATCATGGCATCGGTGTGTTGAACACAGACTGGGGAGATTTTGGACACGTTAATGATCCGGCATTTTCTGTTCCGGGGATGATCTACGGTGCTGTATTTTCCTGGAATGGGGAGAAGATACCATTTGCAGAGTTAAACCGTATGATCTCACGGATCGAGTATGGGGATACTACCGGAAATTATGTTTCCCATCTGGCAGAAATCTGCGGACAGTCGGTATTTCAGTGGAGAGAAGCTGTCATGTATTATGAGAACCGGTGCTTAAAGCATGAACTCGAAGAGGGCGAAGATCTGTTCCGCGGTGTGGATCAGGCGGGTGTAGATGCTGCAGCAGATGCCCTGCGTGATATATACAAAAAACTTTTGGAGAGCACGCAGGCGATGCCGGAAACGAAAAAACAGATGCAGCTTTTATCCGTGACATTGCAGGGGATCGGTATCTGGAATGCCGTAGGACTCCTGACAGAAAGCATGGAAAAAACGGGAAGTTTTGATATGCAGAAAGGTCTGGAACTGGCAGAAAAGTTAGAATGCTGGTTTATGGCTTATAAAGAAAACTGGAGAGCCACCAGCAAAGAAGGCGATCTGCATCATATTGCAGAGATCGTGTTCTGGTATGCAGACTGGATGCGCAGAAAATGATAAAAAAGTATAAATTCTATCAGGTGATAACTGATTAATCATCAGGACTTTTCACGGGAAATTTATGATATAGCATATTGTCTGCTGCCGGAATCATAAGCAAATGAGAGGATACAAGAATAAATCTCAATATTTTCCACATACTAACTCCAAAGCTGATATATAAGAAAGAGCTGCTTTATCAAAATATAGCATTGGAGGATAACAACGTGAAAGCAACAGGAATTGTTCGCCGGATAGATGACTTAGGACGTATCGTAGTGCCAAAAGAGATCAGAAGAACTTTAAGGATCCGCGAGGGAGATCCGCTTGAGATATTTACAGACCGTGAGGGGGAGATCATCCTGAAAAAATATTCACCGATCGGTGAACTCGGACAGTTTGCAGGGGAGTACGCGGAGAGCCTGGCACAGACCACGGGATATCTTGTACTTGTGACAGACTGTGACCATGTGATCGCGGCATCCGGAAGCGGGAAAAAAGAATTTGAGGGAAAGCCGGTCAGCAGACAGTTAGAGGAAGCCATCAGTGAGAGAAAGAACTATCAGGCATCCGCAGGGGATGCAGGATTTATGAAAGTGACGCTGGATGATGCCGGGGAATATACGGAGCAGGCATTAAGCACGATCATCTGTGAGGGAGATGCGATCGGTGCAGTGGTCATCTGTAATAAGGATGAAAAAAAGAAAATGAGTGATACCGAAGGAAAACTGGCTGCTGCGGCAGCATCATTTTTGGGAAGACAGATGGAACAGTAAAAAAGAAGATCAAAGATAAGAAGAGGCGGCGGGGTTTCTAATAAGAAAATTCCGCTGCTTCTTTTCACTATTGGAAAAACAGAAAAAATCATATACAATAGACACTGTAAATGAGACAGAAATGGAGCAGCTTATGAAATTCATACATGTTTCGGATGTACATCTTGGGATAAAACCGGATGTGGGAAAACCGTGGAGTGAAAAAAGAGCGCAGGATATCTGGGATTCGTTTGCAGAAGTGATCGATGCAGCAGTGGAGCTAAAGCCGGATTTTTTGCTGATATCAGGGGATTTATTCCATGCGCAGCCATTGAAAAGAGAGCTTAGGGAAGTTAATTATCTTTTTAGCAGGATACCACAGACGAAAATCATTCTGATGGCGGGCAATCACGATTATCTTCGAACGAAATCTTATTATCTGACAATGGAATGGGAGGAAAATGTTTATTTTTTCCGTCAGGAAGAACCCGGTCATTTTGATTTTGATGAGGAAAATGTCAGCATTTATGGATTAAGTTACTGGCATAGAGAGATCGGGAATGCTATTTATGATTCGGTCATCCCGGAGGATAGATCAAGGATCAATCTCCTTTTAGTACATGGCGGAGACAAACAGCATATTCCATACAATCCCAAACTTATCTTGGAAAATGGGTTTGATTATATTGCTGCCGGGCATATCCATAAGGGAGAACAGCAGATTCCGGGGAGGGCAGTGATGGCGGGAAGTCTGGAGCCGACGGATAAAAATGATGTCGGGCCGCATGGATACTGGCTGGGGACGATCGACAAAGAGCATACGGATATTCATTTTCATCCGGTGAAAAAGTGTGAATACTGTCATGAAATTTATCCGGTTACGGCAAAAACAACGGATCTTGAACTTGGGGATTGGGTGAGAAACCTGCTGGAGGAAAGACCCGGATATCAGTATTTTCGTTTATTTCTGCGGGGAAAAATTTTGCCGGATATAGAATTTGATACAGAAAAACTTGAAACGTTTGACCGGGTTGTTGATGTGACAGAGCAGCTTTTGCCGGATTATGATTATGATAAATTAAAAGAAAACTATAAAGGTACCCTTTTGGGGAATTACATAAAAGAAATGGAAAAAAGACCACAGGATGTGGTCACAAAAAAAGCGTTGGAATATGGAGTCAACGCATTATTGGGATATAAGATATGCAGATAAAAGAAGCGATCATTGGTCAGTTTGGAAAATTGCAGAACAGGCAGATCTCATTTGAACCAGGGATCAATGTAATCTATGGAGAAAATGAGGCGGGAAAAACGACACTGCATGATTTTTTGCTTGCAATGTTTTTTGGAATGGAAAAGGGGCGTGGAAGAAATACATTAAACAGCATTTATAAAAAGCACGAACCCTGGCATGCCCCTTCGTACTATAGTGGTGCCCTGCGATTTCTTGTGGATGAAAAACCATTTTATTTAGAGCGTAATTTTTATTATAAGGATAAAAAAGATATTTTGAAAAATGAGGCAGATGGAGAAGAACTGTCGGTAGTTTACGGGGATCTGTCAATACTGCTTGGTGGAATAGATAAGGAAACGTTTGGAAACACTTATGATATACCGCAGACAGGTGCAGTGACAGGAAAGGAACTGGCAGATATTTTGTCTGAGTATCTATCGAATGCTGCTGAGGGCGGTGGTGCCAATATTCAGGTTCAGAAGGCTAAAGCAGCACTTACAGCGCGGAAAAAAGAACTGGCGCAGGAAGTAAGAATAATTCATGAACAGAAAAATGAGGATATCAGGCAGCTCATTGTGGAAAAAGATCTTTTAGAACGGGATGCACGTGGATTACATGCCAATATTGCGGATGCAGAGAGAGAGATCAATCAGTTGAAACGTGTGCGCGTAGAAGAAATTGGTGAAAAGCGAAAGAGATTATCTGAGCAGAAAAGGCAGCAGGCAGACCGCAGAGAGAGACAGGAAAATGCACCGCACAAAAGAGAAATTGATGGGGCAATGCAACCGGAAAAAGAGCATCCGGACCGTATGGCAGGGATCGGAATCTGTGCTTCGGCACTGCTTGTCAATATAGCAGTACATTATGTTACTTCATATCCGTCTCGTCTTTTTTTTATTTTGCAGGCAGTCTTTTTTGCAGGTATGATTCTTTGCGGACTTTATGTGGGAGTCCGTTATGCGGTGGAACAGGCAAAAAAAGAGGCATATATGTCAGCACAAAAGAGCGATATAGAGGGTGTGACGCAGGAAACATATGCAGATGCCGGGCTAAGGCAGGCAGAGCGTATGCTCCTCAGTTTCAAAGAGTCTTTGTCTGAAAAAGAGACAAGACGTTATAATATCATGCAGGATATGGAAGAGGCGGAGCAGCCGGGAGAGCAGGAACGGGAGTTGTTAGAAGATATCCGCGCATTAGAACTTGCAGCGGCAGAAATTGACCGCCTTTCAAGCGAATACTATGAGGAAAGCCTCGATGAACTTGGCAGTGCCGTCTCAAAATGGATGTCACAGCTTACAGCGGGAAAATATGATCATGCCATTGTAAAAGAAGATGGAAAACTTTTTATTTTAGCAGATGGAAAAGAAGTCATGCCGGAGGCGTTAAGCCATGGAACGTTAGAACAGATTTATCTGGCATTTCGTCTTGCTGTCGGAGAAATCGTGACAAAAGAGGAGCCTATGCCTGTCATTTTTGATGAAGCATTTGGAATGTATGACGAGAAACGTCTGATGCAGACACTTTGTGCACTTGATGGGATTGTCAGGAGAGAGCAGGGGAGACAGATTTTGATTTTTACCTGTCAGAAACGTGAGATGGAATTAATGGAACGGGCAGGGATTACATATCATAAAATTGTTTTGAAATAGAGGTGATGCAGTTATGGCAGCCAGAAAAAGGAAAAAGAAGAAATACCGTATGTTCTGGTTTTTGGCAAAGATGCAGCTTGTTCTGCTTCTTGCAGTGATCGCGGGAGCATGCTGGTATTATTTTGGCGGTTACGCAGAAGAAGTAAAGGACTTAAAGACGCAGGCGGTGGAACTGGTGCGTTATTCCAATAAAGAAACATTTAAAGCTAACCAGACCAGTATTGTTTATGCTTCCGATGAAAGCGTGATCTCTACACTAAAAGGTGGAAAAGATTCTTATTATCTTTCGATCACAGATATTCCAAGTAATGTGATATGTGCAATTGTCAGCATAGAGGATAAAAAATTTTTCCGGCATAATGGAATTGATTACCGGGCGCTTGTACGTGCGGTAAAGGCGATGATCGAAAATGGAGAGGCGACGCAGGGCGGCAGTACGA
>ERZ1034998.1579-NODE-1579-length-13225-cov-11.900380_pt1 | contig 13225 bp, 10 predicted proteins | sample MGYA00520621_ERZ1034998 | MGnify/ENA primary metagenome ERZ1034998 (study PRJEB33766, sample SAMN09781748) | gut metagenome | biome: gut microbiome | host: Homo sapiens | place: Madagascar | study: EMG produced TPA metagenomics assembly of the PRJNA485056 data...
GCTGTCATCGGAACAAGTGCCATCACAAGGCACAACGCAAGCAGAAGGCTTAGAAGTTTTTTCTTCATTTTAATTCCTCCAAAATAAGGGAACGCTATTCAATTATCTGTTGTACTTTTTCTTTCTGCCGGCAACCATTGTAGCAAGGGCTGCGCCGCCGGCTAACAGCAGGGAAATCCACAGTGCAAGGATGCTTGTATTTCCGGTCAGCGGACTCTTATCGGATGTTCCCGGTTTAGTACTGGTAGGTTTTTTCTCAAGAGCAGCAATGGCATCTTCAATAGCCTTAGCCATTGCATCAACTTCGGATTGCTCCGTAATATTTTTACCACGGACAACAGCATTGACAGCAGCTTCCACACCGGAGAAATCCTTGTAATCATTCTTGTTCAAGGCATTTGCTTTTGCAATGGCTTCATCAACCTTAGTGTAATCAGCATCTTTGTATTGCAGGGCAGCAATGGCATCTTCAATAGCCTTAGCCATTGCATCAACTTCGGTCTGCTCCGTAATATTTTTACCACGAGTCACAGCATTCACAGCGGCTTCCACGCCGGTGAAGTCCTTGTAGTTGTCCTTGTTCAGTGCATTTGCTTTGGCAATGGCTGCATCAACCTTTGTGTAATCAGCATCCTTGTATTGCAGGGCAGCAATGGCATCTTCGATAGCCTTTGCCATCTTGTCTACTTCAGATTGCTCCGTAATATTTTTACCACGGACAACAGCTTTGACAGCGGCTTCCACGCCGGTGAAATCCTTGTAGTCATCCTTCTTCAAAGCGTTTGCTTTGGCAATGGCTTCGTCAACCTTTGTGTAATCAGCATCCTTGTATTGCAGGGTAGCAATGGCATCTTCAATAGCTTTCGCCATTGCATCAACCTCTGTTTGCTGGGCTTTGCTTTTTGCTCGGTCAACAGAGTTAATGGAATCTTCTACCGCAGAATAATTTGTATAAAGGCTGCTATCAAGAGCCGTTGCCCTTGCGATGGCTGCATCGACAGCTGTGTAATCAGCGGGGATGTTATTGTCATCCCACACAAAAGTTGGATGACCGATTCCGGCAACCCATTCAACGCCCGCACCAGCATTGGTTTGCAAGCCAGCAAGAACATCGTCAGAGTTAAAGTCGTTGGTAGCGGTTCCGGCTGAGTTGCCGCTTTGTTCATTAGAAACATTTGAACCATATCTGTCATCAGCAGGCCAGAAACAATTCTTTGCATCGGTATTTACGACATACCCCAACCAGCAAGTGTTTTCCAAGCCGTCGTTGCCGATTCCCTTCGTAGCGACAAGACAGTTGACCATGCTCACACCTTGGCCAAAGCCAATAATACCGCCAACAGGAGCCTGAATGGAGTTTACAACGATTTCTCCACCAAACCAACAGTCGCTTATTGTCACCTGTCCCGTATACGAGGCTCCGACAATGCCACCCAGCGAATCCCAGCAATCCATAGGCTCTAACCCGCCTTCTTGTTCTTTATAGTACTCGCCGTCATAGTTACCCGTAATTGCAGCGGTAGAATAACACTGGCTGATACTGTTGTTCCCATTTAAAAATCCTGCAATACCACCTATGAATTTTTCTATATAAGAACCGCCGGTAATGGAACCGGTAGTATAACAGTTTTTAATAGTGGAATTGGTCATCCAGTCCACCAAAATGCCTTTTCCGTAGGTGGAGGTATCATTCATCGGTATCACGATATCCGCATTTTCAATGCCGAGATTTTGCACAGTTGCATTGTAGATAGCACCGAACAAACCATTTCTATACAAGTTATTGTTATTGTCTTTGTTTTCAGATTTTAGGCCCTCATGAGAATACAGGTTATAAACTACATGGCTTTGTCCGTCAAAAATCCCCTGAAATGATCCCCAAGCCGTATTGGCTCCGTTACCGATAGAGATCCATTCATGCCCGCCTAAATCCAAGTCATTATCAAGATAAACAGTTTTGTCCTTAAAATTTGCTGTATTATCATTGACGAGCTTTGCCATGCCTGCCAACTGCTCGGCTGCTTGCAGATGAAATTCCGTTTTATTCTCATCATACCAGCTTGTATCGGCTGTTCCATCCCAAGTGTCCATGGTGTCTTCTGCAAACGCTGTCATCGGAACAAGTGCCATCACAAGGCACAACGCAAGCAGAATGCTTAGAAGTTTTTTCTTCATAACAGTTCCTCCTTTTTTTAATTGTCCGCTATTTTCTTCCTCCGGCAACGGACACGCCGAAGAAGATAGAAGGTTTAACCGGAAAAGATTGATTTGCCGGTCGTGGTTAGGACTTCAATATCAAACCACCATCCTTCCGGCAACCGGTTCGTTATAAATTGTATGAAATAAGACTTGACACGCTGAAAAAACGGCGCTATACTCCTGCCGAGCCGAGCCGAGCCGACAATGGTTGTCGCATTTCCGTTTGTCATAGCCAAGTCCTCCTTCCATTATTTTTAAGGCAAAAAGGATATAAATCCCCTATCATATAGTATTATAGCAGATTTTTCCCGAAATTTCAAGAAGTTTTCAGAATATTGCACTTCTCTTTTTCTATATTGCACTTCTCTTTTTCTCAAATCATTGCCTTCTTCCATTACTCACGGAACTGTATGACTTCTTGAAAACTTCCCGAAAAGGAAAAGCCACCGCAGACGATAATGCGGCACGAATTTGCGTAAGTTCTTTTCTAAATATTATCAAACATATTTATATCACTCAAACATACTTGATAAATAGATTAACTTTATATATAATAAATTTAGATGAGTATACACAAAGCAAGCGATTTTATTGAGAGGAAAATTATGTACAGTGTACTTGTAGTTGATGACGAGATACGTCAAAGAGAAGCAATTATTAAAAGTGTAAATTGGGAAAAAGCCGGATTTAAAGTTGTAGGCGACGCTGAAAACGGAATCGAAGCGCTTGAACTCCTTGAAAAACTGGAGCCCGATTTGATTTTAACAGATATCAAAATGCCACTTATGACAGGGCTTGAACTTGCGCGTAAAGCAAGAGAAGTAAGGCCTGCCGCAAAGCTTGTTATTTTAAGCGGATATGATGATTTTGAATATGCACAGGAAGCGTTTAAATATAATGTTATTCGTTATCTTTTAAAACCTATTTCCGCAAGTGAGATTAGCGAAGAATTTGTTAAAATCAAAGCGGAAATGGACGAAGAGTTTGAAAGGCTTAAAACAGGAACATCAAACGAAGGAACTGAATTAAAACTTAAAAAAACGGAATTTCTTTTGCCGCTGCTTCTGGGAACAGGCGAAGATATTTATACAACTCAGGAACTAAAGGATTGCGCAAAAAAACTCGGGTTGATAAAAAGTGACGACGACTGTTTCAGCGTTGTTGTGTCAAAATTTAAAACATTCGGCGGTGAAAACCGCACCGAAGCTCACCATATTGATTTTGTAAACAGTATTGTGGGAAAATATGCAAATTGCGAAAGTTTTTTTGTAAACGGCAGAATCGTTACGCTTGTGACGAGTGAAGCAGAAGAAATGTCAACAAAATTAAGACTTCCTGTAATTGAACTTGTGCAAAGCGCAAAAAAGCTTTTTGGCCAAAAGTGCACAATAGGTATCAGCCAAACAGTTGAAAGCCCAACGCTTTTATCGCTTGCTTGTGCTCAGGCTATCACAGCAAGGCGATACACATCCGACGGCGCAGGAGACATCAGATTTATAAACGACCAAGAAAGAAAAAGCACTTACGAGATTGAAAATGTTGAAAAATCAGTCTACAAACTTGAGCAACTTTTAAAAATAGGAAACAAGGAAGAAATAAGTGAATTTCTTGATAATATGTTATCAAATAAAAATCGTGACGAAATAGATTATTTAATTATTCAAATACTTGCAACGGCGCACAGATGTGTAAGCGTTTTATCTGATAATGACGCATTATCAGAGCTTTTCTCATCGAATAATTCTTTCACCTCTCGCCTGTCATTTGATTTTAACGAGCAGTATAAAAAAGAACTTATATCACTTTGCCTTGACGCAAGGGATATTATTTCACGCTCACAAAGGCACGAAAGCGAAACAATTTGTGACAGGGCACTTCAAATTATAAATGATGAATATATGAATGAGGATTTATCATTGACAGACGCAAGCGACAAGCTGGGCGTAAGCCCAAACTATTTAAGTGCGCTTATAAAGAAAACAAAGTCGCAAAACTTTGTTGCCCTTGTTACAGAGCGCAGAATGAAAGCAGCAAGCGATTTACTGTTGTGTACGTCGATGAAAATTTTTGAAATATCACAAAAATGCGGCTACAGCGACCAGCACTATTTCAGTTATTGCTTTAAAAAATATTACGGTATGTCACCGAACAAATACAGAGAGGAACATTTAGGAAAAACAGATGTTTAAACGTAACAAAATAAAATTGTCTGTATTGATTATAGCAATCGTTGTTTTCGGCGTTATATTTTCAACTCTTGCTTCTACATTATTTTTTGGCATCTTTTACAAAAATTCGATGTTTGATTCGGCATATGTGTCAAGCAAGCAATCCGTATCGCAGGCTAACGAAACCGTATCTAATTATATTTCGTCAATAAAAGACAAGCTTGACAACCTTTGCGCCGAAACAAACAGTTGTACCGATGCTTCGTCACTTCAAAATGCAATATCAACAGCATCCAGACTTGAAGATGATATATATTGCGTGATGCTTTACGATATGCAGGGCAATTTGCTTTTAGACGGAAACGACACCGACGACAAAGTAAAAAGCAATCCCACTAATTTGTCATTTGACAAAAGCGCTTTTTCCGGTCTTACAGACGGATATGCAATTACTCAGCCTCACGTAAACACGCTTTATGAAAATAAATATCCATGGGTTGTAACAATTGCAAAAAAAGAATATTCAAATCTTTATGCCCGTCAGGTTTTTGTTGCAATCGATTTCAAGTTTTCATCAATTGCAAAATATATTGATAAGGTGAGCATCGGTCAACGGGGATATTGCTACATTATCAATTCAAAGGGTGAAATTATTTATCACCCACAGCAACAAATTCTTTTTTCGGGACTGAAAAAGGAAAATACAGACGAAATCTTTGACCTTGCAGACGGAATACACAGAAAAGAAAATAATATTTATAACATATCGTCCCTTGCCTCGTGTAATTGGAAAGTTGTAGGCGTAAGCTTTAATGATGAAATAACACAAGCAGTAAAAAATCAAATAATCATCGGCTCTGCATTTGCGATTTTATTCAGCCTTTTTATATCGGTTTTGGTTTATTTTATTCTTTCAAGAACTGTTACAAGGCCCGTCAGAAGACTTGTTGATTCAATGCAAAAATTTGAAAAGCAGGCGGAATCATTTGAATACAAAACAGATATGAGTAATGTTGTGGAATTCAAAACACTTTCGGCGTCGTTTGAACATATGGTGCTTATGATTCAGTCGCTTATGGAAAAGGTTCACAATGAAGAAATCGTTCTCAGAAAGACAGAATTAAAAGCCTTGCAGGCTCAAATCAATCCTCATTTTCTTTATAATACGCTTGATTCAATTCAGTGGATGTGCGAGCAGGACAACAGCAAGGACGCAGTCAAAATGGTTGGCGCACTTGCCAAGCTTTTCAGAATAAGCATAAGCCACGGCAATGAATTTATAACAATAAGCGACGAACTCAAGCATGCCGAAAGCTATCTCATTATTCAAAGCTACCGATACAAAAACCAATTTATCTATTCATTTGATGTTGACAAAAGCGTTCTGGGCTATATGTGCAACAAAATCACAATTCAACCGTTTATTGAAAATGCCATTTATCACGGGCTTGACCGAATGGTTGACGAGGGCGAAATCAAAATTATTGTTCGTCGCCAAGGTAAGGACATTGTAATAATAGTTAAGGATAACGGACTCGGAATGACGCAGGAACAATGCAAAACCATCCTTCAAAAGGACAGAAGCGACTCAAAAGGTATCGGTGTTAAAAATGTAAATGACAGACTGAAAATATATTTCGGAGAAGAATACGGAATTACGATTGAAAGCGAGCTTGATGTTGGCACGACCGTAACAATTAAAATTCCGAAAATTGAGAAAGGACAAGAAAATGAATATTAAAAAAGCAACTGCCTTGCTCTCTCTTGCTTTTTTCCTTATTGCAGCCCTGTTTGGCTGTGCAAAATCTGCCGATTTTGACAATAAAAACAATAATATCGCAATAATAACGAAAGGCAGCGACTCAAATTTTTGGAATGATATGAAAAACGGGGCGATGTCTGCGGCAAACGAATACAATGTAAATATTACATTTGAAGGTCCTGAAAACGAAGAGGATTGCGAAGCCCAAAACAAAATGATTGAAAACGCAATTTCAAGCAACGCAGGCGTTATAATTCTTTCAGCAATAGATTTTGAAAAAAATGCCGCCGCCGTTCAAAAGGCTATTGACAGCGGGATTAAGGTAATCACGGTTGACAGTGATGTTGATGTAAACGGCAAGGAACTTTTTATAGGCACAAACAATTTTGAAGCAGGTCAAAAAGCGGCAAAGCAGGCAGTAAATTTATGCAAGGAGCAAAAATCTATTAATATAGGTATAGTAAATTACGGTGCCAATACCGAAAACGGCAAAGAGAGATTAAAAGGATTTTCAGATTATATAGACAAAATAGATAATGCAAAAATTGTTGATACGGTTAATATTGAATCAAACAAAGAAAGTGCAACTGCCGGTGCCGAAAAACTGCTTAAAAAGCACAAGCAAATAAATGTACTCATAGGCTTCAACGAATGGTCAACCATCGGGGTAGCATACGCAATAAAGGAGTTAAATTTGAATGATAAGGTTTTCGGTATAGGTTTTGACAGCAATGTCAACTGCGTAAATATGCTTGAAAGCGGAGAAATAGACACACTGATTGTTCAAAATCCTTTTTCTATGGGTTACACCTCAGTTTCAAAAGCATCGGAAATACTGTCGGGCAAGAAGCCGCAAACAAGCACAATTGAAACCGACACCTATGTTGTAACACGAAAAAATATGTTTTCACCGGATATTCAAAAAATACTTTTCAGCTTTAACGAAAACAGTAATTAAAAAATATTCAAAACGGCTCCGGCAGTCAATTTCGACTTGTCGAAGCCGTTTTTTATGTTTTTTGGGCAGTAATTTCAACATAATAATTCGTAAGTTTCGTAATTTTTTATACACTTTGAATAAAAAATTGCATTCAATTTTAAATTTGCCAAAGATATAATAAAGATGCTGAATGACTTAACGAAAAATTTTAAGGAGGTAATCTTTATGAAAAAGATGAAAAAGTTATTAGCATTATTATTAGCAGCAGTAATGGCAGTAGGTTTTGCAGCTTGTTCGTCAAAAAGCAACGACAGCGGCGCATCAAAAAATAAAGGTGAAATATCGGTATTCTATTACACCTTCAGTGATGCGTATATTTCAACCGTTCGTTCATCAATGGATAAAATCTTAAAGGATGGCGGTTACACCTATAATGATTATGACGCAAACGGCAACCAAACAACACAAACCGAGCAGGTTCAGACTGCACTTGCAAAGGGCTCATCAATGCTTATCGTTAATGTAGTTGACACAGGCTCAAACGATGCAGCTCAAAACATTATCAATCTTGCAAAGGCTCAAAATGTCCCTGTAATTTTCTTTAACCGTTCGGTTGATCAGTCGGTTATCGAAAGTTATGACAAGTGTGTATTTGTAGGTACAGACTACGAGCAGGCAGGTCACATGCAGGGTCAAATGATCGGTGAATACCTTGTAAACAATTATGACAAACTTGATCTTAACGGCGACGGCAAAATCAGTTATGTAATGTTCAAAGGTCAAGAGGGCAACATGGAAGCAATTGCTCGTACAAAGTACGGTGTTGAGGACGCTAACAAAGTTCTCAAAAAAGCAGGCAAGCCCGACCTTGAGTTCTACGATGCAGCCAATAAAAACAAATATCTTGTTGACCAGGACGGCTTATGGTCATCGGCAGCAGCTACAAACTATATGAGCACCGCTCTTGCTCAGTACACGGAATCAAACAAAAATATGATTGAGCTTGTAATTGCAAACAACGACGAAATGGCACTCGGCGCAATATCTGCTCTTCAAACAGCAGGATATAACAAAAAGGGCGGCAAGGTTATTCCGGTATTCGGTGTTGACGCAACAGATGCCGCTAAATCAGCCATCAAATCAGGCTCAATGATTGGTACAATCAAGCAGGATGCACAGGGTATGGCAACAACAATCACAACTATTATGAAGAATTACCTTGACGGCAAAAATGCACTTGACGGTGTCGATACCGAAAATGCAGTAGGCACTTGGAGAGTAAATATTCCTTACTCCGCTTACACAGCAGATTCAGAAAAATAATATAAACTAATTTTACGAAATACGGTTGGGGCGCTTTGCCTCAACCGTACTATTCAAAGCAGATAGGAGAGATACATATGCAAAATAATATAAATAAATCCGTTTCTGCGACTGACAAAGATATATTGCTAAAAATGGTTGATATAGAAAAGACTTTCCCGGGTGTTAAGGCGCTTGACCATGCGCAGCTGACGGTCAAAAGAGGAACCGTTCACGCGCTTATGGGCGAAAACGGTGCCGGAAAATCAACGCTTATGAAATGCCTTTTCGGTGTTTACAGCAAAGATAACGGTCACATTTATGTTGAGGGACAAGAGGTTAATTACAAAAACAGTAAGGAAGCTCTTGAAAACGGCGTTGCAATGGTGCATCAAGAGCTTAATCAGGCACTCAAGCGTAATGTTATGGACAATATGTGGCTCGGCAGATTTCCGAAAGTTTCAAAATACCTTCCTTTCACAAGCGAAAAGAAAATGTATGATGAAACAATGAAAGTATTTAATGATCTTGAAATCAATGTTGACCCAAAAACAGTTATGAGCACTATGTCGGTTTCGCAAAGGCAAATGGTTGAAATCGCAAAAGCAGTTTCCTATAATTCAAAAATTATTGTTTTTGATGAGCCGACCTCCTCACTTACGGAAGAAGAGGTTGAACATCTTTTCCGCATTATAAATATGCTGAGGGACAGAGGCTGCGGCATTATTTATATTTCTCACAAAATGGAAGAGATTTTGCGCATAAGCGATGAAGTAACGATTATGCGTGACGGCAAATGGATTGCAACAAAGCCAGCAAGCGAGCTTACCATGGATGAGATTATCAAACTTATGGTAGGCCGTGAACTTACAAACCGTTATCCGGAAAAGGATAATGAAATCGGTGATGTTCTTCTTAAAGTTGAGAATTTAAGCGGAGAATATACAAACCTTAACAATGTTTCATTTCAGGCGAAAAGAGGAGAGATCCTCGGCGTGGCGGGACTTGACGGCTCGGGCAGAACGGAACTGCTTGAACAAATATTCGGCATAACCACCAAAAAAAGCGGCAAAATTACGCTGGGCGGCAAAGAGGTTAAAAACAGAAATCCGCATGAATCAATCAAAAACGGCTTCGCTCTTTTGACAGAGGAAAGACGCGCAACAGGTATTTTCGGAATTTTAAATATCAGAGAAAATACTACAATTTCAAGCTTAAAAAAATATCAGACCGGTCCGTTTCTTAATAAAAAGAAAATGAAGGACACGACTGACGAATATATAAAATCTCTTAGAGTTAAAACTCCAAATCAAGAAACTAAAATCAGCTCGCTTTCAGGCGGTAATCAGCAAAAGGTTATCCTTGCAAGGTGGCTTTTGACAGACCCTACCGTGCTTCTTCTTGACGAACCCACAAGAGGTATCGACGTAGGCGCAAAATACGAAATTTATCAGCTTATCCTTGACCTTGCCAAAAAAGGCAAAACAGTCATTATGGTTTCTTCCGAAATGGCAGAGCTTTTAGGTGTATGCGATAAAATTCTTGTTATGTCAGGCGGCAGGCTCTCAGGTGAAGTTGACGCAAAGACTACCAATCAGGAAGAGATTATGACACTTGCGGCAAAATATGTATAAGGAGGATTTCATTATGGCTGACACAAGTATAAAAAAGGTTAAGCGTTCACATATCTCCCTTTGGGTTGAAAAATTCAAAGCGGCAGACAAGGACGACAAAAAAAGATTAATTACAGATTTATTATTTAATAATGCAATGTATATTATCATTGCAATAGCGGTAATTTTTATTGCAATCAAGGTTCCTGCATTTTTGAGCGTATCGTCAATAGTTAATATCATTTCGCTCACCGCCGCAAAGCTTCCTATCGCTTTAGGTATTGCAGGCTGTATCGTATTAACAGGTACAGATATTTCGGCAGGTCGATGTGTAGGACTTACCGCCTGCGTTGCGGCTTCGCTTTTGCAAATGACAGGCTACGCCAACAAAATGTTCCCAAATCTTAATACAATGCCGCTTTGGGTTGTATTTTTTGCAGTAATTGCAATCGGCGCAGTTGTAGGCCTTGTAAACGGATTTTTTGTTGCTAAGTTTAAACTTCATCCGTTTATAGTTACTCTTTCAACCCAGCTCATTGTATTTGGTACTGTTCTTATGTACCTTATGATTGGCGGCAACAACGGTCAGACTCTTTCAGGTCTTGACTCATCTTACACAAGCTTTATTACCGGTACGCTTTTCACTATCGGCGGTGTTGCTATTCCTAAATATGTTCTCTATTCCGTAATCTTAACAGCAATTATGTGGGTTATTTGGAACAAAACGAAGTTCGGCAAAAATATGTTTGCCGTAGGCTCAAACGAAGAAGCGGCAAGGGTATCGGGAGTAAATGTATTTATGACAATCCTAATGGTATTTGTGCTTGCAGGTGTTATGTACGGTATCACCGGCTTTATTGAGGGCGCTCGTATTGCTTCTTGCTCCGCAAACACAGGTCTCAACTATGAATGTGACGCTATTGCAGCTTGCGTAATCGGCGGTGTATCATTTGTAGGCGGTACAGGTAAAATCAGCGGTATCGTCATCGGCGTACTTCTTTTGCAGATTATATTTGCCGGTCTTAATTTCCTTTCTGTATCCGCAAATATGCTTTACATTATCAAAGGTGTAATCATTCTTGTTGCTTGTGCAATTGATATGAGAAAGTATCTTGCAAGAAGATAATCATTAAATTAACTCACAATCAACCTCTTTGAAAAGGCAGTGATAATATGAACGAAAACAATACAATAAATCTTAACACCGAAAGAAAGCCCGGAGGGCTTTATCGAAATATAAAAATGTCTGTAAAAACGGCAGATAAGCTCATCCTTGTAGGAATCATCGTTCTTATTGCCTGCATGATTTTTGCGGTAAGTCATGCAGGGTTTACTGTCACTTTCAATACAGACGGCGGCTCGCAAATCGATAATCAAAAGGTTATGTACGGTCAGCTTGTTGATGTCGAAGAAGCCCCCGTTAAAGAGGGCTACACCTTTACGGGATGGTATTTAGACAAGGAGTGCACTAAGCAATTTGACATTAACAAAGACACCGTAAGCGACAGTCTGACTCTTTATTCGGGTTGGGAAAAGAAATAGGGAAAAAGTTATATGTATATTGCAAGTAATGGGACACTCTGACATATCGGTAACCGCAAAAATCTACACGCATACGGTAGACGAAGTATTCGAGCAAAACCGAATGAGAATGGCTCAATATGCAGTGACCAAATCTCAACAAGTTGAAAGCTCAACCACAATAAACTGATGTAAAAAAAGAAAAGGATAGTCGAGAAATAAACTCGACTATCCTTCATCATTTGATATTACTGTATTAATATTTCAAAATTACAGTCTTGCAATTCTCACAAATTGAAGCGGCGATATTAGTTCTGTGACTCGGTTTAACTTCGGTAATTTTAACAAATCCGTCAGCTTTTTTCGCATCCGTAAACACACCCGGCACTTCGTTTGCAAAGCTGAAAGCGCCGTCTTTACTGCAAAACAAATAACCGTTTCTCATTTCTTTGCCACACTCCGGACATTTCATAATTTTCACCTCCATTTTGTTATTCGGCAGAGCGTTGCGAACGCTCTAACATTTCTTGCATTTGCTTTTCAAAAATTTCTGCTTTGATTAAAGCGATACCCTGCGACTCGTCTCCAAGCACAACAAGACGGTCGCCCTCTTTCATATCAAATGTATCTCGTGCGTTTTTCGGTATTACAATTTGTCCCTTGCTTCCGATAGTAACTGTTCCCCAAAGATGTTTGCCGATAGGCGCAGGTGCTATCTTTGTTTTCCCTATTTTTTCATCGGCGTGAATCAGTGAGTCAATAGTAACGCCATAAAACTTTGCCAGCTTATCGCATTTATCAATATCAGGAAAAGTATCTCCTTGTTCCCATTTGGAATACGATTGGCGGGAAATACCAACTGCTTCGGCAACTTGTTCCTGCGATAAGCCTTTAAGGTTTCTCAAATATAATAAATTATCCGAAAACATAAATACGCCCCCTTAACTATAAATCATTATAGCATTTAGGGAGCGTACTTTCCACCATATAAACTTGTCAGATAAGTAATTCTCTTGTTAAGTTTAGCTGCATTGGTCGGCAACATTTATTATATCAAGGCCCTTTTGTTTTGCATAATCAACAGTATATGCCGTGCCACCCTCGTGCTTTGTCAGAAAGCAAATGCAAGCAGAACTACAATCAACAAGGTGTCGATTTCTTTTTTGCATACATCCGTTATAGTAATACGGAGCAAGAATTATTATCTTGTCCGCTCTCAACTTAATATCATTATACACATCAATATCTTGTTGCTTCCAATATTTCGTTTGATTTTCACATGGCAACTAAATCTAAAAATCGTATAAATTTTAAGGATTTTGCCCTGTTTTGGGCAGAAGCCTTTTTGCATATTTGATAAGATTTTCTTCTTCGTATAATATTAAATGTACCGGCTGCAAAATTGACAAATAATTAACAGAATTTTCATTGACACACATTATTCCTTATAATATAATAAAACAAATATATCGCTTATAAAGGAAGTGACTTAATGACGAAAAAAATAACAGCAATATTGTTGGCATTGTGCATGGCAATCTCAATTTTGCCGATGAGCGTTCAGGCGGCATCAAAGCCGGATATCAAAGTGGGCGATTATGTAAAAATGGGCACATATAATAAAGCTTCGATTCTTTGGCGATGTGTAAGCATTGACGATAACGGCCCGCTTATGCTTGCAGACAAAATTGTTGACACCCTTGCATATGATGCCAAAACA
>ERZ1034998.1582-NODE-1582-length-13201-cov-6.853339_pt1 | contig 13201 bp, 9 predicted proteins | sample MGYA00520621_ERZ1034998 | MGnify/ENA primary metagenome ERZ1034998 (study PRJEB33766, sample SAMN09781748) | gut metagenome | biome: gut microbiome | host: Homo sapiens | place: Madagascar | study: EMG produced TPA metagenomics assembly of the PRJNA485056 data...
ATTATGGCAAGAAGTGCACGAAGTCTAAAGAGATGATTGAGGAAGCTAAGTCTGTAATTCCGGGCGGAGTTCAGCACAACCTCGCATTCAACTATCCCTTCCCGCTTGTTTTCACAAAGGCAGAAGGCGCATATCTCTATGACATTGACGGAAACAAATATTTTGACTTCCTTCAGGCAGGCGGCCCGACGGTTCTCGGCTCAAATCCGAAGGCTGTCCGTGAGCAGGTTATCGACCTTCTTAACACATGCGGTCCTTCAACAGGTCTTTTTCACGAGTTTGAATATAAGCTTGCTAAAAAGATTTCCGATTCTGTTGAAACGGTTGATATGTTCCGTATGCAGGGCTCAGGAACAGAGGCTTGTATGACAGCTGCTCGTATCGCTCGTCTTGCAACAGGCAAGAAGAACATTCTTAAAATGGGCGGCGCTTATCACGGCTGGTCGGATCAGATGGGCTACGGTATCCGTATCCCCGGTTCAAAGTTCACACAGGCAAGCGGTGTTCCGCTTTACATCTTCAGACATATGCAGGAGTTCTTCCCCGGCGATCTTGAGGATCTTGAAAGAAAGCTTTGGCTCAACCAGTTCCGTGGCGGCACAGCTGCTGTTTACATCGAGCCGGTAGGCCCCGAAAGCGGTACAACTCCGCTTGACTATGAGTTCAACAAGGGCGTTGAAAGACTTTGCCGTAAGTACGGCGCACTCCTTGTATTCGATGAGGTTGTTACAGGCTTCCGTATCGGTATGGCAGGTGCTCAGGGCTTCTTCGGAGTATCTCCTGACCTTACAATCTTCGGTAAGGTTATCGCAGGCGGCTATCCGGGCGCAGGCGGCGTAGGCGGTAAGAAGGAATACATGAAGCACCTCGGCTCAGGTCTTGATGACTCGGGCGAGAAGGTTAAGAAGGCATTTACAGGCGGTACAATGACCGCTAACCCGCTTTCATGCTGCGCAGGCTATTATACTCTTGAGGAAATCGACAGAACAAATGCTTGCCAGAAGGCAGGTCAGATGGGCGACAGACTTACAAACGGTCTTAAAGAGCTTGTTAAAAAGCACGGTCTTCCGTTCGTATGCTGGAACGAAGGTTCAATCTGCCACCTTGAGACAGTTGGTACAATGCACTATTCAATCGACTGGTCAAAGCCGTGGACAATTCCGGGCGTACTCAATGCAACATCTGTTCGTAAGAAAGAGATGCAGCACATGGGCGCAGCTTATATGGCAGAAGGCCTCGTAACACTCGCAGGCTCACGTCTTTACACTTCTGCTGCTTATACACCTAAGATGATCGATCAGGCTCTTGCTTGCTTCGACAAGGTATTTGAAAATGTAGCAGTTAAGCCCGAAGACTGATATTTAACGGCTTATTAAAACACAAATAGGGGCGGGCAGCCTGACCGCCCGCCCCACATTCTCTTTGACGAGGTGAAATAAATGAACATTTTAGAAGCAAAAGAGCTTGTCATCAGAGCAGGTAAAGAATTGCTCGCAGAGGGCATTATAGTTCGTACCTGGGGTAATATTTCGTGCCGTGTATCGGATACACAGTTCGTTATCACACCCTCGGGCAGAGCTTATGAAAATCTTACTCCCGACGAAATCGTGCTTGTAAATATCGAGGACTGCTCCTATGAAGGCGACATTAAGCCCTCATCGGAAAAAGGAATTCACGCAGCGGCATATAAGCTTCGTCCCGAGGTCAATTTCGTAATTCATACACATCAAAAGGAAGCATCTGTTATCGGTGCTTTAGGCTTTGACATCAACAGCGTGTCAAAGAAGAGCGCAGAGGTAGTCGGAAACGACGTTCCGCTTGCATCCTACGGACTTCCCGGCACGGGCAAGCTTCGTGAGGGCGTTATTGCGGCAATCAAGAGAACCGACTCAAAGGCGGTGCTTATGGCTCATCACGGCGCACTTTGCATGGGCGTTGACTATGACGAGGCATCAAGAGTAGCTTCCGAGCTTGAGATTATATGTGAGGACTGCCTTCGTAAAAAATACAATGAGGTTACAGGTAAGGTTGCTGAAAATCTCAGCTCGATTGCTGATTATATCGGCGAGAAATATGCTGATGCAAAGCTTGCAAAAGCAGTAAGATATGACGTTTGCAACAGTGAGAGAGACGGCAGCGTGTTCAACATTACCTCTGTAAACGGCGAGGGTAAAATCACAAGAATCGACATCAAGACGGGAGAGCTTGTAGCAGGTAACGATTACCCGAATTCGGCAGAGCTTCACAGAATGATTTATAAGAAGCGCAAGGATGTAAATTATATCATTCACAACACGTCTCCCGAGGTTATGGCTGTCTCGGCAAAGGGCAAGACTATGAAGCCGTTGCTTGACGACTTCGCGCAGCTTTGCGGTGCAACCGTAAGACACGCATTTTTCAACCCGAACAGCACTCTTAAATCAGCCAAAAAGGTTGTTAAGGCTCTCAAGGGCAGAAATACGGTTGTGCTTGACAACAACGGTGCTCTTTGTGTTGCAGGCAGTGAATATGACGCAACTGCGGTTGAGCACGTAATGGAAAAGGGCTGTAAGACTCAGGTCGGTGCTGACCTCTTCGGCACGGCTAAGCCCATAAATCCCATTGAAACAAGACTTATGAGATTTATTTATCTTAAAAAATACTCAAAGCAGGCAAGCAAGTAATTTTGTCTGATACAACGCACTTCGACACGTCCGTCGGGGTGCGTTTTTGTATTTTATGCCCTAAAAACAGACGGTTTACACACAAAATATAGTTAAATTCCTATTGTAAAGCACTATCAGTATGTGGTATAATACTCTAATAAAATGGATTAGCTATGTTTTACACGGAGAGATATATGATAAGAGACGACGATAAAAAGCCCGATTTGCTTATCGGCAGAAATGCGGTAACGGAAGCGTTGAAATCCGACAGGGAAATCGACACGCTTATTCTTATGAGAAACAATAACAATCCTGCACTTTCAAGACTTGCTTCTATGGCAAAGGAAAAGGGTGCGGTTGTTAAAGAGGTTGACTCGAAGAAGCTCGATTTTATGTGCGGCGGAGCAAATCATCAGGGAGTTGCGGCGTATGTTGCGGCTCACGAATATGCAAGCGTTGAGGATATTTTCGCTTATGCCGAGGAAAAGGGCGAAGCACCGTTTATTGTTGTCTGTGACGAAATCGAGGACCCACACAACCTCGGTGCGATTATCAGAACAGCCGAGTGTGCAGGCGTGCACGGCGTAATCATTCCGAAAAGGCGCAGTGCGTCGCTCAACTTTACAGTCGGCAAGACTTCGGCAGGTGCGCTCGAATATATGAGAGTTGCGAGGGTATCTAACCTTGCTTCGACGATTGACGAGCTAAAGGAAAAGGGCTGCTGGGTTTACGGTGCCGATATGGACGGTACGGATTATAAGAAAACCGATTTTTCGGGTGCGGTCGTGCTTGTTATAGGCTCCGAGGGCAAGGGCATAGGCAAGCTTATAAGGCAAAAGTGCGACGCTATTGTCTCTTTGCCGATGAAAGGCAATATAAATTCACTTAACGCATCTGTTGCGGCGGGTATTTTGATGTACGAGGTATCTTGCGGAAGATAAATCTATTAGATTAGGGGTGTTAAAATGTCTAAAAACGATTTGTTTAATGATATGTCGATTGATTCGATTTTGAATGACGTTAAGCAGCTGACAGGGGAGCAAACAGCCCCCGAAAGGATTTGGTCGCTTGACGAAATTGACGCATTGCTTTCGGATGACGATACTGTAAAAGAAGAAACCGTTGACACCCCCGTTGAAAACGTTACGGAAGCGCCGAAGGAGCAAAAAAAGCCCGAGCCTGTTGAGGAGAAAGCTCCCGTGCAGGAAGAAAAAACCGTTGATAAAGCTGTTGATAAGGCTAAAGAAAACAGAAAAATCGAAAAGACATCAACACTCGGTCTTAAAGAGTTCGCAATGAAAAATGCGATTGAGACGGGTGCGATAAAAACACGAATTGAAAACGAGAGCACTGAGTCTCTTTTGGAAGAATTTGAAGAAAAAGAGCCCGAAATTGAGCCGTTGATAAGTTCGGCTGAGGAAAATGAAGCCCCCTCAGCTGACGGAGAAGAGGTCGAGGCGGACGACTCTAAAGCCGAAAAGGAAATCCCCGGTCAGATAAGCATTGAAAAGACAAGGGTTTTCAACGAGGTTGAAGCAAGGGCAGTAAGAAATGAAAATATAAACCATCATATCGGAGAAAATAAAATAATCCGAACAGGCAGTACGGCTAAAAAGGGCGGTATGGAAACAGACCCGTACCGTGAACGCTTTTTGAATAAGCCGACGCTTGATATTGAAAAGACGCAGGATCACAGAGACTTGCTCAAGGATTTGCCTGCAAAAACGATTGAAAAACACGGCGTTGTTGTTAAAAAAACATCACTTGAAAAGACTTCTACCGACGGACTGTCTCCTATTCCGATTCTTGTTGATGCATCAGACGAATATGACGCACAGCAAAGACTTGAAATGGAGGCTCAATCGGGTGCATTAAAAGCAAATGCGTTCCCCGAGGATGAAAATCAGATTGTCCTGGACGGCTTTAACGAGCAGGAAGAGGTCAATATCGTCAACGAGGCAGAGGAGGAGGAAAAGCTTCGCAAAATCCGCAGGGATAAAGCGAGCAAGTTCAGGCTCTTTCCCAATATTGAGGTTGACGACGATGATGTTTATTCCGATACGTCGGCGCAGAAAGACGAAGAGGATTACGATAACGAAAAGACGAAAGCCGTAGCTCTTCCCGAGGAGGAAGCCGCAGACGGCGAGGAAACGGAAATTTCCGATATTGAGGAAGCTCCCGTCAAAGAAAAACGCAAAAAGCGTAAGCCGAGGACGGTAAGTGTTGCACGTGAGTTCTTCGGACCTAAGGACGCTAAGGCGGTATATGAAATTTATATGAAGGAGCGTTCCTACGGCAAGCGTAAAATTATCGTTTGCTCGTTGGCTCTTGCCTTGTTATTTGCTTGCTCGGCAATTACATCGTTCTTAGGAAGCTTCGCATTGTTCTCCGACAGCCCGTTTGTTTATTCTGTAAGCAATTTAATTGTTCTTGTTGCAGTCGGTGCAGTAAACTATAAATCAATAGCCGATTGCATTGAAAATCTTAAAGAAAAACGCTTTAACAGGAATACTGCTTTGACGGCTTCGCTGTTGGTAGGTATTATTCAGTGTGCTGTATCACTCGGCTTCGGCGACCTTGTTTTAAGCGGTACGCATATTTATTCTGCGGTGGCGTTGTTCCCCGTGCTTTTGATAAATATCGGAGATTACATAACGACAAACAACGATATTGATAACTTTATACTTATAAACCGTGAGCAGAAAAATGCTTATGCGGTTAAGAAGATTGACGATGACGGAATTGCGTTTGAGGTCGGCAGAGGTCTTATGATCAAGGACCCCGACATTCGCTATTGCGCAAAGGTTAATTTCCCGTATAAATTCGTTGAGACATCACGTGCGGTTGACCCGACGGCAGACAGCTTTAACGTGATTGTTCCTGCTGCTTTGGCTGCCGGTATTATAGTCGGTATAATTTCGGCGGTAATCAACAAAAACGCCTTTGTCGGCGTTACCTCGTTTACGGGAGTATTTCTTATGGCTATGCCTGCCGCAAGTGTTGTTGCTTGTGCGTCGGCTCTTAGAGGCGTCAACAAAAAGCTCAACGCCGAGAACGGATTGATTTCCGGCTACGAAGCGGTTGAGGACACGCTTGACGCCAACGCTGCGGTGCTGGATGCGAGAGACATTTTCAGCGGCGGCGACGCTAATGTGTACGGAATCAAAATGTTCAATTCAATGAGAATTGACGAAGCAATCCTTTATACGGCTGCGGTTGTTATTCAGTCGGAGGGCGCCTTGAGCGATGTTTTTGATTCCATAATTCTTTCAAAACGTGAGATGCTTCCGAATGTGGAATCGCTTGCGTATGAGGAACGGCTCGGCTGCTCGGGCTGGATATATAACTACAGGGTGCTTGTAGGCAACAGAGATTTACTTGTAAAGCACAATGTAGAGGTTCAATCTAAGGAAGAGGAAAGCGTGTTTACCCGTTCGGGCAGACAGGTTGTTTATCTTGCGGTTGAGGGCAAGGTTGCCGCTATGTTTGTTGTGGGCTATTCAGCCGACGAACAGACGGCCGTATATATGCGTGAGCTTGAAAAGGCAGGCGTCAGCATTCTTGTTCGCACAACGGATTCAAACATATCCGAGGAGCTTGTTGAGCAGTATTTCGGACTTCCGAGGAGCTTTATAAAGGTCATAAGCCCCGTTGCCGGACTTATGTATAAGGAAATGAGTGAAAAGCAGGCTGTAAACGAGCCGTGCAGAGTTTTGCACAACGGAAGCGTTAACTCATTCCTTCATTCGTTTACCTCGGCGCTTAAATTACAGGAGCGCAGGAGGATAATCAATATTTTGCAATACATCGGCGTAGGAATAAGCGTTATTCTTATGGCAATGTTTTCTTTCCTTTCGGGACTGTCGCAGGCGGGTGCTGTGCAGATACTTTTATTTGAAACGCTTTGGACTTTAGTTGTGGCGTTTGCACCCAAAATTAAGAAAATTTAGAAAGAGTGTGATAAAAAATGCAGTGGGTAACTGAGGCGGTAAATATGTTTGGCATAGGAGAATCATGGGTTGACGTGGTTTCCTGGATATGCAGACTTATCACGGCAGTTATATTGGGCGGTATAATAGGCTTTGAGAGAGAGCATTCGCACCGTCCGGCAGGCTTCAGAACACATATTTTGGTTTCGGTAGGTTCGGCACTTATTATGATGACCGCTATATATATTTCCAAGCACATTGAGGGCGAGATTGACCTCAGCCGTATGAGTGCGCAGGTTGTAAGCGGCGTCGGCTTCCTCGGTGCAGGTACTATTTTGCGTGAGGGCTTTTCTGTTAAGGGCCTTACCACGGCGGCGAGCCTTTGGGCTGTGTCGTGTGTAGGTATCGCCGTAGGAACAGGCTTTTACAGCGGTGCTATTGCAGCAACTATAATAATATACGTTACGCTTAACAGTCTTAAAAAGGTTGTTGTTAAGGGTAAGGCGGGCAAGGTTATCTATGTTGAGGTTAAGCATCTTGCTCAAAAGGTTCCGGAGATTTCAAAGCTTGTTAAACGTGCAGGCGCATCTATTCATTCAATGGAAATTCTTGACGAGAGCGATATGAAGCGTTCAAAGAAGAAGGAAACCTCGACAATTAAGATAATTGTTTTCCCGAAGAGCGAGGAGTCGCTTGATTTGATTGTTTCAACCCTTCGTTCGGATGAAAATATTATCGACGTTTACGTTGACTAAATGAAAACAGTTAAAATCCCGTACAGAACAAGCTTATCTGAACGGGATTTAGCATTTTGTATGGCTTGATTTATTTGACTTGAAGGTGGGATTATGCTATACTACCCAATAGTCAAAGTTGATATAGGTGGATGATTTATGGAAGAAAAAAACGTTATGCCTAATAAGGACGAAATTTCAAACGAGCAGTCCGAAAATAACAGGCTTAAAATTGTGCTTGATCAAAAGCAGGCGGAAATTGACAGGCTCAATAAATCGATAGCTAAATATTCCGATACGGTTAACAAGCTCGCAGCCGAGCGTGACGCCGCAAATAATGCTAATATTGAGATAAGAAGCAGCTTCTATTGGCGTTTGATGTCGCCGATGAGAAGATTTACACAGATGCTTAAAAACTTAATTTCAAGAAATCAGAGCCTTATGGCGATTTTTGTATTCTTGAAATGCTTCTTGCGACACGGCTACAAGCAGGCAATTGTCAGGTATCGCCTTTGTAAGCCCGTGAAAATTAAAAACACGGAATTCCTTCATACAATAACTCCGGAACGCAGAAAGCGTGAAGAAGCGTATGAATTTCCGCAAAAAATCAAAATCAGTATTTTAGTTCCGCTGTACAACACACCCAAGCAGTTCCTTGTTGAAATGATAAAGTCTGTTACAGATCAGACCTATAAAAATTGGGAGCTTTGTCTTGCGGACGGCAGTGACGACGAACACGCTTTTGTCGGAGAGTATTGCCGAAGTCTTGCAAAGGACGACAGCAGAATTGTTTATAAAAAGCTTGAAAAGAACGAGGGTATTTCGGAAAACACCAACGCTTGTATTAAGATGGCAAGCGGAGAGTACATTGCTCTTTTCGACCATGATGACGTGCTTCATCCCTCCGCTTTGTTTGAGGCTATGAAGGCTATATGTGAGCATGGCGCAGAGTATGTTTATACCGACGAGGCGACCTTTGCAGGCGAAAACCTCAACGATATAATAACCTACCATTTCAAGCCGGATTTTGCTCCCGACAACCTTCTTGCGAATAACTATATTTGTCATTTCTCGGTGTTCAAGGCTTCGCTTTTGGACAAGGTCGGCGTTTTCAGAAGCAAATACGACGGCAGCCAGGACCATGACCTTATACTTCGCCTTACAGATGCGGCTTCGAAGGTTTACCACGTTAGGAAGCTTCTTTATTTCTGGCGTTCGCATAAGAATTCGGTTGCAATGGATATAAATTCCAAGACCTATGCTATCGAGGCAGGCAAGTCGGCTGTTCACGATTTCCTTGAAAGCAAGGGCTATAACGTTGTTGTTTCAAGCTCTGCTGCTCATCCGACGATTTACCGCTTGCAGTATGAGCTTAACGGTACGCCGAAAATCTCTATTATAATTCCCAATAAAAATCACTTGAGCGACCTTATTCGTTGCGTTGAGTCGATTTTGAACTTTTCGACATATACGAATTATGAAATTATAATCGTTGACAATCAGAGCGACGACGAAAATCTGTTCAACTATTATGCGGAGCTTGAAAAGCTCGGAAATGTCAGAGTGCTGAAGTATGATAAACCGTTCAATTACTCTGCAATAAATAATTATGCTGCTTCGCAGGCAACGGGAGAGTATCTTTTGTTCCTGAATAACGACACGCAGGTAATCAGTAATAATTGGATGGAAGAAATGCTGATGTACGCACAGCGTGGAGATGTCGGTGCAGTCGGCGGAAAGCTCTTCTACGCAAATGATACCGTTCAGCACGGCGGCGTTATCTTAAAGCTCGGCGAGGACAGGGTTGCAGGTCACAGCCATTTCGGTTGTCCCCGTAACAATCCGGGCTATATGGGCAAAATGTTCTATTCTCAGGACGTCAGCGCAGTTACAGCGGCTTGTATGATGGTGCCGAAGAACGTTTTCGAAAAAGTCAACGGCTTTGACGAAGAGCTTGCTGTCGCATATAACGATATTGATTTCTGCTTGAAAATCCGCGAGCTCGGCAAGCTTATTGTGTTCACACCTTATTGTGAGCTGTATCACTATGAGTCATTGAGCCGTGGCAAGGATACGGAGAAGAAAAACAGAGAACGCTTTATCGAAGAAAAGAAGCTGTTTCTTGACAGATGGCAGAGCGTGATCGACAAGGGCGACCCGTATTATAACCCCAACCTCTCGCTTGATGAGGGATATGCTGTTGACGTGGACAAGCTCAGGGAAGAATAATTTTGAAAATTCAACAAACAGAAAAGGGCAACCAAGCGGTTGCCCTTAATTTTATGTGCAAAATTTAACCGTCAGAAGTTTAATTTTCGGGATTTAGTAATTCTTCAAAACTAACTTCGAATACTTTTGTTAATGCAACGATTTCAATATCCGTAACAAACCTTTTGCCCGCCTCAATTCGCTGTATGGCATTTTTATCAATATCAAGACCGTTGAGCTGCAGCTTTTCCGCAAGCTCCCTTTGAGAAATATCAAGCTTTCTGCGAAGCTCGGATATCTTTTTCCCGCATAGGTTATTTCTTCCGTCGATGCTTTTGTTAATAAACATAATTTCCCTCACTTGTATTTGACATTTACTGCTTGTCATCAACTCAATTGTAGTACATTTCAAGCAATGTTTGACATTTACAAGAGGTCAACTATAATAGTCTGTGCAATTATTTTAGGAAAATTCAAAGTGATAAGACATCGTTTTACGCATTTTGGCATAAATAAAAAGCAGACATTTGTCTGCTATCGGTTTATTTCGGGATTGTCGGTGCGTTCAAGAAGATAATCAATGGAAACATTGAAATAGTCGGCGATTTTAATAAGGGTTGCATAGTCCGCCTCACGCAAGCCTGTTTCATAACGGCTTATAGCATTTTGATTAAGCTGCAAGTCCATAGACAACTTTAATTGCGAAATGTTGCGAGCCCTTCTCAGCTCTCTTAAACGCATAAAATCACCACCCGTTGACAAAATTATACCGTAATGGTATAATCAAAATATCCCGATTTGGTATATTTTGAAAAAGGAGAGGTTATTATGGCAAAAAGGATAAGAACAGTTACTTTTAATGAGAACGACAAGAAGTTGGTTGCTCTTATTGAAAAGTATTGTAAAACGAAGGACTTATCATTTATAGGCGCAGTCAGAGAATTATGCTCAGATGCGTTAACATTCAAGAAAATAGCAAAGTAAGGAGAGCTATCATGAAAAGGTGTAACAAAATCATATCAATTTTATTATCGATTATAATGACAGTATTATCAATATCGATTATTCAATTAAATTCATTTGCCGTAATGCCGGCAAGCGGAACAACCGGAGAGTGTACATGGACGCTTGACAGCGATGGCGTGCTTACAATCAGCGGAAACGGAAAGATGGCAGATTATGATTTGTCAAAGTCTGCCCCTTGGGGAACTTCAATTACAGAGGTTGTAATTGAAAACGGTGTAACAAGTATAGGCACTTTTGCTTTTACCGATTGTACCTCGCTTGCAAATGTAACAATCGGAAACAGTGTAACCGAAATAGGTTGGTGTGCTTTTAGCAGTTGTACCTCGCTTGCAAGCATAACAATTCCCGATAGTGTAACAAGAATAGCCAATTGGGCTTTTGGAGGTTGCAAATCACTTAAAAGCATAACAATTCCCGATAGTGTAACAAGCATAGGCAACTCTGCTTTTGAGAATTGCAGATCGCTTACAAGCATAACAATTCACGACAGTGTAATAGGCATTAGCAAGGGCGCTTTTTATAACACGGCATATTACAATAATGAATCGAATTGGAACAATCGAATATTATATATCGGCAATCATTTGGTTGAAGCAAAAACATATGTTATCGGTAGTGCTGAAATCAGGCAAGGAACAAAAATAATTGCCGATTCTGCTTTTGACAGCTGCACCTTGCTTGCAAGCGTAACAATTCCCGACAGTGTAACAAGAATAGACGATAATGCTTTTCATCAGTGCTACTCGCTAAAGCGTGTTTATATCCCTGATACAGTGACGACTATTGGCGAGCATGCCTTTGGCTATTACATGGATAAAGATTTAAATGAAGAGGTAGCGATTGAAGGATTTACTATTATAGGTAAGCCTGGTTCTGCTGCGCAAACGTATGCAGAAGAGAACGGTTTTGCCTTTGTTTGTCCCGAGTCAATCAAGGTTTCAAAGCTCCCCGACAAGACAACATATTTTATCGGAGATGCATTTGACCAGACGGGTATGATAGTAAGTTATGTAAATAACGATGGATCAGAGGATGCAATTAACGTAGAATTTACATTAACAGGCTTCGATTCATCGGTTGCAGGCAAGAACACAATTACCGTTGCATACGACGGGATGACAACAACATTTGATGTTGAAATCAAAGCACCTGAAATTTCATTGTCGGAGAGCAGCTTGGCATTTGACCGTGCAGGTGCAACAAAGATCTTGACAGCAACAGCTGTTCCGAGTGACAGCGAAATTGTTTGGAAATCAAGCAATGAAAGCGTTGCAACAGTAGAAAACGGCGTTGTAACTGCAAAGGGTGCAGGAAACGCTACAATTACAGCGAAGTTTACATATAATAATATTGAATATACGGCAACGTGTAATGTTACGGTTGCGGTGCCTACGGTTCCTACCGTAACCTTCCCCGATGTAGCTTCAAACGATTGGTATTTTAACGCTGTGAAATTTAATGCTGAAAAGGGCTATGTTACCGGCTATTCAAACGGCACATTCGGACCGTCAAACAACATTCAAAGACAGGACTTTGTGCTTATTCTTGCAAGAATTGCAGGCGCAGACCTTTCGGCATACGAGGAACAGAACGGCGGCTTCTCTGACGTTCAGGCAGGTGCTTATTACGCATCGGCAGTAGCTTGGGCAAAGGATAAGGGCGTAGTAACAGGCTATTCGGCAGACAATTTCGGCGTCGGCACATATATAACAAGAGAGCAGATAAGCTTGATTTTGTGCAGATATCTTAACGGTTCTGCTTCGGGCAATGTTGATGCAATTCTTAATGCTTATTCCGACGGCGGAAACACAAGTCCGTGGGCAAAGGCAGGAGTTGCTTGGGCAGTTGAAAACGGCATAATCGGCAATTCCGATTACCTCAATCCGAACGGCAACGCAGGCAGAGCAGAAGTAGCACAGATTATTTACAATATGTCAAACAAGGGCATGCTTTAATTTATTCAAATTCAAGATTGAATTAAATGCCAAAACACAACAAGCTCCCTCTTGCGAGGGAGTTTGTTTTTGTATAAAAGCTATCAAGTTGAAAATTTTATGCGACCGTAAGGACAGCCCTTGCCTCTGTCCGCAATCCGCAAAAGTTGGTAGCGAAAGTGAGCCGTCGAGAGGGTGTTTACAACCGAACAGGCGAGCCGAGCGTGATTTTTGCGGAAAAGGAGGAGTTGCATAGTGAGCGAGAGACAGCCAAAGGCTGTTGCGAACGATACGCTGCAAACGACGACATGGTAGGGCGGTGGCTTGCTGCCGCCGAACAAACCAACGAAAACAAAACTGCTATCGGCTAATTCCAAATTGGATTCAATATCATACCGTATGGGCGAACTGCGTTCGCCTATTTTTATTCTCAGATAAAATTGACAGGCGACCGCAGGTCGCCCCTACAGGTTGTGCGTGAAAATTAATATCATTTCTGCCGTGAATGTGAATTTATATATAATTCCCTGCGGACAGGGGCAAGCCCTGTCCCTACGGTATAATATCAAATTCAATTCGCGCTTCCGCCCCATCTTTGAGGGAGCTGTCGTTTTTTTGGAAGTAAAAAACGACTGAGGGATTTTACAAAATCATATAAAATCAACCTTACAATCCCTCCGAGTTGCCGACGGCAACCCACCTCCCTTTACACAAGGGAGGCTGAA
>ERZ1034998.1584-NODE-1584-length-13194-cov-9.423472_pt1 | contig 13194 bp, 9 predicted proteins | sample MGYA00520621_ERZ1034998 | MGnify/ENA primary metagenome ERZ1034998 (study PRJEB33766, sample SAMN09781748) | gut metagenome | biome: gut microbiome | host: Homo sapiens | place: Madagascar | study: EMG produced TPA metagenomics assembly of the PRJNA485056 data...
TGGTGCACATCTCCAAGCTGGACACCAAGCGTGTGGAGCGCGTGGAGGATGTGGTGGCCGTGGGCGATGCCATCGTGGTCAAGGTGACTGACATCGACCAGCAGGGCCGTATCAACCTGAGCCGCCGCGACGCTATTCTGGCTCTGGAAGCCAAGCGCGCCGAGCAGGCACAGCAGTAACCGCATAAAAGAAACCGAAAAAGAGGGCCCGATGCAGATGCATCGGGTCCTCTTTGTTGTATCAAGCTGAAATTATACTGTGCGGCACCTGCGGTCCAGCGTCCAGCCAAAGGCGAACAACAGGATGCCGCTGATGGCCAGCACCGGCACGGGCCAGTTCAGCTGGCCGGTCTGGGGCAGGCCGCTCATCACCGGGTTATCGGGATGGCCCGGCATGACAGGGTTATCCGGGCTGCCCGGCGCTACCGGATGATCGGGGGTGCCCGGGGCTACCGGGTTGTCCGGATTGTCGGGAGAAACAGGAGTGTCCGGATTGTCCGGCGGCGTGGGAGATGTGGGCGGTGTGGGCGGGGTCTCCGGTACAAAAGCGCCCACCTTCGGGCTGGCGTCTACTGCGTAATTCCACTTGCCGTCCTCTGCCATGGGCAGCGACACCAAAAAGGAATTGACCGGCGCATAGCCTGCGGAAGCCTTGGTCTGCACCACCAGATACAGCCCAAGCTCCAGATCGTCAAAAGTTACCGTGCCGTCGCTGCCCACGGTCTGCACGGTGCCCTCGGCACCGGCAGGCAGAAACTCTTGCAGCTGTGCGGCAAGGGTGCTGTCGGTCAGATCGCCCAAAGCAATGCCGCAGCCGTAAAAATCGCCGCAGTATTCAAAGCTCAGGTCGCCGTTTTTGCGTTTTACCTCAGCCACGCGGTATAACGTCAGCTGACCGCCGCTCAGGGCCTTGCCGTTGGCGTTATCGTACAGCGTGATGTGGATGGAACCCTTTGTGGGGTTGCCGCTGCCATCCACCAGCTTGATGTTTGCGCTGGTGGCAAAGGCAGGCAGTGCACTGGATGCCAGAAGGCACAGCACCGTAAACAGAGCCGCAAGGTGCTTTTTGAGATCAGTGCTTTTCATGTTTTTCACCTCTTGTTGTTTTGCGTTTGCGTGTGGAGAACAGCAGCCAGAGCAGCAATGCCAGCAGCAGCGGCAGTGCAAGGATGGGCGCTGTGATGATGGGTTCGATCTTGACCGCATCGCTGGTCACACGGATGTGTTTGAGCTTGTCCGGCGTGGTGATGCGGCGGCCGCGCACCAGCAGGCGGTGCGTATTGATGCCGTAGGGCGTGCAGGTCATCAGGGTGACGTAGTCTTTGCCGTCCACCACCTTGAGGTTGTCCGTCTCGGTGGGCAGAACGATGGAAATGTTGTCCACTTCGTAGGTGAGCACGCGGTCCAGAATGGTGATGGTAAAGGTATCGCCCACTTCCAGCTGGTCGAGGTTTGTAAACAGCTTGGCGCTGGGCAGGCCGCGGTGGGCCGAAATGACCGCGTGGGTGCTCTGGCCGCCCACCGGCAGGCTGGTGCCTTCCAAGTGGCCTGCGGCTACTTGCAGCACAGCTTCGCCGGTGCCGTGGTAGATGGGCAGCTCTACGCCGATCTTTGCAATGGTGATGTAACCCATGATGCCGGTGCCGGTCACATCCAGCGTGCTTTCGTAGGCGGGAAAGCGCTGCGGAAAATACAGTGCATCCGGGTCGGCGGCGATCTGCGCATTAAAGGCATCGGCCGCGTCAAAATAGGCGGAGTAATCTGCATCGGTCAGCTTGTCCACGTCCTTGGCGTAGGTGGCCACGGCGCGGGACTGGTGCAGCTGGTTGACGTAATCGCTGAGGGTGGGGTATAACATCACGGATAGACCCACGAAAAAGACGAGGATCAGGATGATGGTGCTTTTGTTCTTTTTCATGGGCTACTCCCTAATGTTATAAGGATAGGAGCGGGGGCCTTGCGGCCCCTTTGCTCCGGGTTCCTGAGGGAAATGGAGCTTACTTGTTCTCCATGCGCTTCTTGGTGACCAGCAGAACGATGGCCGCAACCATCAGGCCGCCGCCGATGACATAGAACAGGGTGGTGCCCATGCCGCCGGTGCTGGGCAGCACAGTGCCGGTCTTGTTCTCAACACGAACAACGCCATCCTCTGCAGAATTGCCATCGTACTTAACGGTGTAAGTTACTGTGGTAGTCGGAACCTTTAACGTAGGCAGAGTACTGCTAATCTCAACCTGAATGGGCTCGGACAGCGTGTTGTAGCCCGTAGGAGCCTTGGTCTCCTTCAGATAGTAGGTGCCAGCGTCCAGACCTACAAACTGGATGTTACCCTTTTCAGGGGTCACAACGGTGGCAGCCTCAGATGCCGTTGCAGTCCAGCCGGTCAGCTTATAAACGGAAGTACCATCCGTGGAAGTAGTGGCAGTAGAGAAGGTAGCATACATCTTGGTGGTGGTGGTGCCCTTGACGACATCCTTGTACAGCTGGAACTCGGCATTTGCCAGAGCGTGGTCGGGTTCATTGCTGAGCTTTGCAAACTTGTGCACGCCCATCTCCCAGACGTAGGTCTTGGTGGTGGATGGTGTAGCGTACTTGTTGTTGTACTCCAGAATAGTTTCGTTGGGGTTGCCTTCAACGCCGATCTTAGCGTTTGCGTTAACCGTAGCGGTGTACTGAACCGTGATAATATCGTTGGCCTTCAAAGCGTGATCCTTGAATTTAATCTCAAAGGTACAGTTGCCGATTTCATCGCTAGCACTGCAGGTAGTGGTTTTATCAACAGTGTAGTCAGTACCCTTGACCAAGGTATCCAGCGGAATAGCAGTACCAGCGTTTCCAGCATCGGTTGCACGGGTACGATAAACTACAACATCATCATTAAAGGTCAAACCGGCACTCATAGCATCGTGAATGACGTAGTTATGGGGCTGACCGTCAAGCACTGCAACGTCGATCTGGAAGTTTACCGTATCACCAATGCCTGCATCGTTGCTCTTATCGTTATCAACATACTTGTCAATGGTGGGCTCGCCGTTCTTCTCTCTGATTTCTGCGGTCGGGTCGGTGGTATCAATGGAGCAGATAGCGCCATTGTTCAGGTCAGAAACCACCAGATACCAGCCAAGGGACAGGTTATTAAAGGTGATGCTGGTGCTATTGTGCGAAGTCTCACTTGCCGTGAGGGTAGCCACTGCTTTGATCTTTTTTGATTTAGCATACGCGCCGGCAGCATTTGCAAATGCCTGAATATCCGTGCCGTTATCTGTACTGCTTTTGTCCTTTGCCCAAGTAACAGCTTTCGTTTTGGTGTCTACGACGAGATAATCACCCTGTGCATCAACAAAGTCTGCCCAATCTTTATTAGCTGTATAACGGTAAGCCTTGGTATCTGCGTGGTATTCCAGATCCAGAATACGGTAAATCGTATAGGTATGGCCAGTAACAACGTTATCAATGGTGATCTGACCGTTGTTAGTGGTGGCGGCGGCAGCAGTAGCCTCATCCGCCGCAAACGCGGGTACTGCCATGGCACACAGCATGGCAACTGCCAGCAGAGCGGCCAGCAGCTTTTTGATCGTGTTCTTCATCATGATTTGTGAAAGGCTCCTTTCAAGTTTTTTCTGATTCCTATTTTTGGCATCTGCATACGGCGCAGAATATTTTTGCCGCCGCGCAAAAGGAGTGCAGGCTTTTCAGTGTGCCCTCCTTTCACGTCTGCGCTTTGTGCAGAAACCACACACCAGAGCGGCCAGCATCAAGGCCACGCCGCCTGCTGTATACAGTTTGGTACCGGCCCCGCCGGTAGAGGGGAGTTTGTAGCCGGACTGATCGGCCTGATTGGTGATCACAAGGCTGTCGGTGCGGTCCGGCGTCACCGTGATGCTTGCACCGGCTTCCAGCGCGGTGTTGTTGAAGGTGTAGCTGGCGGTGTAGCCGGTCAGCGCTTCTTCGGTCACGGTGTAGGTGATGTTATCACGGGTGATCAGGTTGTTCCATGTGTAGGTCCAGCCGTTGGCGGTGCTCAGCGTGACCGTATCGATCACCGTTTGGATAGCGGTATCGCCGTCCTTCGTCAGGCGGGTCAGGGTCAGGCGAACTGCCGGCAGGCCGGTGATGTTGCCCTCAACTGCATTGCCCAAGCTATCCTTCCACTGCTTGCTCACGGTCAGGCTGCCGGTCTTATCGGTGCTGGACTTGGGCAGGTTGTTCACGTAGGCGTGGAAGGTGTAGTAGAGCACATTGTTTGCCGCCAGCGATGGAATGTCGTCACCCTCGTCCGCAAGGGCCTGTGCATCCGCATTGTTCTGGCTTGCAAGGTAGAGCTGGTAGTTGTCTGCATTGTAGCCGGACTCCGAAGGCGGCGTGTAACCGGCATTTACGGAGATGGCAAAATAGGTGTTGGGGTCGTCCGGCAGCAGGTAGCCTTTGGGTGCCTCGATCTCGCGCAGGCGGTACAGGGTGTCGCGCTTCAGGCTGTCGAGCGTGCAGGTGCCCTTGGCGTTGGTAACAAGATCGCTGCCATCATCGACCCAGCCCTTGACGGCATCGTAATGCGCCAGCCTGAACTTTGCCCCGCTAAGCACGTTATCCGGCGTCTGCGAGTATTTGGTAAGCACCAGACGGTCGCTGGTGTAGGTGCGGATGGAAGTGCCGCTGCTGCTGTAGGTGAAAGTGCCATCATTGGTTTCTGCCTTCCAGTCCGTATTGCCGCTGAGGGTCACCTTGTTTTTAAGGGGATACTGAGTGCCTTTGATAAGGTTCTCGACATCCACTGTATAGTGGAACACCAGCACCAGCGGCGTGCTGTCAGGCACCTTGGTCCATGCCATGAGCTGGTCGCCCGTATTGTTCCATTTGACGTAGTAGGAGTCGGTATCTACATTGGCTTCAGCAGCGTTATTACTAAAGGAGGTCCCGCCGTCCGAAACGGGCGTCAGCGTTTTGCTCTTGCCGGTTGTTACCAGAGTACCATCTTGCAGTTGTGCTTCAAAAACGGTGATGTCCTGCAAAATGACCTTATCCTTATTCTTCAAAGCATCCGGGGGAGTAAAGGTGTCCAGCAGCGTCAGCGGCTTACCGTTGAACAGGGTGGCACCGTGGGGGTTGACCCAGACCTGATAGGTCAGGTCGCCGGTGGTCTGATCAAAGGTGCCGCTCTTGCCAATGACCTTGGTGGTAACGGTTTCGGTAAACTCGGTATCACCCATATCGATGTCGTTGCGTTTAAAGGAAGCACGGTTGGTAAAGACCATGGTGGAACCGCTCACGTGGTTGGAGTCCAGCGTGGTGCAGTACCGGATATCGATCCAATCGCGAATGATCCGGTTGCCGTTTTGCTCGTAACTGAACGCATCTGGCAGCAGGGTAAAGGTGAGCACTGTCTCGCCCTTATCGTTGGTAGTGAACGAATAGCTGTAGTCCTTGTTCAGAACAGGCGTATATCCGCCGTTTGGATGGATCGCAATGCTGCTTTCGTCCAGCACCAGACCAACGGGAATGATATCGGTAACAGTCCACTCGGTGTCGTCTGCCCAAGTCAGAAAGTTATCCTTATTCAGAATGATGTGCCATGGAATCTTGTCGCCGGGCTGTGCCAGCGTGATGTTGCCGGAGCCGGCATTCATTTCATTCCAATCGTAGTCATCGCCGCCGAACTTGAGCAGATAGGATTTGCTGCTGGATACGTTTTCAATCGTCTGCTGGGCGTCCTTTATGGTGCCGCTGTTGAGCTGGCAGTAGTTGACAACATTGCCCTTGAAGCCCTGCGGCAGCTGGGTCAGGTCCACGGTGGTGCTGTATGCAATGGTCAGCGGGCCCTGAATGTCGTTGATCTTGGAGAAATCGATGGAGAACAGGCCGCACTCCACATTGTTATTGGAGTGGCTGTAATCAAAGTTGATCGCGCCGGCCTGCTGCAAAGCAACCAGATCATACGTCTTGCCGCTCTTGGCAGTGATCTTGACCGAATCCTGTACGATTTCCTGTGCCTTGTGTTGGGCGTTGTTGTAATAGAGGGTGCCGCTGTAGTCGTAGTAAATGTACCCGCTCACATCGGTGGCATCCACAGTGCTCTTCCAGTGCAGGGTAAGGGTCTTATCGCCGGAAGATTTTTCCGGCTCGCCAACGGCTTCCTTGCTCAGAACAGTGGAGGCAATAGTAGCCGTGCCGGTATCTTCGCCATCCATGCCGTTTTTGTCGGTCACCTTGCCGGTGTTGGAAACGGTGGTGCCGCCAAGGTCTACATCACCGGTGTATTTGGTGGTATAGGTGATGGTGTACTTGTTGTAGCCATCCTCCAGCGGGTAAGTGATGGTGTTGTTCTTAAAGGTTTCGTCGTTCAGCTCGACTGTGGTAGTGGTGGTTTCGCTGCCAACGGTAAGTTTGCCATTCTTGTCGGTTTTCTGGCTGTAAGTAGTCTTTTTTACGGTGAGCTGCTTTGGCTCAAGGGTCTGGCCGCTGAGGATGGTGTCCGTAAATTTTGCGTCCTTCAGGTTGCGCAGAGCGTCGCCATCGTTGATGGTAACGGTCCAAGTAATGGTGTTGTCTGCACCGGCCTTGCCGGTTTTGGTAATGGCCTTTGTGGTGACATTGCGGCTGGCGTCATTTTCCACATCCTTGCCCGGAATGCTGATGGTATTGCCCACTTTGCCGCTGACATCCGTGGTACCAAAGCCGGGCAGCTTGATCCGGTAGGTGATCTGGTAGGTGCCGGCCGCGATGGTGCTGTTGTCATTGCCAATGGTAAGGGTCTTTTCGCTGCTGCTTCCGGTCCAGCTGATGGGCAGGTTGGGGGTGCCGTTCTTGGTGGCGGAAAGCGACAGAGAATCCTCGATGTATTCGGCCTTTACTCCGTCCGGCAGCGAAAGAACATCTTCCAGATCCAGCGCACCCTTATAGTCTTGGCTGACCGTCAGTTTGACCGTGTATTGCAGATAGGCGTCCCCATCTTTATAAGAGAGGCTGCCGACGGACTTTTCCAGCTTGAACTGCTTGTCATCGGAAGTGGTGTCGTCGGTGATCGTGACGGTGATGGTGTGATGCTCATTGATTTTGATGTTGGTCGTTCCGCCGGTGGTCACCTGATTTTTATCCCACCGGAAGTTGAACTCGATCTTGCTGGTCACTTTAGCGCCGGACGTATCGACGCCATCTCCGGCATCTTTCAGGGAGATGTAGTCATTGTTGTAGTGCAGCACGGCATACCAGTGACCGTCCGTACCCTGTACAATTCGGTAGCTGCCGCACACATGGCTGCCATCGGAAGGCCAATAATCCTTATCCTCCAAATTACCGGAAAGCTCGCCGTCGTCCAGATAATCCATCTGGTCCGGCAGCCGGACATGGATGGTGTTGGAGTTGGATTTGATGGTTTCGGCAGGGATATCCGTGAGAATGAGAACACCGTGGACCGTATCGGAAATGGTGGTGGTGTCCGTATCCTCGTACTGCTGGTTCTGCTTGAGCTGCAATTGCAGGTCGGTAATGTAACCGCTGGCATCTGTGCCGTAAATGGTCTCGGTCGTGCCATCATCACCTTCGACTGTGAAATCCAGCGTAGCCACGCCGTAACCAGCCTGCTGCGCATTTGCCACAGACACCAGCGTTGTCACCTGCGAAGCATTCAGCGTAACTTTAGCCACCTTGCCGTCCACATCGCCGGAGATCACGGTCAGGGTGCCGGAATCTTCGTCCACATCGCTCACGATGCCAACGGTGCTGGCGTCCACGGTGTATTCCTCAATGTGGGGCGCGGTGCCGGTGGTGGCCGCAGCATCCATGGAGAGCAGGGCAATGCCGGCATCGGCGGGATCATCCTGCACCTGCGGCGGCTGGCTTTCCACAGCCACAGCCTTGGTCACGGTGCCATTGTAGATAACGATATCACCGGGCATGGCGGCATCAGACGGCAGATCACCGGCAAAATCCATGGCATAGCCGCTGCCGGTCTCTTCGTTGTACAGGGCGCTGCGCAGCTGGCTGTGCAAAGACTGCACGCTGGAAACCTGCGGGATGGCGCTCTGGGGGATGCCGGCATAGTTCAGGCAGTAGGAGAGGAACATCACATCCCACGGGCCGTAGGAATTGCCGTACCATGCGCCGTAGCGGGTATAATAATGTACGGTGGTGCCGTCGGCGTCGTCCAGCTTAAAGTTTTTCTCGCTCTGCTCATAGTCCAGCTGGCTCTCGGCTACGGCCAGCAGGTCGTCCGTCCACAGGCCGGTCAGGGAGGTGCCGGTCTGGCTGAGCCATGCATCCTCGTCCTCTACGTCGTCCAGCGGGTCGGCCAGACAGTTCACAGTGTGGTGGTGCTCCGGCAGGCCGCAGATCAGCTCTTCCTCGTAGCAGGCATCGGTGTGGTGGTGCACCGGCACATCCGGGCTGCTGTCGTCCGCAACCACCGGCTTCAGATCCATTGCGGGCAGTGCCGAAATGCCGCTGTCAAACACCGCAAAGGCGTCCTCGTCGGCGGCAACGTAATCCGGGTTGGGCTCTTCCACAAGCTCGCCCTCGGAAAGGCCGCATACCAGCTCGTATTCAATGTTATAGCAGTTGTCGTCGTGCACGTGCTCGAACAGATCACAGATCAGGCTGCCGTCCTCAGGGTCAAAGCAGTCGTCGGTGTGCTCGTGCTCTTCTTCGTAGCAGGTCAGGGTGCGCACTTCCTGCCAGCAGTCGTCAGTATGTTCGTGGGGCACAAAAATGTACTCCGGCTCCGGCTCTGCCGCATAGGTGCTGATGTCGGGATCATTGCCGGCATCCACCGCAAAGGCGCTGTCAAAGCTCGTATCCGGCACGGCAGCGTCATATTCCGGCTCGCCTTCCTCATAGCCGCACACCAGCACCCTTGCATAGCAGGCATCGGTGTGGTCGTGCTCTTCCAGACCGCACTGGTAGTCGGCCGTTTTGGCAATGCCCACGCTGTGCAGCTGCCAGTTGACAAACAGCGTTGTGGTAAACGCCAAAGCCAGCAGCAGGGCGGTGTAACGCCGCAGGTACTGCCGGTTCCGGCGGAATTTTTCCTGATACTCACTCACAATGTCTTTCATTGTTTCCAAAACCTCCCAGCGTTAATGGATCAATGAGAAACGCGGCAAGGGCCATACCCTCAAAAACACCTTGCCCACGATTTGGCTTTTTTCAACGCAGCCGATCACGCTGCTGCGGCTGTCGATGGACGTTGACCGGTGGTCGCCCAGTACGAAGTACCGGTTCTCCGGCACCTGATAGGGGAACTTGATATCGCATTCTCCCAAGGCAAGCTCGTCCACATAGGGCTCGTCCAGCGTCTGGCCGTTCACGGTGACGGCACCATCCTCGTCCAGCTCGATCACATCGCCGGGCAGGCCGATGATGCGCTTGAGCAGGAGCTTGTTCTGCCAGTAAAACCCGCACAGATCGCCGGTTTTCATGTCGCCGGTCTTTACCAGCAGCAAAATGTCCCTGTCCTGCAAAGTGGGGTTCATGCTGTCACCGGACACCTGAAGCACCGGCAAAAACAGTGTGGCCAGCAGCACCGCAATGGCTGCAACCACCAGCAGCGCGTACACCGTGCTGCGCAGCACCCGCGCATAGCGGCTGCGGTAGGCAAGACGGTCACGCTCTGCCGCTACCTCCGCTGTGGAAGGGATGGCAGTGAACTTGATGTTGGTTTTTTTCATTGGGCCGCGCCCTCCTGTGCCTTCAGCCCGGCGGCTTCGGCCTTTGCCCGGGCGATGATCTGTGCGGCTTCGGCGTCCGCCTTTGCGCGCACCGAAGCGGCGTAATCATCGGCAGCGGCCTGCGCGGCCTCGAACACATGGTTCAGCTCCAGCGCGGCCTGCGCAATGGAACCGGCGGTCTCGATGCGCAGCTGCCGGTCCTGCAACTGCGCAGTCAGGGCGGCATTTTCGGCCCGGAGACTGTCCTCGCTCTGCTTGAGCGCAAAGATGATCTCAACTAATTCGGTGCGGCTCATGTGCCGCAATTCACGGTCTGGCATAGGTGGTTTGCTCTCCCGATAATTTGTGGGGGCGATCTATCTGCGAAACATTTCGGGACCTGCGAAAATTTCGTGTCCAAAACTGCATTTGATATATCAGTTTTACGCGTGGCTGCGCAGATTTGAAATGGTGATCTCCAAGCATTATAATAGCACACAGATTGCAACATATATGCAACAAATATGCGTTTGAACAACAGTTTTTTGTTGAGAAAATAGAAAAAAATGTGTTTTGAATTAAAATATCAGCATAAGCGCCGGAAAACAGTAACTCCGGGCGGCATCCGGGCACAAAAAAGAGCTGCTCCTCAAACGAGAAGCAGCTCTGGAATAACAGTGTGGGAGATGCCTTAGAAGCCCTTCAGCAGGTCGCTCAGGGTCAGGAAGGACTGATAGATCACGTTAACGTTATTGATGATGGAGCTTGCGCCGGAGAAGATACGGGCAATGGCGTTGAACACCTTACCAACATTCAGGAAGTCGTTGTACAGCTCACTGGCGCCGCCGTCCAGATAAACCATTTCCTCTTCGCTGATCACGGCATAGGTTGCAGGCAGTTTCATAGTAGACATGGAGATTTTCCTTTCTATTGTTAAATTTGAACGCAGGATTTTTTACATAAAAGACGCCACAGCCAGAGTGGTAAGCAGTGCACCGGCGATCACCAGCACACTTTTTACGTGGCCGTCGTCTGTTTCCGTTTGTGCAGGCTGCTGTGCGGGCTTGGTGGTGGTGGAACTGCTGCTGGATGCGGCAGCCTTCACGCTCCAATGAGCATACACGGTGGTGTCGCCGGTAAACACAGTGGAGGTGGAGATTTTTGTGCCGCCCACCGGCTCGGTATACCAGCCATCAAAGGTATAGCCGTCCAGCGTGGGCTGCGCGGGCAATGCGCTCAGCTTGCCGCTGAGGTTGGTTGTGACCGCCACAGCGGAACTGCTGCCGCCCATGGCATCCAGACCGATGGTGTAGGTCTGGGACGCCGTGCTTTCCTCCGCCGCAAAAGCCGCAGGCAGCGCGCAGCACAGCAGTGCCGCCGTGAGCAGACCAAGGACCAGTGTTTTCAAGACCTTTTTCATAGAACTCCTCACTTTCCTGACAGAATGGAAGGGACATCCGGCAACCGGAGACACCTGAACAGACCTCGATGTCTCCGCTGCGGTACAGCAGACCGGAAAAGCAGGGAAGAAGAGGTTTATTCAACCTTATATTTACCATATAGAGTGCAACAGGAGCGCAACAAAATGGGCGGATTTTGTTGTCAGAATGAAAAAAAGCACGTTTTCACAAATTGTGCGGTACAAATGCAGCGGTCTGGCCGATCCTTGGAACAGAAAGGCTGTAATTCCTCTTGTGGAAAAAGAGAAATTATGCTATAATATTTTGCGTAATGCGCCATCGCCAAGCGGTAAGGCAGGGGACTTTGACTCCCCCATCGTAGGTTCGACTCCTGCTGGCGCAACCAAAAGCCCCGCTGGTCACAGGATCAGCGGGGCTTTTTGCGTCGTTTTCCACAACTGCGGGCCGCAGGGTGCAAGCCGTCAGCGGCGGTGGATCTTTTTGGTGGGCTTGCGGCGGTTCCAGTTGTTCAGCACCAGCCACACACCGTAAACGGCGGCGCACAACAGGCTGAGCCGGATCACCACCTTGAGGTACAAACTGCCCAGAAACTCCCGGAAGCGCGCCACGGTGAACAGAAGCGGGTTGCGGCTGATGTCCTGCCCGGCGACAAGGTCCACTACGCCGATGGTCTCGCCGGCCAGCTTCAACTCTACGGTGCCCACCACGTCGCCCTGCTGGATGGGTGCACACACATAGTCCGGCAGGTGGAAATATTTCTGGGTCACGCTGCCGTCGCTGGTAGAGGGCAGCAGGGTCATCATGCTGTCGGCAGGGTACAGCTGCAAAGAGCCTGCATCGGAAGAGTATTTCACCGGAACCTCGGCCAGCGCAAGGTCCGTATCCAGCGCGGCCTGAATGGAAAAGCTGTCGAACACCCAGTCTATGAGCTTGACCGTTTCGTACAGGGCCGGGCGGCGGTTGGCATAGCCGAAATCATCGCAGGTGTCGGGGCTTTCCATAACGCAGAAAATATACGTAGCGCCGTTTTTGTTGGCCCATGAAACGTAGCTCTGGCTGCCGCTGTCGTTTTTAAAAGCGGTCACATCGCACATGCCGCCCTGCATGGCGCTGCGGTAGTATTTGCCACCGCTGGCTTTGTTCAGAGCAGCGTTCTGGCTGACCAGAATGGAGGGCGACCGGTGCTTTTCCTTGGCGGGCATGGTAAAGGTGGGTGCGGCGGAGATCTCCGCAAAGGCGTCAAAGCTGGTCAGGTAACGCAGGATGAGGTACATATCCACGGCGCAGGTCACGTTGCCGCTGTCGATGCCGCAGGCGTCCGTCCATGTGCTGTGGGTGGTGCCGATGCGCTGCGAAAGGGTGTTCATCTGGCTCACCCACCCGGCAAGGTCGCCGCCGGAAAGCGCATAGGCAAGGCCCATGGCAGCTTCGTTGGCGTTGCGGGTCACCATGGCGTAGATGGCTTCGCGGTAGGTGAATGTCTCGTTGGAGCGCATATCGGCGTTATTGGTGTTGTACACGTAATCCGAGATGGCAAAGGGCATCTGGAAGGTGTCGTCCAAGTGGTCGGCGTAGTTGGTCAGCACAAGGGCGATGGTCATATACTTGGTCAGGCCGCCGGCAGACACCTGCTTTGTGCTGTCCTTGTCGTAGACGATGATGTTGGTATCGGTGTTGACGATGTAGGCACTTTTGGCCTGCACCGCATACACCGGAGTGGGGTCAAACATGGCCCCGGCGGGCAGCACAAGGCAGCTGAACAGGACGGCAAACGATAAAACCAGCGCAAAAATACGTTTCATGTGGACAATTCCTTTAAAAAGCGATAATATAAAACAACAGGCAGCACGGCACAAGCGCCGTGCGCCGGGTAAGAACGAGATCACAGCGGAAGGCTGTATTCTTTATAATAACAGGTTTGGCGGGGTGTGACAAGGCTTATTGTGCCGATTTCACATCCGGTCAGGGAGGACAGGAATGGTATATCTGACAGGGGACACCCACGGTGACATCGACCGCTTCAAACACGGCAGGCTGCGCTGGCTGGGCAAACGGGACACCGTGGTGGTGCTGGGGGATTTTGGTTTTGTGTGGGACGGCAGCAAGGAGGAACAGAAGCGGCTGGACTGGCTGCGC
>ERZ1034998.1587-NODE-1587-length-13190-cov-4.326989_pt1 | contig 13190 bp, 12 predicted proteins | sample MGYA00520621_ERZ1034998 | MGnify/ENA primary metagenome ERZ1034998 (study PRJEB33766, sample SAMN09781748) | gut metagenome | biome: gut microbiome | host: Homo sapiens | place: Madagascar | study: EMG produced TPA metagenomics assembly of the PRJNA485056 data...
GAAAAAGACAAAATGGAAATTTTGCCTGTAAAAAAATTAATGCTTAGAATGGGTGTTCCTATGATACTTTCTATGGTACTGCAGGCAGTTTATAATATTGTTGACAGTGCTTTTGTATCTAATATGGAAGATAACGGTGAACTTGCGCTTAATGCGCTTACGCTTGCCTTCCCTTTGCAAATGTTAATAGTTGCAATCGGCATAGGTACAGGTGTTGGTGTTAATGTTCTCGTTGCCAAAAGCCTTGGAGAGGGTAACAGAAACTATGCCGATAAGGCTGCGGGTAACGGTGTATTTCTTGCTGTTGTTATTTACGCAGTGTTTTTAATATTCGGATTGTTCGGTGTTAAATTATATATCGGCACGCAGACTGCAAACGGAATTGTTTTGAAAATGGCGTGTGATTATTTAAGAATATGCTGCGTATATTCTTTTGGACTTGTATTTTTCTCTCTTTATGAAAAACTTTTACAAGCAACAGGCAAATCGGTATTTTCGACAATTGCACAGATTTGCGGCGCAGTTGCAAATATTATTCTTGACCCTATTATGATTTACGGTTTGTTAGGCTGTCCGCAGTTCGGAGTAAAGGGTGCTGCTTATGCAACGGTTATAGGTCAGGTAATTTCTCTTGTGGTGGCTTTTGTATTCCATATTAAGTTTAACAAAGATATAACAAATAATGTTAAAAATATTAAGCCGTCGGCAAATACAATACTGAACATTTATAAAATCGGTTTGCCTGCAATAATTGCACAGGCACTTATGTCGGTTATGACTTACGGCTTTAATCTTATTTTGGGTACGGTCAGTGAGGCGATGGTAACAGCTTACGGATTGTACTATAAAATACAGCAATTCATACTTTTTGCAGCGTTCGGATTAAGAGATGCCATAACTCCGATTATGTCTTACGCATTCGGTATGCAAAGTAAAAAGAGAATTGACGACAGTATAAAATTCGGCTCAATTTACACAACAGTAATAATGTTTGTAGGTCTGGCGGTAATAGAAATTATAGCTAATCCGCTTTCAAGTGCTTTTGGACTTTCGGGTGAAACACAATTGTTATGTATCGGTGCAATGCGGATTGTTTCTGCAAGTTTTATATTTGCCGGCATTAACATAGCTTTTCAGGGAATGTTTCAGGCAATTAACGGCGGAATGCAGTCGCTGATAGTTTCAGTTTGCAGACAACTTGTGCTTGTATTGCCTCTTGCGTGGATATTTACTGTGCTTGTCAATAAATCAATTTGCGGCGAATGGATAATTTGGCTTTCCATACCTGTTGCAGAGATTTTGTCTGCCGTTATTTCGGTTGTATTGATGAAAAAGTTATATCAAAAACAGATTAACAATAAAACAGAAGCATAAAAATTCCCCTGCATACTCCAAAATATGCAGGGGAAAGTTTTAATTCTGGTCTTTTATAAATGTAAATGATGTTGTGTTATCGTACGAATAGGTGAGAGTTTGCCTTGTCGCTTCATAACTTAGCTTTTCGCTGTTGCCGTTTAGTGTAGCGTCAACGCTTGTGCCGCTGAAAACATAACTGCCTTTATATTCAATACCCGCAAGCGTTGCGGTACAGCTGCCGTTTCCTTTAAAATTAAATTCAAAATATCCGTCCTTAAGCTCAAGCTCGCTGTATTGTACGGTTTCTCCGTTGATAACGGCAGATACAGGGACCCATTTTCCCTTTAACACCTCATTTTCGCTTTTATCACCGCAGCCGCTGAAAAGAAAAATTACAGCAAAAAGTGATAAGAAAACAGGTAAGGTGCGCTTTATAATAAATTTCATTGTGACACATCCCGATATTGATATAATATATATTATTTTATCATTTTTTGCGTTTTTAGTCAATTTGCGGAATGTAAAGTATTTCTAACATATTAATGATATGAATGTGCAAATTGTAAGAATTTATATGAATTACAGGTGACCTTTAAGTTTTGACACCGCTTTTTTCAGTTCCTGCGGTATATCGTCGGCACTTAGTGTATCGTGAATTTTGCAAGTGCCGGCTTTTTGCGCAGTTTCGTAATACCAGCATTTGTAGTCTAAAACCCCGAGGGTTTCGTTCAGTTTTTCCATTTGAGCAAGTACGGCATCTCTTTGCTTTCTGATAAGTTCAAGTCGCTTGTCGATTGATGCATCTCCCTCAAGAGTCCAATCTATAAAAACTTTGATGTCTTTAAGTGACATACCTGTTCTTTTAAGACATTCAATGAGAGTTAATAACTCATAATCGGAATCGTCAAAAATGCGGATACCGCCGTTTGTACGCTTTACATTCGGCATAAGTCCTTCTTTGTCATAATATCTAAGAGTTGACGGCTGCATATCAAGTCTTTTTGAAATTTCACCTATTGTGTATTGCATAGTTTTGCACCTCTTAAGTTAAAGTAAGCTATAAGTATTTTATCACCATAGATTTTTGCTGTCAATAAAGTTTTGCGTATGAAATTTACGGCAGAGTGCAATTAGTATGATTTTTTATCTTTGTATAATTGACAAATTGCAAGCAAAATGCGATAATATAAGGGTATATTTGTCGGGCAATATGCCCGAATAAATTGTAAGGAGATATGATTATGGCAAAGGAGCTTGCTAAATCCTACAAACCGTCTGAGTTTGAGGACAGAATTTATGATTTCTGGATGAAGGGCAACTACTTCCATGCAGAAGTTGACAAAGATAAAAAACCATACACAATCGTTATGCCGCCGCCAAACATTACAGGTCAGCTGCATATCGGTCACGCACTTGACCTTACACTTCAGGATACTCTCATTCGTTGGAGAAGAATGCAGGGCTATTCTGCACTTTGGCTTCCGGGTACAGACCATGCGTCTATTGCGACAGAGGCTAAAATCGTTGAGGCTATGCGCAAAGAGGGCGTTACCAAAGACGATTTAGGCAGAGAGGGTTTCCTCAAGCGTGCCTGGGAGTGGAAAGAAGAGTACGGCGGAAGAATTACCCGTCAGTTCCGTAAACTCGGTTCAAGCTGTGATTGGCAGCGTGAGCGCTTTACAATGGACGAGGGTTGTTCTAAGGCGGTTAAGGAAGTTTTCGTAAAACTTTACAATAAAGGACTTATCTACCGTGGTGAGCGTATCATCAACTGGTGCCCGCATTGCTGTACATCAATTTCAGATGCAGAGGTTGATTTTGCAGAGCAGGAGGGCTTTTTCTGGCATCTCCGCTATCCGTTAAAGGACGGCAGCGGTTATGTTGAGCTTGCTACAACAAGACCTGAAACACTTTTGGGCGATACTGCGGTTGCGGTAAATCCCGATGATGAAAGATATAAAGACATTGTAGGCAAAACACTTATTCTTCCGCTTGTAGGCAGAGAAATTCCTGTTGTTGCCGATGCATATGTTGAAAAAGATTTTGGTACAGGTGTAGTTAAAATTACTCCTGCACACGACCCTAACGACTTTGAAGTCGGCTTAAGACATAACCTTGAGGTAATCAATGTTATGGACGATACAGCCCATATGAACGAAAATGCCGGTAAATATCAGGGTATGGACAGATACGAGTGCCGTGAAGCAATCGTTAAAGACCTTGAAGAGGGCGGTTTCCTCGTTAAGATTGAGCCTCACACTCACAATGTAGGTACTTGCTACCGTTGTAAGACAACTGTTGAGCCGAGAGTGTCAAAGCAGTGGTTCGTAAAAATGGAACCTCTTGCAAAGCCTGCAATCAAGTGTGTTAAGGAAAAGCAGACACAGATTATTCCGGAAAGATTTGAAAAAGTATATTATCACTGGATGGAGAACATCAAGGATTGGTGTATTTCCCGTCAGCTTTGGTGGGGACACAGAATTCCTGCTTGGTATTGTGACGATTGCGGTGAGGTTATCGTAGCAAAGGAAACTCCCGTAGCTTGCCCTAAGTGCGGTAAAAACCATTTGCATCAGGACGAAGATACTCTTGATACATGGTTCAGTTCGGCTTTATGGCCGTTCTCAACACTCGGCTGGCCTGACAAGACACCTGAACTTGAGTATTTCTATCCTACAAATACACTTGTAACCGGTTATGATATTATTTTCTTCTGGGTTGCAAGAATGATATTCTCTGCTATTGAGCAGACAGGTCAAGCACCGTTCAAGACCGTATTTATGCACGGTATTGTAAGAGATGAGCTTGGCAGAAAGATGTCTAAGTCACTCGGTAACGGTCCTGACCCGATTGATGTTATCAACAGATACGGTGCCGATGCGCTAAGATTCTTGCTTGTAACGGGTAACTCACCGGGAAATGACATCAGATATTCGGAAAAGCGTATCGAGGCTTGCGCAAACTTTGCCAATAAGCTTTGGAATGCTGCCCGTTATGTTCATATGAATATCGACGATTATGATGTTGAGAACAAACTTCCTGACACTCTTACTACAGAGGACAAGTGGATTGTTTCTAAGTTTAATACAGTAGCTAAGGAAGTAAACGAAAACCTTGAGAAATTTGAGCTTGGTATTGCTGTTCAGAAAGTTTACGAGTTCATTTGGGATTGTTACTGCGACTGGTATATTGAACTTGCTAAGACAAGACTTTCGGGTGACGGCGAGGACGCTCAAAATGCAAGACAGGTACTTCTTTATGTACTTGATCGGATTTTAAGACTTCTCCATCCGTTTATGCCGTATGTAACAGAAGAAATTTGGCAGACAATTCCTCACGAGGGTGAAACCGTTATGCTTGCTGAGTATCCGGAGTTCAAGGCAGAACTTGACTTCCCGGAGGATGTTGCCGAAATGGAAAGAGTTATGGACGCTATCCGTGCTATCCGTAACCGCCGCAGTGAGATGAATGTTCCTCCGTCAAAGAAAGCTAAGGTTTATGTTGCAACTAAGTTTGCAGACACATTTACCAACGGCACACCTTTCATTCAGAAACTTGCATCTGCAAATGAGGTGGAGGTTGCCGAGCACTTTGATATTGAGGGCGCAGTAACGGTTGTTACCGCTGACGCAAAGATTTACATTCCGCTTAGCGAGCTTGTTGACAAAGACGCAGAACTTGCAAGACTTAACAAAGAGCTTGAGCAGGTTAAGAAAAGACTTGCACAGAGCGAGGGTAAGCTCAATAATGCAGGCTTTGTTGCAAAAGCACCTGAAGCCGTTATTGAAAAAGTAAAGGGACAGGCTGCAAAGGAAAGAGAGCAGATTGCACTCATTACAGCAGCTATTGACGCATTAAAATAAAAATTAAGGGGCAGTCTTTGTGACTGCCCTTTGTTTAAGGTGAGTTTTTGTATGGAATGGATATTTAAAAGTTTTGATGAACTTACAAATGAAGAATTATATGATATTTTAAAGCTGAGATTTGAAGTCTTTGTAATCGAGCAGAATTGCCTTGATATTGACCCGGACGGAAAAGATAAGGTTTCTATGCACCTAATGCTTGAAGATGACGGAAAAATTATAGGTTGTGCAAGAATTTTGCCGCCAAAGGTTTCGTATGATGAGCCGTCAATCGGCAGAATTGCGCTTGATAAGTCTTACAGAGGAACAGGACTTGGCAGAGAGATTGTGCAGAAATGCATTGACTTTATTCACAATATTATGAAGATACAAAAAAATCAGGATTTCAGGTCAGGCGTATTTGCTTGATTTTTATAAAAGCTTTGGATTTGTTGTTACCGAAGGCCCGTATCTTGAGGATAAAATACCGCATTATCAAATGTTTTTAAGCTAAAAAATGCCCTTGTCTTGCGACAGGGGCATAATTTATGTGTAAATTAAAGTGTGTGATAGTAAATTACTATGTCTTCGTAATCTCCGCTTTTGAGCAAAAATCCGTTTGGAATTGTACCAAGCTCTACAAAACCGAGTTTTTTGTAAAGATGTCGGGCAGAAAGATTTGACTTTACAACTGCGTTGAATTGTAAAATTTTAAATCCGTTTTCCTTGCCTTGAACAAGGCAGTCTGAAACAAGCTTTTCACCGATATGTAAATTTCTTGCACTGCTTTTTACGGCATAGCTTGCGTTGCAAATGTGATCGCATCTGCCTACATTGTTGGGATGAAGAATGTATAAGCCTAAAATTTCGTGGCTTTCGGTATTTTCCGCAACCGCACAATATGTTTGTGAACCGAAAAATTCCGCACCGCTGTTTTCGTCAAGTAAATCAAGCTGTGGAAAAGCTATTCCGTCCTCTACAACTTCGTTCCAGATTTTAACCATGGCAGGGTAATCACTTTTGACTGCTTTGCGAATATTTATTTCCATAAAATCAACCTTTTGTGCGTAATCTACTAATATTTTAGCACTTAGTTTTTCTTTGTCAATATGGATTGATTTATCGGTGTAAAAGTATTATAATAAATATTTAAGACAGTACAATTTGATTTGTAAAAAATACAGATGTTTACGGTATTAAATTAGATGCGAATAAAAATAAAAGAGGTAGTTTGATGGATTACTTAAAGAGAACCTGGGCAGAGGTATCGCTTGATGCAATTAAGCATAATTTTAATGAAATAAAAAACAAAGTCGGTGGCAGAGCAAAGATTTGCTGTGTTATAAAAGCAGACGGTTACGGTCACGGCGCCGTTGAACTGTCTAAACTCTATGAGCAGCTTGGCGCTGACTTTTTTGCCGTTTCAAATATTGACGAGGGTATTGAAATCCGTGAGGCAGGCGCAAAATTGCCTATTGTAATTTTAGGCTTTACTCCTGCAAATGAGGCTAAACGACTTTCGGAATATAACATTTCTCAAGCGGTCTACAGCCTTGAATACGCAAAAATGCTTTCTAAGGCTTGTTGTGAGCAGAATGTGGTTTGTAAAATTCACATCAAAGTTGATACCGGTATGAGCAGAATAGGTTTTATGTGTCAGGAATTTCCGAGAGATGATTATTCTGTCGAAGAAATTAGAACAGCCTGCACTCTAAAAAATCTTGAGCTTGAGGGTATGTTTACTCATTTCTGTGTATCGGATGAAGCCGAGGACGGCAAAGAATTTACAGAAAAGCAGTACAGTTGCTTTTCTTATGTAAGGGATAAACTTAAAGAATCGGGAATTAACATTAAGATTTGCCACTGTTCAAACAGCGGTGCTATTGAAGATTACGAGCATACATATTGCGATATGGTAAGAGCGGGTATTATACTTTACGGACTTGCTCCATCGTATAAAATTCAGAATAATTTAAATCTTATTCCCGCAATGACTTTAAAATCAACGGTTGCATATGTAAAAAATCTTAAAAAGGGTGCGGATATTTCTTACGGAAGAACATTTACCGCTCCTAAAGATATGAAGATTGCAACTGTTCCGATTGGATATGCCGACGGTTTTATTCGTCAGAACGCAAAAGACGGATATATGCTTGTAAATGGCAAGAAAGCTAAAATTGTGGGCAGAATATGTATGGACCAGACTATGATTGATGTTACCGATATTGAAGATGTAAAAATCGGTGACGAGGTAGTGATTTTCGGAACAGGCGAAAACGGCGAAATGACAGCCGATGACCTTGCAAAAAATACTGATACTATTAACTATGAAGTAGTTTGCCTTGTAGGCAAGCGTGTACCGAGAATTTATATTAAAAACGGAAAAGTAATGGATGTGATGTATAAGCTATGAGAATGCTTGTTATTGACGGAAACAGTATAGTAAACCGTGCTTTTTACGGTATAAGACCGCTTACAACAAAAGACGGTCAGTTTACAAATGCGATTTACGGATTTCTTACAATGCTCACAAAAATAAAAAACGAAGAAAATCCCGATGCGGTAGCTATTGCTTTTGACCTTAAAGCTCCTACATTCCGCCACAAGGCATATGCAGGCTACAAGGCAACAAGAAAAGGTATGCCGGAAGAGCTTGCCTCACAGATTAAACCGCTAAAAGAGCTTTTACAGCTTTTGGGTTATACTCTTGTGACCTGCGAGGGATATGAGGCCGACGATATTTTGGGAACATTTGCAAAGGCTTGCGAGAAAAACGGCAACGAATGCGTGATTGCGACAGGTGACCGTGACAGCTTACAGCTTGTTTCCGATACAACAACAGTGCATCTCTGCACAAACAAGCAGGACATCAGTTATACACCTGCAAAAATTCTTGAGGATTACGGCGTTACACCAAAACAGCTTATAGAAATTAAGGCTATTCAAGGCGATTCGTCCGATAATATTCCCGGTGTTGCGGGAATCGGCCCTAAGGGTGCAGACGATTTGATTTCACGCTTTGGCAGTGTGGAGTACATTTACAGCCATATTGACGAGATAGATGTTAAGGACGGCATCAGAAATAAACTTAAAAATTCCGAGGAAAATGCGAAGTTAAGCCGTATGCTCGGTGAGATTTTCTGCGAAGTTCCTATCAATACAAATGTTGAGGATTACAAAGTCGAATTAAAAGACCCCGAAGAATGTGCGAGGTTTATGGCAAAACTTGAGCTATTCTCGCTTATCGACAAACTCGGATTAAAAGAAATGCCGACAGCGGAGGAAAAGCCTGCAGCTGTGCAGAACTTTGAAGTTGTAGAAAATGCAGATGCTAATGTTCTGTATGAGAATATTAAAAAACAGGGTAAGGTATATTTTAAAACTGATTTTTCTGATATAGAAAATCCTGTTTGCAATATTCTTTTTGACGGTAAAGTTTATATTGTTAAGGATAACGAATTTTTCGACAAACTTCTTGAAAATGAAGAAATTTTGAAATTTACTCACGGCAGTAAGGCAGTTTTTGCTTATGCCGATAAGAAGAATATTGAAGTAAAATCGCTTGCGTTTGATATTGAACTTGCGGCTTATCTTATTGAACCATCGTCAAAAGATTACAGTGACGAAAATTTATGCGGCGGTTACGGAATAACGCTTCCGAAAAACGAGAAGTTTTCGGAACTTTCTGCTCTTGCCGTATATGATGTGCTTTGCGAAAAACTTAAGAAAGATATAGATACAAACGAACAGGAAAAGCTGCTGAACGATATTGAAATTCCTCTTGCAAAGGTGCTTGCTAAAATGGAGAACCTTGGATTTGCCGTTGACAGGCAGGGCATAGAGGACTACGGCAAGATATTGCACGAACAGATAAAAAATCTTGAAAATGAGATATACACAAGCATCGGTTATGAATTTAATATAAATTCTCCGAAACAGCTTGGCAAGGCGCTTTTTGAAGATTTAGGACTTCCATGTAAGAAGAAAACAAAAAGCGGTTACAGCACAAACGCAGAGGTGCTTGAAAGTCTGCGCTACGAACATCCTGCGGTTGAAATGGTGCTTTCGTACCGTACGCTTGCAAAACTTTATTCAACCTATTGTGAGGGGCTGTTAAAGGTTATTGCCGAGGACGGCAGAATACACTCAAGCTTTAATCAAACCGAAACCAGAACGGGAAGAATCAGCTCAACAGAGCCTAATTTACAAAATATCCCTGTCCGTACAGAAATCGGCAGAGAATTGAGAAGGTTTTTTGCCGCAAGAGAGGGTTGGGTGCTTGTTGATGCCGATTATTCTCAAATTGAATTAAGAGTGCTTGCTCATATTTCGGGCGATAAGAATATGATAGAGGCATTCAATACAAATGCCGATATTCACACTATTACAGCGTCACAGGTGTTTAATATGCCTGTTGAAATGGTTAATTCCACAATGCGCAGCCGTGCCAAGGCGGTAAATTTTGGTATAGTTTACGGAATCGGTGCTTACTCACTTGCCAAGGATATTAAAGTAACCAATAAAGAGGCATCTAAATATATTAAAGACTACCTCGCTCATTACAGCGGCGTTGACGAATATATGAAAAATGTCGTTGAAAAAGCAAAGCGTGACGGTTATGTTGAAACAATGTTCGGCAGAAGAAGATATTTGCCTGAACTTAGCTCGGGCAAGCATATGATGAGAGCTTTCGGTGAGCGTGTGGCAAGAAATATGCCTATTCAGGGCACTGCCGCAGATATTATCAAAATCGCAATGATTAAAGTTGACGAAAGAATGAAAAAAGAGGGCTTGCAGGCAAGACTTATTTTGCAGGTGCACGATGAGTTGATTGTCGAGGCTCCCGAAAACGAAAAGGAAACAGTGGCAAAGCTGTTGCAGGAGGAAATGGAAAATGCTGTAAAGCTGTCTGTTCCGCTCACTGCCGATGCCGCTGTCGGAAGGACTTGGTATGATGCCAAAAAATAAAATTATGTTTGTATGTACGGGAAATACTTGCCGCAGCCCCATGGCTGAGGCAATATTTAACCGTTTTGCAGAGGAAAAAGGACTTGCCGTAAGGGCAGAGAGTATGGGTACAACAACCGTTACGGGTATGCCTGTTTCTGAAAATTCGGTTGAAGTCTGCAAAGAAATCGGTATTGATATTTCGGATATGCACTCAACGGCTTATTCCGATAAAAAACTTGATGAATACGATAAGTTTTATTGTATGTCGACAAGCCACAAGTTTTTCCTTATGACGCAGTGCGCTGTTCCTGTTGATAAAATTGAAGTTATAAATGTTGCCGACCCGTATATGTGCGGTGTTGAGGTTTACAGACAGTGCCGAGATGAAATTTGCAGTGCCGTTAAGGAAATTTTAAAACAATATGAGAATTGAAGAAATGGAAGAAAGCCACCTTTTACAGGTGGCAGAGATTGAAAATAAATGCTTTTCTCATCCGTGGTCATTAAAAAGTCTTGAGTCTGAACTAAAAAACAACGGCTCGCATTTTTATGTAAGCGTTGAGGACGATAAGGTTCTCGGCTACATAGGTATGAATGTTGTTGTTGACGAAGGATATATTTTTAATGTTGCCATTGATGAAAGAGCAAGAAAAAGAGGCATAGGTACGGCTTTGATAAATACTCTTGTTACCTTTGCCAAGAAAAACAGCCTGGCTTTTTTGACTCTTGAGGTAAGACAGTCCAATGAAAATGCAATAAGACTGTATTCAAATGCAGGCTTTGTTAAGGTGGGGGAGAGAAAGAATTATTATTCTGAACCTGCCGAAAACGCAATACTGATGACAAAGTATTTTTGATAAAACGAAAGGATTATTTTTATGAAGATACTTGCAATAGAGTCCTCTTGTGACGAAACCGCAGCAGCGGTTGTTGAGGACGGAAGAAAAGTTATATCCTCTGTTGTTGCCTCTCAGGTTGAGGAGCATAAACTGTATGGTGGCGTTGTTCCCGAAATTGCATCCCGCAGACACGCCGAGGCAATAGTGCCTGTTGTAAAAAACTCGCTTGAGCAGGCAGAACTTACTTTAAAAGAAATAGATGCAATTGCGGTTACATATGCACCGGGTCTTATCGGTGCGTTGCTTGTGGGCGTTAATTTTGCAAAGGGACTTTCCCTCTCAACGGGACTTCCGCTTGTGCCGACCCATCATTTAAGATCGCACATTGCCTCTAACTATATTTCTAATCAAGAATTAAAGCCGCCTTTTCTTTGTCTTGTTGTATCGGGCGGTCACAGTCATATTGTAATGGTTGAGGATTACACCAAAATGCGTATTATCGGCAAGACAAGAGATGATGCGGCAGGCGAGGCTTTTGACAAGGCGGCAAGAACTATGGGTATGCCGTATCCGGGCGGAATTGCGCTTGATAAGGTGGCAGAGAACGGCGATCCTTTTGCATTTAAGTTGCCAAGACCTACCGTAAGCGGTTCACAGTATGATTTCAGCTTTTCGGGACTTAAAACAGCTGTGATAAATCTAATTCATAATTCTGCGCAAAAGGGCATAGAACTTAACAAGTCAGATGTTTGCGCATCTTTCAGATATGCGGTTGTTGACTGTTTAAAAACCAATTTTTTGAAAGCGGCAGAAGATTTAAAGGTTGACAAGCTGGTTATTGCGGGTGGTGTGTCTGTACAGGAAGAATGTGATAAGCACGGACTTGCTTTTTATATGCCCGAAAAATCTCTTTGCGGTGACAATGCGGCAATGGTTGGCTCGCAGGGATATTATGAATATTTGAGCGGAAATATTGCAAGCACAGACCTTAATGCTTTTGCCACTATGAGTATTGAACTGTAAATAAATATGTATTAATTTGTGGCATTTATTAATTACTTGTTGACATTTGTTGACTTGTACTTTATAATAAACATTAAGGCAAATTATGTATATTTACAGTGGTTTGCTGATTTTATGCTTACAAATTTTTGGAGGAAAAAGATGGACAATTACAACAATAACGGCTACAACAACGATTCTTGGAATAACCCACAGGGCAACGGCCCGGATCCACAGCAGAATAACTACTCAAATCAGGGTTACCAGCAGCCTTACGGTACAGACAATAATCAGGGTTACCAGCAGCAGTCATATGGTGCAAATGATTATCAGCAGCCATACGGTTCACAGCCTGATTACAATAACTACAATCAGAATAACTATCAGCAGCAGTATCCTAACTACAATCAGTATCCTGTAGAGGATAAAAGCGCAAAGAATAATGCTACTGCATCACTTGTACTCGGTATTATAGGTCTTTGCTGTTGTGCTCCTTGCGGTATAGTTGGTCTTATTCTTGGTATTAATTCTAAAAAGGCAAAGCCTGAAAATAACGGACTTGCAACTGCAGGTATCATTCTTTCTATTATTGCTTTAGTAATATGGGCAATACTTCTTATTACTCAAATTGTTTCAGGTGCATTTAGCAGTTCAATTTACTAATTTACTATTAATTTTATTACATAGCAAGCAACAAGCGGACTTTATGTCTGCTTGTTTTGCTTTGGGGTGATTTTTATTATTAAGCCGTACAAAACATATCAAAAAATTTTGGTTTTAATTTTACCGTTTGCCTTACTTTTTTTCTGTTATCTGATTTGTGCTTTTGCGTTTAAGTACATTTCATTGCCACCGTGTTATATACATCAGTTTACAGGTTTGTATTGCCCCGGCTGTGGAGCGACAAGAGCGGTATATGCGCTTGTTCACGGAGATATTCTGCTTTCGCTAAGGCAAAATGCTTTTTTAGCGGTTGGAATAGTTATTGTGCTTATTCTGTATATTCAGTTCGTACTCCGTGCTTTTGGTAAAAAAATCAATACATTTATTAATACGCAAGGCTTTATATGGATAATGTTTGCTTTATTGATTGTTTATACAATTTTAAGAAATATTTTTCCCGCACTTGCTCCTGTGGAGATTACATATTAAGCAGGTTTGTAAAATTATAATATTTTCAATAAATTATTGACATTAAAAT
>ERZ1034998.1599-NODE-1599-length-13147-cov-6.156737_pt1 | contig 13147 bp, 8 predicted proteins | sample MGYA00520621_ERZ1034998 | MGnify/ENA primary metagenome ERZ1034998 (study PRJEB33766, sample SAMN09781748) | gut metagenome | biome: gut microbiome | host: Homo sapiens | place: Madagascar | study: EMG produced TPA metagenomics assembly of the PRJNA485056 data...
AGGTTAGAATGAGAAAAACTCATTTTAACTTGTACTAAATCTTGACATAGGACCAAAATAAAAGATTTTAGGAACAGAGTAGATGAAACATCTTTTGATGGGATAAATAGAAGACTGGCAAAACAGGTATTGGTAGAGTATCTTGATGATGTAATTAGTCGCTTGTAAAAAGGAATTATTGTTCATAGAGGATAATTGATGTTTTATATAGAATATTTGCTTTTTGGGAAAATTATATAGGAAAAATGCAATCATGAACCAACTAAATAACATTTCAACCCCAAAGGGAAGAAAGGTATTTTCAAGAAGAATACTTTTCTTCTCTTTTTTTATTTTAGCAGTCGTTGCTTTGGCTCTGGGGCTTTGGTTAAAAAGAACCGTGGATCAGGAGATAAAGCAGGACAATATAGAAAAAGAGATTACCACGGAGAAAGAAAAGGATGGTGTACGGAACCTCCACAAAAAGTACAAAGATATGATCGGGTGGCTAGAAATCAAAGGCACCGGCTTTTCTTATCCGGTTATGCAGACTGGCATCAAAGGTCATCATGAAGGTGACTGGCAGTATTATCTTCACCGGGATGTACATGGTGATTACAGCTTTTATGGGACACCGTTTTTAGATGTCCGCTGTAAGACAGACAGTGACAATCTTATCATTTACGGTCACAACATCAACGGGAGACGGTACTTTGGCTATCTGCAAAATTTCCGTGAGGAAACATTTTTTAAGGAACATCCCGTGTTTTCGTTTACTCCGGTAGAGGGAAAGGAGCAAGACTATCACATCGTTTCGGTATTGGAAACGGACAAATATGCAGATTATTATTCCTTCACGGATTACGGGAACGAGAAGGACTATTACGGAATGGTAGAGAAAATTCTAAGTCACAGCAAGTTTCAGAGTGAAGCGGCAAAGAAGATGAAAAAGGAAATGGATGAAAGGGATGCAGAGGCATTCTTTCGGAAATATAAGTTTGTAACGCTTTCCACTTGTAGGACGATGGATGGAAGGGATAAGCGGCTCATGGTAATCGGCTGCAGGAAACGATAACAGAAAGCAAGGAGGATAACAATGCATAAGGAATTAGAGGTTATGAAACCCCGCTGCAATGGATTATGGAAAAGGTGTGCAGGAACGGCAGCATTGATCTATTTTTGGATGTTGGCAAATGTGCCGGCGGTGGCATCTGCGGCAGACAAAGGGAAGAGCAATGCAACGGATACCGGAGTGACGGAAGTTACGAACGGCATCAATGTAATCAAGGACTTGGTTCTTGGCTGTGTTGGTGGAGTCGGTGTGATTTTTCTTGCCTGGGGACTGTTAGACTTTGGTACCGGGTACTCGGCACATGACACAACGCAACAAAGTCAGGCGATCAAAAAGGTGATCGGTGGTCTGATCATGATTGCAGTTCCGGCGATTCTGAAACTATTGGGCGTTTCGTAATGAAAGCGGGGACAGCGGATCATGAATTTTCGTTGTGTCCGGAATCCTGAAGGGAGGTGATGATGGTGGGATTGTGGGATTCCGTAACAGGATTTTTTTCCGATTTAGGAGACTTCTTTAGCGGTAAAGACTTTTTTGAAGCTGCCGGGTACGCATGGAATGACATGATGAAACTGGCAGCCGATGTTTTGACGAAAAATCCATCTTCCGGCACATACAAGGATGTCTGGGAAAATATATCAACGATCTATACCACCTTAAATGTAGTTGCAGTTTCATTGCTCTGCATTTTTTTCTTATATGGATTTTGCAGGGATAGCTGTGATTTACATGCAGATCTGACATTTGAACGAACAATAAAAATGTTCATTCGGTTGATCATAACCTCAAACGTGATGAGCATGGCATTAAGCTATATGCCGAAGTTTTTTACATGGGGCAAGAACCTGACTTCTGCAATCTTGGGAGAAAACAAGCTGTCAATGATTTATGATTTTGACGGTGTAAAGGTGTATGAAAATATATCCAGTGCAGACTTTGGAACGATGACCGCTTTTTTGACGAGTATCCTGTTTTTCTTATTTACCGTCGTGTGCGGATTTATCGTGGTGCTGACGGTGTTAAATCGTATTCTGAAGATTTACATGATCGCTCCGTTTGCAGGTGTGGCATTGTCTACCCTTGCAGCAGGCGGTCAGACGGCAAATGTTGGTTATTCTTATATACGCACCTTTTTCGGATATGTGTTTTCTGCGTTGCTTATTGCGGTTGTGATTACGATCAGTGCCAGTTTTATCAATACCGTTGCAATCGACACGGAAAATGCAATCATCCGGTTGTTGGAGTATTGCTTGAAGATGGGTGTCATTTCATCCTCGGTAAAGATGTCGGACAGCGTTATGCAGAAAGCATTTAATCTATAGAAATGAGGGAGAACAATGACAAAAACAATCAATCCGGATGTGGCTGCCTTTAAGGATGATTTTTTTAAGGGATTGTCTTTCAGGGAGTGCGTATTCGGAGCAAATGCACTACTTACAGGAGTGGGAGGAATCCTGCTTTTGCATTTTTACTTTGGTGCAGGGATCAATACAGCCATTACACTGTGTATGCCGGTGATCGGTATCATCGGGCTGTGTGGATTTTACCATAAAAACGGCATGACATTAGTTCAGCTTGTGAGAAGGAGTATAAAACTCATATTTCACAAGCCCTATGTCTATGAAACAAGAAATCAGTGAAAGGAATTGGAGGTACAGACAAATGGAAGCAGAAAAAAACGAAGAAAGAAACGATGAGAAGATGAGGATTGATATTGAAAGGAATACAGACAGTGAAAAAAGGCTGATGGGTTACATAACTGCCATTGCAGAAAGCCGGGATCAGTAACAGCAGCGTTTGGACATTATGTCCAAACAGAAGCAGGTGCAGGAGGAAAAAGTAATGACGAAATATATAAAAATCTCTGTTCTGGCACGAGAGACCGCAAAGAAAGTCTGTCGTGGCAGAGAGCAGTGGATTCGATACCTTGATGTTGCGTCAAGGTTATATAAGTATCCCTTTGAGGACCAGCTACTCATCTATGCACAGCGACCGGACGCAACTGCCTGTGCCTCGCTTGAAATGTGGAATGAGAGGATGTTTTGCTGGGTAAATCGGGGAGCAAAAGGAATTGCCCTTATTGACAGCGAAAGTGAAAGACCAAAACTTCGATATGTCTTTGATGTATCCGATGTTCATAAGGCAAGACGGATTGGTAAAGATCCGTTTATCTGGCATTTGAGGGAAGAACATAAAGAAGTGGTTCTTGCCGAACTGGAGCATATTTATAGCAGTACCAATGCTTCACTTCCTTTTGAAAACCGCATTTATGAAATTGCTGAAAGAATAGCGGAAGATTTTTATGAGGAAGCGGTCGATGAGGTGATCGATGAAGCGGCAAACAGTTTTCTGGAAGATCTGGATGGGGATGCAGTTGCTGTCCGGTTCCGGGAAATGCTGGTGCAAAGTGTAGGTTATACCATCATGAAGCGATGTGGATGTGATATGACGGAGTTTGCCGATGATTTCACCTTTGATTACATCCATGAGTTTAATACACTTAGAACCTTATCGGTGCTTGGCAGTACCACTTCAGAGTTATGTGAACCGGTGCTGATTCGGATTGGAAGAACGATTGCAAGGTATGACAGGGCGTTATTGCAAAATAGAAGATATACAGGAAATCATAATCATACAGAAAGGGCGGTGGCAGGGCATGAATCTGACATACGAAAGGAACGGGGACTATCGGATTCCCAATCTGATACCTTCGGAGCAGGAAGGAACAATGCTGACGAAATACGGAGTGTTGCGGAAGAATTATCTGAAAAACCACAGGAGGGGGATTTACACGGGACTTCTTCTGAGCGGAGAACTGCTGACACACTGCCTGGAGATACAGGAACAGGCAGAGGAGAGGTTCGAGGTGCTGACACAGAAGATGTCGAAGAACCAGACCGTGACGGAGGAACTGAAACAGAACGATCCGCTGCAGTGGACGAAGGAGGTGAACCGGATTTATCAGCAGGCAGAGGAGATCGTTCTGAAGGAACTGGTTTATCAGTAGAAGAGTTAGAACAGTATGCACCGCCTGCAGACAGTCCATATCGACAGATGGATTTATTTTCTCTTATGTCGGAGCAGGTGGGAAATATTGCAATGGCACAGGCAGAAATGCCATCGGACAGATTTCTTTTCGGCACGATAACTGCGGGGCAGATCGAGGAGATTCTTCGCACCGGCGGAGGAAAGGAAAACAGCCGGAAACGAATTTATCATAAGTATCAGACCGGAAAAACACCGGAAGAAATGGCGGCTTTTCTTCAGAAAGAATACGGAGAAACCGGCAAAGGATTTCAACTTAGAGGGGAACAGATCTCGGTCTGGTTTAATCAGGATGGGATGTATGCGGCACATGGCACTTCTGCTTTTGAGCATACCGAGGCACATCTTTCCTGGAGTGCTGTGGAGTCTGTGATCCGTGGACAGATCGAAGCAGGCAATTATATTGACAGCAACGAAGCATATCTGGCTGACCAGTTTGTAAGAAAAGAGTTAGCCGATATGCTTTTCTTTTATTATCGGGACTCTGTTGGAGCGTTTCCAGAGAAACTTGGATTTGATGGATATGATTATCCGGTACAGCATGAACGCATTACGGATATGTTGTCCAATGGGGAGGATGTTCAAAGGATTGTAGAGCAGATGAACCAGACACTGCAACAGGTGGATGATGGAGAAATACAGTACCGTTTTCGTCTGATTAAAGATCCAAAAGAGCTGCGGGATGACCTTGCTGATCTTTTGAAGGAAAAGGTTTCTTATCCGCTACCGGAAAAAGAAAAAGTGGCTGTCGAAGATTTTATCACAGCGGATGAGATTGACCACACCCTTACGAGAGGTTCCGGTTTTGAGCATGGCAGTTTTCGCATTTATGACTTCTATCATCAGGAGCATACCTTAAAAGAAGCCGCTGATTTTCTGAAAAACGAGTATGGAACCGGAGGTACCAGTCATGCACTGGCAGGTTCGGATCGCAGCTTTAAGGATTATGATGCGAAAGGAATTAAACTTCGTAAAGGCAGTATCCTGACACCGGATGCGGAAGTTCTTCTTTCGTGGAATGTCGTGGCAAAACGGATTGAAAAGCTGATGAAAGAGGACCGTTATCTTTCGGCAGAAGACAAGGGAAAGTATGCCCAGTATAAGCAGAAGCAGGAAGAAAAAGCACTGCAACAGGCAAAGGAAGAACTGGGATCTGCGGTTGATGAAACAGAAAGCCAATCCCCAATACAAAATCAGTTGGATATTTCAGCAGAAAACTATGTAATCTCCGACATGGAATTAGGTGTTGGCACAGCGAAAGAAAAGTTTCAGCGAAATGTGGAAGCCATTCGTACACTGGAAACGATTGAATTGGAGAAAAGACCGGCAACAAATGAGGAGCAGGAGGTCTTATCAAAGTATGTCGGCTGGGGCGGTCTTGCGGATGCTTTTGATGAAACCAAGAATGCCTGGGCAAAGGAGTATGCGGAGCTGAAAACCCTGTTGTCAGAGGAAGAGTATATTTCTGCAAGAGAAAGTACCCTGAATGCTCATTACACCAGTCCTGTGATTATTCAGGAGATTTACCGGACATTGCAAAGAATGGGATTTACAAAAGGAAATCTTTTAGAGCCTTCGATGGGAATCGGCAACTTTTTTGGAATGCTGCCGGAGACGATGCGGGAGAGCCATTTGTATGGTGTTGAGCTGGATAGTTTGACAGGAAGGATAGCCAGACTGCTATATCCGAAAGCCAATATTACCGTGGATGGATATGAGAAAACAGTATTTCCGAATGACTTCTTTGATGCTGCTGTTGGCAATGTTCCATTTGGTCAGTACAAGGTGGCAGACAAGAAATACGATAAATATAACTTTTTGATCCATGATTACTTCTTTGGAAAAACTTTAGATCAGGTGCGTCCGGGTGGTGTGATTGCTTTTATCACCAGTAAGGGAACGATGGATAAGGAAAATCCAAAGGTGCGAAAGTACATTGCACAGAGAGCAGAATTATTGGGGGCGGTCAGACTTCCCAATACCGCATTCAAAGCCAATGCCGGAACGGAAGTCACATCGGATATTCTTTTCTTACAGAAGCGTGACCGCATTGTAGACATAGAACCGGACTGGGTGCATCTTTCACAGGATGAGAACGGCATTGCCATGAACAGCTATTTTGTGGAACATCCGGAGATGGTTGTTGGCTCTATGGAAATGGTCAGTGGACCGTATGGAATGGAAAGTACCTGTGTGCCGGATGATTCACTTCCTTTCGAGGAGCAGTTACAAAAGAGTCTGTCTTTTATCGAGGGGTCTTATGAAGAAATTGAACTGGAAGAATTGAATGAGGAGTTGACGGCAGAGGTTGTCCCGGCAGTACCGGAAGTAAAGAACTTTAGCTATGCGCTGATCGATGATCGGTTGTATTATCGGGAAAACTCTTTGATGCGTCCGGTAGAAGCATCCGAGGGAATGCTTGAGAGAATCAAGGGCATGGTTGCTATAAGGGACTGTACACGGGAGTTGATCCGGTTACAGTTAGAAGATTATCCGGATGAGCAGATCCATTCCCGGCAGAAACAGTTAAATGACCGGTATGATTCCTTTGCAAAAGACTATGGGAGGATTTATTCCAAAACCAATAAGCGGGCGTTTCATCAGGACAGCAGCTATTGTCTGCTCTGTTCACTGGAGAAACAGGACGAGGAAGGCAACTTTCTTGGAAAAGCGGATATGTTTACGAAGCGCACCATAAAGAAAGCAGAAGTGGTGACCAGTGTGGATACGGCAAGTGAAGCATTGGCGGTTTCATTGGCAGAAAAAGCAGCGATTGATTTTGAATACATGTCGGAACTGAGTGGAAAAGACGAAGATACACTGATCGAGGAGCTGACCGGCATTATCTTCAAAAATCCACTTAGCGAGGAATGGGAGACAGCGGATGCTTATTTAAGCGGAAATGTGCGAAACAAACTGGAAGCAGCCGAAACTTTTGCGAAGAATGAACCCATGTATGCAGTCAATGTGGAAGCATTGAAACGGGTACAGCCGAGAGAACTGGATGCCAGTGAGATTGAAGTCCGGATTGGAGCAACATGGATTGAACCGAGATTTATCGAGGACTTTATGCGGGAAGTGTTTGAAACACCGGAGCATTTATTAAATCGTGATGTAATAAAGATCCAGTATTCCGATGTGACCGGGCAGTGGAATGTGAAAGGAAAAAATGCAGACTTTGGAAACGCACTTGTAAACATGACATATGGAACCAGCCGGAGAAATGCGTATCAGATTTTGGAAGACTCTCTGAACCTGAAGGACAGCCGTGTGTATGACACAGTGATCGAGGATGGCAAAGAAAAGCGGGTTCTCAATAAAAAAGAGACAACGATTGCCGCACAGAAGCAGGATGCCATGAGGGAAGCCTTCCGGGACTGGGTATTTCGTGACATGGACAGGCGTAATGAACTCGTAAGTAAATACAATGTACTATTTAATTCCACTAGACCACGGGAATATGACGGTTCTCATTTGAAGTTTCCGGGCATGACTCCGGATATTGAATTAAAAGGTTATCAGAAAAATGCCGTGGCTCATGTTTTGTATGGAAATAATACACTGCTTGCGCATTGTGTCGGTGCCGGCAAAACATTTGAAATGGTTGCAGCGGCAATGGAAAGTAAGCGTCTGGGCTTATGTCAGAAAAGTTTGTTTGTTGTACCAAACCATCTGACGGAGCAGTGGGCCAGTGACTTTTTACGATTGTATCCGGGAGCCAATATTTTAGCGGCTACCAAGAAAGACTTTCAGCCGGCAAATCGTAAAAAGTTCTGCTCACGGATTGCTACCGGTGATTATGATGCGGTTATTATCGGGCATAGTCAGTTTGAAAAGATACCGCTATCTGCCGAACGGCAGACTGCCATTATTGAGCGGCAGATTGCTGAGATCACGCAGTCGATTGAAGAAATCAAAGCGGAGCAGGGAGAACGCTATACCATTAAGCAGATGGAGAAAATGAGGAAAACCCTTCAGACACGATTGGACAAACTCAATGATACATCCAGGAAAGATGATGTTGTGACCTTTGAACAGTTAGGAGTGGACAGGCTTTTTGTGGATGAAAGTCATTATTACAAAAATCTTTTTTTACATACAAAAATGCGTAATGTAGCGGGGATTGCTCAGTCGGAAGCACAGAAATCTTCCGATATGTTTGCCAAGTGTCAGTATCTGGATGAACTGACCGGCGGAAAGGGGATTACCTTTGCAACGGGAACCCCGATTTCCAACAGTATGACGGAATTATACACCAACATGCGTTACCTGCAGTATGATACGCTGCAGCGGATGGGACTGGGGCATTTTGATTCCTGGGCATCTTCCTTTGGAGAGACGCAGACAGCGATCGAGCTTGCACCGGAGGGAACCGGATACCGTGCAAAGACGAGATTTGCCAAGTTTTACAATCTGCCGGAGTTAATCGCCCTGTTTAAGGAGTGCGCGGATATTCAAACACCGGATATGTTAAATCTACCCATTCCGAAAGCAGAGTATGAAAATGTGGTATTACAGCCGAGCGAACATCAAAAGGAGATGGTCGCATCGTTAGCGGAGCGGGCGGAGGCAGTCCGTGACCGGAGAGTGGAACCGCATGAAGATAACATGTTAAAGATAACAAATGATGGAAGGAAGCTGGCGCTGGATCAGAGACTGATCAATCCGCTACTGCCGGATGAAGAACATTCCAAAGTCAACGCTCTTGTACAAAAGGCATATGAAATATGGGACAGGACAAAGGCAGACAAATCCGCACAACTTATCTTTTGTGACCTTTCAACACCGAAGATCGTTGGAAAAACGACCGCAGTCGATGGAGATGATATGTTAGAAGCAGAAGTGTTTGATGATGTCTATCACGACATTAAGCGGAAGCTGGTGAACCGGGGTGTACCGGAAGAAGAGATTGCCTTTATTCATGAAGCAAATACGGAGTTAAGAAAGACGGAGCTGTTTGGCAAGGTAAGAAGCGGACAGGTTCGTTTTTTGATTGGCTCTACACAGAAGATGGGAGCCGGAACCAATGTGCAGGACCGTCTGGTTGCCCTGCATCATTTGGATGTTCCATGGCGTCCATCAGACATTGAACAACAGGAGGGACGTATTCTCAGACAGGGTAACAGAAATGATACCGTGTCTATTTTTCGTTATGTGACAGAAGGCACATTCGACAGTTATTCGTGGCAGGTAATAGAAAACAAGCAGAAATTCATCAGCCAGATCATGACAAGTAAATCGCCGGTACGAAGCTGTGAGGATGTGGATGAAGCAGCACTTACTTATGCCGAGGTCAAAGCACTTGCTACCGGAAATCCTTATATCAAGGAAAAGATGGATTTAGATATTCAGGTATCCAGGCTGAAACTGATGAAAGCAAACCATACCAGTCAGATCTACCGGCTGGAGGATAACATCGCAAAGAATTATCCGAAGCAGATCGAAGTTCTTCAGGAGCGGATTCGGGGATTTCAGACAGATATGGAAACCGTGCGAAAGAATCTTCCGGCGGATAAGGACAACTTTTCCATGAAAGTGGGAAACCGTATCTTTACCGACAAAAAGGAAGCAGGAACAGCCATTCTTGCCATGTGTCAGGAGATGGATTCCCTGCAGCAGACAGTAGAGATCGGTGAGTATGCCGGCATGAAGATGAAAGTCACTTTTGATTCCTTTAACCGCAAGTTTGTGATGAGTCTGAAAGGAGAACTTAGCCACAACTTTGAACTTGGTTCGGATGCGTTTGGAAATATCACAAGACTTCACAATGTTTTAGGTGGCATGGCGGGGGAACTTTCAGAAGCAGAGACAAAACTTAACAATGTCGCACACCAGTTGGAAACGGCAAAGATAGAGGTGCAAAAGCCGTTTCCTGCGGAGGAAGAACTGAAGGAGAAGATGGAACGGTTAGCGGAACTGGATGCCTTGTTAAATATGGATGAAAAAGGCGAGACACCGGTACTTGAAAATGAACCAACGGTTACGCCTTTGGGCGAATGGCTGTTAGAACATCTTCTGCCGGAATTTATGGAAGAGTATGAAATGACAGAGGAATGGGCGAGAGAAGTGCTATTAGATGCCCTGCCGGAAGAAGAAAGCGAAGTAGTCTGCTTTTCTTCGGAGCAGAATGCAGAGAGTCTCGACAGTGAGGAAATGCAAAAGCAGATGTCAGAATATATGGATGGTGATTTTTATGCCATACCGGTATCGGATACAGAATATTTGATCGCACCAAAAGTAGAACAGGACAGTGTGATTTATCTGCGTTCCATTTTAAGTCAGTTGGGAGATACGGTGTTATCTTCGCCGGCAATGAAATCCCATGCTGCGTATGAGTATGATTCCGGAACAAACCGGATGAAGCCGTTTGACCATATGAGAATACTGAGAGGACTTTGTGCGGTAGGTGAGGAAAGGCATATTTACCATGCACAGTCACGAGAACCAACAGAAACAAGAACATCCCACTGGGCACAGGTACATTAAAGGAGCGTTTGGACATCATGTCCAGACAGAAAGAAAAGAGGTAAAACGAAATGAAGAGTTATAGCGAATTTATGGAGTATATCAAAGAGAATGTAACGGATTATCTGCCGGAACGGTTTGAAAGTGCAGAGATTACAATCCGTCAGGTGGTGAAAAACAACGATGTAGTGTTAGATGGTTTACTGATTTCAAGTCCGGATAGTCATATTTCACCCACTATTTATCTGAATCCTTTGTATGAGCAATACAAAGAAGAAAAAGACCTGGATGGAATCGTGTCGAATATTGCAGATACTTATATTGAAAATATCGAACCGGTTGTAAACAGAGGATTTCAGGAAAAATTAGAAGAGATAGGAAATTATGAGACAGTAAAAGACTATATTTTCCCAAAACTGGTCAATCTGGAGAAAAACAGCATCCGTTTACAGGATGCACCATATACACAGAGGGAAGATCTGGCGGTTACATACAATATAAAGGTGGCTGGAGATTCGCATTCTATGGGTTCTATTATGATTACAAATTATTTAATGGAAAAATATGGAGTTACACCAGAAGAATTACATGTGCTGGCAATGGAAAATATGGAGCGGTTATCGCCATCGGTATGTGAACCGCTTGAAAATGTTATGGTAGAAGTTTCGGCGAGCCAATTATCAGAACAGGAGGGAATTTCATTTGAAGAGGCTAAAGAGCATGTCAGAGAAATGCTTCCACTGGGAGGAACAGAGATTTATTGCCTAAGCAATGAGTCAAAACTCAATGGAGCTGTCAGCATCATCAGTGAAAATGTGCAGAAAATGGTGGCTGAACAGGTGGGAGGAGATTATTATGTTCTTCCATCTTCGGTGCATGAGTTAATGATTGTACCTAAAAGCTTAGGCATGAATTTGGGAGAACTTGAAGAGATGGTGAGTAGTGTAAATGCAGCGTGTGTAAGAGATGATGAAGTTTTATCAAATCATGTATATCAGTACGATGCAAAAGAACATAAATTCAGCAGATGTGTTCCGGGAAGAAACCTGAAAAAGAACTTGGAACTGGATTTAGAGCCGGCGGTTGATGTGCAGGAAGAAAAGAATACTTTGCAGTCAGAGCTGCCGGAACAAAGTCATGAACCGATGAAACATTCCGGAAGAATTCATTAGTCAGGAAAGGAATTGAAATATGAGTAAAAAAGAAAAGACAGGTATTGTGGTCCATTCATTGGAGGAACTGAAACAGCTCATCGAACAAAAAGAGGAGGATACGATGTTAGTGATAACAGTGGAGGTGGAGTCGGATGCAGCATGAATTAAAACAGGTGGAAGTGCGGCTAAAACTGACGGATAAAGCAGGGGTATTCAGTATGGAGCGCATAGATACGCCGGATAAAGCAGTTTCTGTTCTGGCACCTGTATTAGCAGAACTTGACCGGGAAGAGGTTTGTGTTGTCAATCTGGATGGCAAGGGGCGTCCCATCAATTTCAATGTGGTCAGTATCGGGAGTGTCAATGCTTCTCTGGTGACCGGAAGAGAATTATATAAAACAGCCATACTCAGTAATGCTGCAGGGATGATCATGCTCCATAATCATCCATCATCGGATCTTCAGATGAGCGTGTCAGATCGCAATGTGACAGAGAAAATGATGTATGCCAGCCTACTGTTAGACATTGCATTTTATGACCACATCATTGTGGCAGGAGGAACCGGAAAGACTTTCAGTATCCGGGAAAATGTACCGGAGCTGTTTGAACCAAGCCATTATGCACATTTGATTTCCCATGTGGCAGATGGTGTGAAAGAAGAAACACTTTACCATGGAACATCACCGGTTACTTATGAAATCCTGCAGATCAAGGACGGAAGCGATGGAGAACAGTACCGTTTTTGGGGCATGAACTATGTGCAGGAGATAGGATTGCAGGTAAATGTCAGTGATTATGAATCAAAGTATCAGGGGGAATTAAAGCCCGGAGAAACACTGGATACTTTGTATGAACGATTTAATCTCCACTTCCCGGAGGATTTTACCGGCCATTCCCTGTCGGTAAGTGATGTGATCGTTTTGGAATCCGTGGGTGATAAGAAAGCATTCTATGTAGATTCCTTTGGTTTCTGTGAAGTCGAGGATTTCTTTGCAGAAAAACTGGAGAGAGCAGAAATCACATTTACCGTGGCTGAGTGTGGTGAGTTTCATTCCCTGGGAAGATTCCGGGATGACATTTTAAATGCAGAAGAAGCGATTGCAGTGTGGAAAGAGTATCAAAAAGGCTCTCTTAACGGTATCCCAAGTATCGGGATTCAGGTCCATAAGCCGGGTCAGACGGGAATGGAAGATGTGCAGGTGGACCTGGTGTCTGGCAAGATGATGGATTTGGATATGTTGCGTTATTATCCGGAGATTAATGCGGAAGAAACTGCCATTCAAAAGATTTGTGAGTTGGTTGAAAATCTGCATGATGTAAATGTGGTTGGAAAACTGCCAGAGAGGCTTGGTGATCATGATGATGCGCTTGAGCAAAAGAAAGAGATAGGAAAGGGGGTGATGGGGAGAACGAAGCGTGCAAGGTAAAATAC
>ERZ1034998.1605-NODE-1605-length-13127-cov-3.406671_pt1 | contig 13127 bp, 13 predicted proteins | sample MGYA00520621_ERZ1034998 | MGnify/ENA primary metagenome ERZ1034998 (study PRJEB33766, sample SAMN09781748) | gut metagenome | biome: gut microbiome | host: Homo sapiens | place: Madagascar | study: EMG produced TPA metagenomics assembly of the PRJNA485056 data...
CACTGGATGTTCATGTTATCGGTCATTTCACCACTCCGATTCTGCCAAAGTCCCGCTGCTCCGTGCCGCCCATGCCCGTGCCGGGGAAGAGAATAAAGGCGACCTTGCCCAGCACCTCTCGCTTATCCACCTGCCCAATCTGGGTGGAGCGGCTGTCCTTGGAATTGTTGCGGTTGTCGCCCATCACAAACACCTTGCCCTCCTCCACTACCAGAGGAAAGACAGTGCCCTCTTTCAAGGTGGTCAGGGTTTTGGTGTAGGGCTCATCCTGTGCCACGCCGTCCACATAGACAACGCCTTCATTAAAGTCAATGTCCACAGTCTGCCCCTCGGTGGCGATGACGCGCTTGACAATGGGCTTACCGTTGTCGTAGGCCTGCTTGCTGACCACCACCACGTCGCCGTGCTTTGGCTCCTTATAGAACATATTGCTGACAAGCAGCATATAATCGCCGTTCAGCAGCGTCCGCTCCATGGAGGGGCCGTCCACCACGATGATGCGCAGGAACAGCATGAGCACGGCCATCACAGCCACCAGCATACAAATCATATCGTGGAGGTACAGAGCCACATTCTGCTGCCATGTATATTTCTGTTCCTCTTTTTTTACTTCTTCGGTTTTTTTCTTGCCAAACACACCAAATCAGTCCTTTCTTCAGGCGCATGATAATAGACTATATCACAGCTGGGCACAATTTTCCAGACAAGGAATGATAATTTCCAAAAAATTTCCATTCCAAAATAAAAAGAGAGAGCCGCGAAGCCCTCTCTTCTTATTGTAAAATGAATTACACGTTCTCCTTGATCTTGGCAGCCTTGCCGAAGCGGCCACGCAGATAGTACAGCTTTGCACGGCGAACCTTGCCCTTGCGGACAGTCTCGACCATGGCAACGTTGGGAGAATGCAGGGGGAAGACCTTCTCACAGCCGACACCGTAGGAAACACGGCGAACGGTGATGGTCTCGCCGATGCCGCCATGCTTACGGGCAATGACAGTACCCTCGAAAACCTGGATACGCTCACGGGAGCCTTCCTTGATACGAACGTGTACACGAACGGTATCGCCAACCTGAACTTCGGGCAGCTCTTCCTTCATGTACTGGCTATTCAGAGCCTTAACAAGATCCATTTCTTTGTCCTCCTTAAAATATTAGGCGTTCATACCAGCGCGGCGCACGGCAGAGGACGCACCTTGATTTCAGACCGGGTTATTCTAACATACATTTTTTAGAAAATCAAGTCTTTTTTAGTGACGCGACGAAAATTGTACGAATACGGGAGTTCCCTGCCCCGCCCGGTGACGATACTGCTCAGAAACCGGAGGGTTTTATAGGGCATGGTCAATGGAATATGCTCTTGTGGAGGGGCAATCTGCCGTATTCGGCCATGTTTATTTTCCCCACATTTCCCTGCTTCATATTGACATCATTTTTTGCATTCATTATAATAAAAATACAACAAAGAACCAGAGATTGGAGCACAAAAAATGGCGAATTACTGCGACTACAAAGGAATCCTCAAAGGGCGGAAAAACGCCTGCTACGCGGCTTATGGCTGTTTTCAAGCCTATGATGACAAGTGGATTGTGAAGGAATATGGCACTAGTGATGACTATTTTCTTCAGTTTGAAGGAAACTGCAAGTGGTCTATCCAGCATTATTCACGCCCGTGGGAGGAATCCGAGCCCATTGCAATCCCGGAAGACCCAGAGGAGGCATTTGAGTACACTGAGAAAAATTATCAGAATTTGGCACTGGCGGATATTTGCCAACTGTTTCAGGTGGAGCTGCTGTGCAACTGGGGTGTCTTTGAGGAGGACGACAGGGCAACATTTGTACACTTTATTCAGAACATCAAGATAAACTCCTATTGCCCGGATGAGCTGCGCTTCAAGGAAGAGCGAGCCTGGATTCCCTACGCGCAGGAAGCGTATAAGTACCGGCTGGACAATCCGGAGGAATTAACCCAGATGCACTTTATAAACATCTGCGGTCGGGTATTTGCCATTTCCGGCTACGCGGATGAGGAAAAGGCATCCTTTCGGAAAGAAATTGAAGCCCGTGGTGGAACACTGGCAGACGGTCTTCCGAATGAAACCTTCTGCCTGATTGTCAATCCCGCCTATCCGGGTCTTACAAACAAGTACCTGAATGCAAAAAGCAGAGACAGTTGCTGCATCATTACGGGGGACCGTTTTCGGGAGCTGCTGGATCAAACGGGAAGCGACATTAAATTTGCTTCTGCCGGAGATGTGACGGTACTCCACCACAGTTATGGGAGTTCCCGGAATTACATGCTGGTGGATGCGCCGTCCGGGGCACAAACGCTGGATCTTTCCCAATGTGATTTCGATACTCTTAGCTATGGCGCTCTGCGTTTATGCACCCAATTACGCAAAATTATCCTCCCTGCAAAACGTTTGAATATCTACAGTTCCTTTACAAACTGCCCGATAGAGCAGGTAGTCTCCCCCATTGCTCAAAATCTCACCCCAAAGATGTTCCAAAACGAAAAAATGCCCTGGATAGACATCCCACTTCTTCCATCCTATGAACTTGACACGAAGGACAAGGTTCTCTATGGGTGCCTTAGGTATCTGCGAGCTGTGGAGCAAGGGGAAGATATATCGCAGGTGCAGGAGGGGTTTGACCAGCTTCTCCTTGCCAAAAAGAGAACCTTATTGGCGCAGCCGGAGTGGAAGGAATACGCCGCGTACTTCCGGGACAACGGAATGCTGACAAAAACAGATATTAAGAACCTGTCCGGCTTGGCCGCGGCGGCGGGAGATTCCGATTTTGCGCATCTCCTGGAAAACACGAAAGGCAGTACCGTTCCCAAAAACACCGCCTGGAAAATCAAGGAAGTTATTGGCGGAATCCGTATTCTGCAATACCGAGGCTTAGAGACGGACGTAACCGTTCCGAGAATGTTGACCGGTAGATTGGTTCTGGAAATTGACGCTGACGCATTTTCCCCGGACTCCCCCGGCCTGACCCCGGAAATGCAAGAGACGCGCCGCTGCTTAAAGCGGCTTGCGCTGCCAAATACGATTAACAGAGAATTATACAGTGCCCTGGAAAAATGTACCAGTCTGGAGTGTTTGGATTTCCCGGATGGGTATCCGGAAGGCGATTTTTGGCAAAAGAAAATCGGGCGAATCATGCTTCGGCTTCCTTCGTTCCGGATTCCCAACGAATTTTACGCACAAAGAGCCATCTTTGAGGAGTTTGAAGGAAGCACCTTCACAGTCCCGGAAGGCGTTCAGAAAATGGGAGCATTTATATTTCTACGCTCTGAACTCGAGACAATTATTCTTCCCAATAGTCTCCGCAAAATTGACGAATACGCATTTTCCCAATGCTCAAAATTGAAGCGCGTGGTGATTCCTGACGGGGTTCTGGAAATCGGGAAGAGTGCATTTTCATTTTGCTCCTCCCTGGAAGAAATCGTTATCCCGGAAAGTGTAAAGCAGCTCGCAGAAGATGCATTTTATCGATGCTCCAGTTTGGAGAGCGTTCGGATTCCCGGAGGGACAGCGCTGGTCGAAAACCCGAAATGGATCACTGACTTAAACTTCCGCCGGGGTGACAGCGATGAATCCGGATTGATTTCCATCGTTACCGTCAAAGATTCCCCCGCCGCACGATATGCAACGGAACGCAGCATCCCACTCATCATAGAGCCGAACTGCGGTTATTGAGCACTTGCAAAAAGGCCTCATGCCTGTTGCCAACGGGTTACAGTCATGAGGTCTGTTTTTTATATGTGATACAACAGCTGTTTCGATTCCTCATGCAGTTTTCGCATGGTCAGATTCTGGTAATGTAAATACAGCATTCCAAAAAGGTTTTTATAATCCGCCTGCCAGGGCTTATTTCTTCCGCAGAAGTGGAGGACGGCTGTATTCCGCATGACCCAGTTCAGATCGTGCTTTCCGGTACTGCGAATCAGATATTTGGAGTAATTCCGCACATCGTAGTTCCAAATCACATCCTCCACGGGCATGGTTTTGCTTCCATACAGAATATTAAAAACATCCTGGTCGGGCAGAATCAGCTCTCTCTCGTGCTCGCTGACACACCGGAAGACATCCTCCGCCGTCACCAGATTCCGCGCCGCATTCAGGTCAATGAGCATCACGCCGGAATTGAAATACTCGTGCTCGGTGTCCAGGCGCATCTGATTGATTCCGTTTGCCATCTCGGTCAGCCCTGTGTGCGCCGCCGCCGCAAATACCTTTCCGCTCAGGTTCAGCTCCCACAGCGGGCGAAGCGGATTGATGATAAGCGTATCCGGGTCGAGATACAGCACCCGTTCCAATTCCTTTGGCAAAATCAGCGGGGAGAGCAGCCGATAATACATTTCTTTGGGATAACGCTTGGTGGTTGGCGCATTTTCAAACAGAGCCGCATCAACGGCGATTGGTCTCAACACAGCCCCGGAAGCAGCACAAAAGTCTGCCAATTCCGCCAGTTTTTCCTCAGGGATGGCACTATGAAGCAGATAAACTGTTACATTCTTCTCCCCGGGATTGCTGGCAAAGAAGGAATCCAGCATGACCTTGCAAGGCGGCAGATAATTTTCATCAAGGGTGAGCAATAAGTTCATCGGGTTGTCTCCTCTCTTTCTGCGGCAAACGGTTTTGGTTCGTTGTTCATGGATTGTCTCTGAAATTGCAGATATATTATGTTCTGAAATCAGGAGCTTGTCAACAGACTTCACGGAAAAGTTACAATCCGCGATGCAGTCAGCCACTCAAAAATTGAAAGCGGCACAGCCGCAAATTCTTAATTTGATTTCTTGCAATATCTATGATAGAATGATGCGGAAATGCTGTAAGTAAGGGATGATTTTCTTTGAATTTTGGCTGCACACAGTTAATCATTGATTTGGATGCCATTCGGCATAACATAAACGAAGTAAAAAACCGGGCCGGTGTACCGGTCATGGCCATTATCAAGGCAGATGCCTATGGCCACGGCGCGGTGGAAATTGCGCGGCATCTCAGCGGGGACTGCGCCTTTTTCGGGGTCAGCTCCATGCTGGAGGCGCTGGAGCTTCGGCAAGCAGATATTCAAAAACCCATTCTGATACTGGGCTACACCCCCGTGGAGGCCTTCCCCGATGCCATTCGGCTGGGCATCCGCCCCACCATCTTCCATTATGAGGATGCTTTGGCGCTGTCCCAGGTAGCACAAGAGCTGGGGCTGACCGCTCATTTCCACTTCGCCGTGGATACCGGCATGAGCCGCATCGGCTTCCAGGTGACCCCGGAGGATGCGGACATCTGCGCCGCCATTGCAAGGCTGCCGGGACTTGACCCCGAGGGTCTGTTCAGCCATTACGCCACTGCCGACTGCGCCGACCTGAGCCGTGCTGTCCGCCAGAACGAGCAGTTTGACCGGTTCTATGGGATGCTGCAAGATCGGGGCGTATCCGTAAAAATCCGCCACATGGACAATTCTGCCGGTGTGATGAATTTCAAATGCAAATACGAAATGGTGCGCTCCGGCATTGTCACCTATGGAATGTACCCCAGCGACGAGGTTGACCATGAGCGGCTGAACCTGAAGCCCGCCCTGCGGTGGGAAAGCCGCATCAGTCACCTGAAAACCCTGGAAGCCGGGCGGGAAATCAGCTACGGCGGTACTTACACCACCACAAAACCCACCCGCGTGGCAACCGTCCCCGTGGGCTATGCCGACGGCTACCGCAGAAGTCTGTCCGGGCGGTTTTATGTGCTGATCCGGGGTAAAAAGGCTCCCATCCTGGGCAGAATATGTATGGATCAGATGATGGTGGACGTAACGGACATTCCCGATGCCGCCCAGGGCGATACCGTTGTACTGGTGGGCAGCAGCGGGGAACTGAACATCTCCGTGGAGGAGATTGCCGCTCAGCAGGATAGCTTTAACTATGAATTTGTATGCGGCATCAGCCGGAGAGTGCCCCGGGTGTATCTGATGAACGGTCAGGTCATCCACTCTGTGCTGTATCTGCTGGACTGAAGGAGAAAGAAAATGGCAAAAAAAGGTAAATACAGCGGTGGAGCGGATAGCTCCGGCTCTCTGGTCAAGGGACTTATTGTCGTCATGGGCATTCTGGTACTGTTTTCCCTGGGGCTGCGGCTGGTGATTGGAAGTGCCGGCAGTGGCCAGCCCCAGCTGGAGGCCACCACCGTCCCCACCGTAGAGGAGCCGGTAACCCTCCCGAGCATCCCGGAAGATACCCAACCGGAAAAGCAGTCCCTTTGGAGCCGGCTGTTCGGCTCTAAAAAGTCGGAGGTCACCACTCAGCCGGAGGAAACGGAAGCATCAGAAGCCACTGGCGTTGTCGCCCAGGCAACCATTGCCGTCACCGGCGACATTCTCATGCACCTGCCGGTGACCAACACCGGCCTGCGCAGCGACGGAACCTATAATTTCGATTCCATCTTTCAGCACTTAACCCCCTATTCCAGTGCGGTGGATTATTCCGTTGCCAACCTGGAAACCACCCTGGCCGGTTCCGACATGGGCTATAAATACTCCGGCCACCCCGCCTTCAATACCCCGGATGCCATTGTGGATGCTTTGAAGAATGCAGGCTTTGATATGCTCCTGACAGCCAACAACCACTGCTACGACACCAGTGAATACGGCTTCCTGCGCACAATAAAGACGGTCAAAGGCAAGGGGCTCACGCCTCTGGGCACCCGGGAAAATGCCGCTGACCCGGCCTATAGCGTACAGAACATTGGCGGCATTCAGGTTGGAATGGTGTGCTACTCCTATGAGGGGCAGCCGGAAAATCCCACTCCCGGAGTCGTGTATATGAATCAGAACGCGCTGAGTGCAAACTGCTCCTCCCTGATTAACGCCTTTATCCCCACCAATCTGGAGCCCTTCTATCAGCAGGTGCGCCAGCAGCTGGCACAGATGAAGCTGGCAGGAGCCGAGGCCACCGTGATGTTTATCCACTGGGGTGATGAATACCAGACCTCCCCCAACGCTATCCAACAGGAGATTGCCCAGCAGCTATGCGACATGGGCTTTGATGTGATTGTGGGCGGCCATCCCCACGTCATTCAGCCGGTGCAGCTGCTGTCCAGCCGCACCAGCCCCGACCACAAAACCGTCTGCGTCTACTCCACCGGCAACGCCGTTTCCAACCAGCGCATTGCAGAAATGAACCTGAAAACCGGCCACACCGAGGACGGAATGCTGTTCTCCTTCACGCTGAACAAGTATGCTGACGGCACGGTGGAATTGGAGGATGCCAATATTCTCCCCTGCTGGGTGGATTTGCGGACGACAAACGGCAAACAATACGTCATCATCCCCCTGGATGCCGCGCTGCAAAGCCAGTGGCAAACCACCTTTGGCCTGACAGACGAGGCATATGAAAATGCCATCAAATCCTACGACCGCACCCAAGCGCTGGTGGGGACAGGAATCGCCCAGGTGCAGGAATATCTTGCCGGTCAAAAACAGCAGCGGGAGGGTACTTCCCTCGCCGCCGCATGAGCAGGAGGTAATTCATGAAAAATTTCTGGTATCGTCTGCTGTCCGCCCTGAAAATTATTGTTGTGATGCTGCTGATTGGCGCAGCTACGCTCAGCATCGTCTTTGCCTGGGGCTATTTTCAACATTCCCGGCAGCCCTCGACTGAGGTCAGCATTCCCACAATTCCCGCGACCGAGCCGCCCACAGATCCGCCCACCGAACCCCCTACAGAGCCGCCGGAACCGGAGCACGTGATTTCCCGGGCAACCATCGGCGCAACCGGCGACTTGCTGATGCATATGCCGGTGATTGACACGGCACGGCAGGCGGACGGAAGCTATAATTTTGACTATATTTTCCGGTATTTGCAGGAATATACGAATGCCGCCGACTTTGCCGTTGCCAACCTGGAAACCACCCTGGCCGGTGCCGCCAGAGGCTACAGCGGCTACCCCAATTTTAATTGCCCGGACGAAATCGTGGACGGGGCCCGCAACGGCGGCTTTGATATGCTGCTCACCGGCAACAACCACAGCTATGACACCGGCGAGAGCGGCTTTTTCCGCACCATCGAAACCGTGCGCAGCAAGGGGCTGCAAACGTTGGGCACCATGCTAAACGGGGATGAACCGAAGTATGCCATTGAAGACATCAACGGCATTAAGGTTGGAATGCTCAGCTACACCTATCAGGGCAGGCCGGATAACGGCTACGCCAATCGGGTGTACCTCAACGGTCTGCTGCTGCACGAAGGGGCAGAAAACGTGGTGAACACCTTCATCCCCAATAACCCGGCGCCATTCTATGCCGAGGTGGAAAGCTATATTCAGCAAATGCGCAGTGAGGGCGCTGAGGCGCTGGTCATTTTCCTGCACTGGGGCGTGGAATATGCCCTGACACCGGTGGCACACCAGACCCAGATTGCCCAGAAGCTGTGCGACTTGGGCATTGATGTGATTGTGGGCGGTCATCCCCATGTGGTGGAGCCGGTGGCGCTGCTGACCAGCACCGTTGACCCCGACCACAAGACCGTGTGTCTCTACTCCATGGGCAACGCCGTTTCCAACCAGCGGGCAAACGTCATGAAGAGCCAGCCCAACGGCTACACCGAGGACGGCGTATGGTTCACCATGACCTTCTGCAAATACTCCGACGGAACGGTTTATCTGGAGGATGTAAACCTGATTCCCACCTGGGTTTATCTGCGCACCACCAACGGACGGCGCTATGACATTCTCCCCCTGGATGAAGCGACCCAAGGCCAGTGGGCGCAGCTTTATGACCTTCAGGATGTCACCGTCAGTGCCGCCCAGCGCTCCTTCAACCGCACGATGAGCATCGTTGGGGAGGGACTGGCAGAATCCCGGCAATACCTGGCCAGTGCCCAGGAGGAGCGGGATGCCAATTATCTGGCTGCCCTCATGGAGCAACTGTACGGCAACGAAGCCGCATAATAAAAAGCGTCCCCGATGAAAGGATTTTCTCCAATCATCGGGGGCTTTTTTGAAAATCAAGTTTCTTCCTGCTCTGCCAGGTGCTTGGCAAGGCACTGGGTCACCGCCGCGCAGCGATGGGCGGCAATGGATTCAAAGGTGGGGTGGTCCATCTCGGCAGAGTTGTCCGCCTTGTCGGAAATGGCACGGAGAATCACAAAGGGAATTCGGTTGCGATAAGCCGTCTGAGCAATGGCAGCGCCCTCCATCTCGGTACACAGGGCACTGGTAATGGAAATAATCCGCTCCTTCACTTCCCTGCTGGCAACGAACTGGTCGCCGCTGGCAACTCTGCCAATCTTGGTGTGACCGGGGTTGACCCCCTCTGCCGCCGCAAAGGCATAGGCCATCAAAGCGTCATCCGCCGGGAAGCTGGTCACATCCATCTGGGGCACCTTGCCCATGGGATAGCCAAAGACGGTGGCATCCACGTCATGATACATGGCATCCCGGCTGACCACCAGGTCACCGATGTCCAGGTCATTGCACAAAGAGCCGGCAATGCCGGTATTCACCAGGCAGGTCACGTCAAACAAATCACACAGAATCTGGGTGCACAGCGCCGCATTGACCTTGCCGATGCCGCACTGCACCACCGTCACCGGCAGTCCTTCCAGAACGCCGTCATGGAAGACGCTGCCTGCAATTTCTTTTTCCGTTTTCTTTTCCATCAGGTGCAGCAGGGTTTCAATTTCCTCCTGCATGGCACCGATGATTCCTAGCTTTGTCATCGAATCTCTCCTATCATTTGATACTTCTCAAACCATCGTACAGTTCATTAAAGGATTTCTTCTCTTTGCAGCGTCCAAAGGACAGCTCCCGGTTGTCGCCGAACTCCAAAAGGAAGCACTTCGTCAGCTCTTCCACCGTCTGCTCCAGGGTGGTGAAAAATTGCTGGTAGGCAAAATTGCTGGCCGGGCTGCCCTCCTCGAAGGCGTTAATAATCAACGATTCCGTTACCTGATCCAGGGGGTACATTTTCAGGTGCATCAGCTCGTGACAAATGACCTCCTCCAGATTCTCCTGCTTGGGGTTGGCGGCATTCAGCAGAAACACTGCCTTTTTATCCTCGCAGTCAATCTTAAAATCCCCGGTCTTTCGCCAGGTTGGGTCTTCCACAAATTCCAGCTTCACATCCCAATCCGGGACGATTCTCAGCTTCCGGCAGTATTTTTCAAAAATCGCTGTCAATTCCGATTTGTCCATATTGCTCCTCCCGCCAAATTTCCAAAATCACGGCTGTCTGGCTGTTTCTTCCAGGAAGAACAGCCCCTCTGTTACGTTGACAAATATTGCGCTTTTCTTCAAAGCGTACTGCTTGCCCTTGTAAAATACGGTGTCGTTGTTGGCTGCAACCACCATATCCGTCCCATCTTTCAGGTGGTAGGTATAGGTGACCAGCGGCTCGGTTGTATCCTTGGATTTTTTGAACACATCATATTTCAGCATATTGAGCATATTGATGCACCGCTGCACGTCCTCTGCGTCCGACACTTCCTTCCCTTCCGGCGACAGGGACGGGCAGGCAACGGTGACCGATGCCACCTTGTCGTCCAGGGGCAGGAACACCAGCCAACAGCCGTCCAAGGCAATCTTGATGCCCGTGGTAAGAATCATGCAAGCCGCAACGCCCAAAAGGAATCGCAGCGCTTCTTTCAGTGCTTTTTTCATAAGATGCCTTTCTGAATGTCCACTTTTCTGCCCCAATGTCCACTTTCAATGTCCACTTTTCTGCCCCAATGTCCACTTTTTTAGTTTTCAATGTCCACTTTTGGGTCTCTCACTCCGGGTAAACCAGTCTTTCGGGGGTGATGTTTTCCAGCAGGGCTGCATAGCGTCTGCCCCAGAAATTTGCCATATTCAGGTTCATATCCAGGTAGTTGCCGCAATCCTTGGGGGATGCACCGGGCACTTCGCCCCGGTAGTCCCGGATAAAGCGGAAGCAGTCCAGCACCAGAGGCAGCACATCCCGGGAGGAATAGTCCCCCGCCAGCAGCAGATAAAAGCCGGTGCGGCAGCCCATGGGTCCAAAGTAAAGCACCTTGTCCTTCCACTGGGGGTCGTTGCGCAGATAGGTGGCAGCCAGATGCTCGATGGTGTGCACCTCGGCGGTGTTCATCACCGGCTCCTCGTTGGGGCTGGTCAGGCGTAGATCAAAGGTGGTAACGGTTTCAGCGCCCACCTTGTCTTTTCGGGAGACGTAAACGCCGGGCTGCAATTTCAGGTGGTCAATGGTAAAGCTGGTGATTTTTTCCATATAAAATTCCTCTCCGTATCATCGATGGGTTCAATCATACCACGTTTATTCCCGCTTTTCAAGTCACAACCCCGGGAAAAAGCCGCAGCGGAACCCAGTGGGCTCCGCTGCATTTCGGTATTGAATTTTATACAAGCGCTGCCAAACCGTATCGCAGAATGCAGGTGGGGTGATGATGCCCCATTCACGCCCTTGGGTCGCCGCCCTCAAAAGGTTCTGTCGGAAATGGAATCCACAACCTGCTTGTTGATTTTTGCGGAATAACAGAATCTGGACCGGTAGACCTCTGTAAACAGCAAATCCAGCATAAACATATGCGCCAGCTTCGAGGGGGATGCCCCCTCTTGCAGCGGCGGTTCATAGCCGCCGCAAAGAAGCACCACGTCCATATGCTCCGTCATGGGGGAATTGAGATACTGGGTGATGCCAATGGTTCTGCATCGGTTCTCATGAGCACGCTTTGCAACCTCCACCATCTCCTTGCTTGCGCCGGAATAGGAGATGAACAGCGCCACATCATGCTCGTTCAGGGTGGAGGCCGCCATGGCCTGCATGGTGGCATCGGAGAGGCAATAGACATTCGGCATGATGTGCAGGAATTTATACATTCCCTCCATCGCCGTCAGAGAAGATCCGCCGATTCCGAAAAAGCGCACCTGATCGGAGTCCAGAATCAACTCGGCAGCCTTTCGCAGCGCTTCCTCATCCACCATTGCCGCCGTCTCCCGAACCGGCGAGAGATAGCTCTGCAAAACCTTCTGAACCATCACCGTCATGGTATCCTTCCGAGAAACCTGCCCGGGCAGCATCTCGGCATCCGCCTCCTCGCTCTGCTTTGGCTCTGAGGAATCATGAATGCTCAGCGTCAGCTGAATCTTAAAATCCTGATACCCCTTCAATCCCAGTGCCTTGCAGAATCTGGAAACCGTGTTCAGGCTGACATCACAGGCATCTGCCAGGTCATTGATGGACAAGAAACGTGCTGTCTTGAATTCCCGAAGAATATAGTCCGCGACCTTCTTCTCCCCCTTGGTCAGGGAGGGGTAGATGGACTGAATATTCAGCAAGAACGTATTTTGTGTCGTATTGGGCACAGTGATACCTCCAAATAAGCAACTCCCCGGGGCATCCGAGGGAAAAAAGCCGCAGAATTTCTTTTTTGTTCATTATACTCCTCGTATTTCGATATTGCAAGGGCATCATTTGCCTCACGTCACAAAAAAGATGAGTATTTTCGTAATAAATCCATCGGCGCAGGATTTTTTCAATGCAAAATCATGCGCTGATTGGTGCAATTCGACCATCGCAGCCAGTGGGCAAGGAATGTCCGGGAAACCTTCCAAACGCAATCCTCTGCCCCCGCCGCCGTTACTTGACCGCACCGGCGGACATTCCCTTGATTAAGGATTTTTGCACCATCAGGTAAATGATGACTGCCGGGATGATGGAAATAATCGTTCCGGTCATCACCATCTCCCAGGGCGTTTGATTGTCAATCAGCCGGGATATGCCCACGGCAACGGGGGTATACTGTGCGCTGCGGGTGTCCAGCCTGCAAGCGAGCAAATCATACAAAGCGCCAAAATACAAGCAAACATCTTCTTCATCTGAGTTCTTCTCCTTTGTGTTTGTAATGTGGTGTTGATTTGTATCCCTCTCCGGGGATGTGCGCTACACTTTTATAATTGCTGGGTCGAGAACCACCTCTCCCGCAAATCGGCTTGCTTACCGGGATTGCAGGTCGAACTGCGCCAGACTCCGGTGCCCTCTGCTCTTTCTTCTTTGCACAGAGAAACACAGGAAATGTGCCGCAGCTGCACGTCATTTTCCACAATGTCCTCCTTCATTGCCCCTATTATATCATGTACTATCCCCGATGTCAGCTCCAATTC
>ERZ1034998.1608-NODE-1608-length-13119-cov-7.093004_pt1 | contig 13119 bp, 12 predicted proteins | sample MGYA00520621_ERZ1034998 | MGnify/ENA primary metagenome ERZ1034998 (study PRJEB33766, sample SAMN09781748) | gut metagenome | biome: gut microbiome | host: Homo sapiens | place: Madagascar | study: EMG produced TPA metagenomics assembly of the PRJNA485056 data...
CTTGGTAGAGCGCTGCGTTCGGGACGCAGAGGTCGCAGGTTCAAATCCTGTCGCGCCGACGATACAAGGATTCCGGTACATGGGTGAGAGAATCCTTGGCAGGGGCAACCTCAGAGACTTTTAGAGAGTTTCTGGGGTTCTTTTTTTGCATTCAAAAGTTTTAGAAAGGCTCTATGTCAAAAAAACTGTCGCACGAATTTTCGCGCGACAGTTTTTTTTTATTCTACCGTTACAGATTTTGCCAGGTTACGTGGCTGATCCGGATTTAAGCCTTTTCCAACGGATGTGTAATATGCAATCAGCTGGAAAATTACAACAGATTCAAAAATCGTAAATTCGTCGGATACATCCGGAAGATTGATGTGTACATCACAGATAGAAGGATCTGTGATTTCTTTGTCTTTGGACAAAAGAATGACATAAGCACCACGGGCTTTTACTTCCCGGATATTGGAAATAACTTTGCTGTATACATGTTTCTGGGTAGCGGCGGCAATTACCGGAACCCCTTCACTGACGAGAGCAATGGTTCCGTGTTTTAATTCACCGGCAGCATACGCTTCGGCATGAATATAAGAAATTTCCTTTAATTTCAGGGCACCTTCCATGCAAAGCGTATAATCTAATCCACGGCCGATAAAGAAAGCGTTGTTGGCATTGATCATACGTTTGGTAAGCTGTTCAATATCCGGAGCCTGTGCAAGAACTTCTTCGATGTAATTTGGAATTTCCTGCAATGTCCCGATAAAGGTACGGGCTTCCTCAACAGAAATCTTTTGCTGCATCATGGCAAGTTTACATGCAATCAGGTAAAAAGAAGCAACCTGAACGGTGTATGCTTTGGTACTTGCAACAGCGATTTCCGGACCGGCATGTGTATATAATACATAGCTGCTTTCACGTGCAATGCTGGAGCCTTTTACATTTACAATGGAGAGCGTTTTTTTGGTATATTTATTTGCGAGACGAAGCGCTTCTAAGGTATCAATGGTTTCCCCGGACTGGGATACAACGATCACCATGGATTTTTCATTGATTACCGGTTCCTCATACCGGAATTCGGATGCGATTGCGACAGTCACCGGAATATGCAGGCGGTTCTGGATCATGGTTTTTCCTACCATTCCCGCGTACATTGCAGTACCACAGGCAACGATTGTAATGTCGCTTACATTTTCAAAGAAGGAATCCGCAATGGCATCTTCCGAAAAATCCGGGAGCATATCTTTGATACGTGGGGTAATGGTTCTTGTGATGGCAGCCGGCTGTTCATGAATTTCTTTGATCATGAAATGCGGATAACCATCTTTCTGGGCTGCGGTAACATCCCAGTTTACTTCCATATATTCCGGTTCTACGGAATGACCGTCTAAATCTTCTAACGTAATGCCGTCCGCAGTCATAGTTAAAATATGATATTCCGGCACGATGAAATAACGCTTGTTGTATGCGATAAAAGCAGTCAGATCGGATGCAATAAAAGCACCGTCATCACAGTATGTTGCAACCATAGGGCTGACATTTCTTACCGCATAAATTTCACCCGGATGATCCTTGAACAGAACGCAGAAGGCAAAGGAACCTTCAATTTCGGCTACTGCTTTGCGCAGAGTTTCTTTTGGATCTCCTTCGTAGAGTTTATTGATCAATGCGGCGGCAACTTCGGTATCCGTCTCGGAAATCAGTTCATCCGTCAGATCATATTTGGTGGCGAGATCATGATAGTTCTCGATGATACCATTGTGGATCAATGCAACCTGTCCGACCTTATGAGGGTGTGCATTGGCATTGGTAACGCCACCATGGGTTGCCCAGCGGGTGTGGCCGATTCCACACGTAGAATTGTTATCATCATCGCAGATTGCACGAAGATCTTTTACTTTTCCGACAGTTTTCCGAAGTGAAATTTTTCCGGTATCTTTAAAGTACGCAATTCCCGCACTGTCATATCCACGGTACTCAAGGCTTGCAAGTCCTGTCAATAAGACATCCTGGGCTTTTAATTTACCTGTAAATCCAATAATTCCACACATAATTGAAATCTCCTTTTTCTCATATAATTTTATGATCCCGATATTGTTTTCGTTCATCAGAATATTTTTCATTGTGCATTATGTGGTAACACGTAAGTGTTATCACCTATGCCAATTGCTTCGCGTAAGCAAATTCTCATGCAATTGGCTCCATCGGGGTACGAATCCTTTGTTCGGATGTTACCATCCTGTTTGTGATTCGTATGCGCAGCCCCATTCCTGCGTTCAGGCATCCGCCGAATCTTCGATCACCTGAATCCTCGTTAACCCTTGTGGTACAGCGAAAGCTGTATCACATTTGCACATTGCTTCCGCGAAAGCGGAATTTTCATGCAATGTGCTCCTTATTTCGGTACAGCAAAAGCTGTATCACAGGGTACATGGCGCTAAAGTTTTTAACTTTTCGAAATCTGTTTCTCCTTTCTATAACAGACACCCCCATCTTAACATAAACACCGGGGTTCTCACAACCGAAAATATCCACAGAGATTTACAGTAATTGCATAAATTTTTCACGTTACTTACAATCTTAAAAAAATTTATACATCTTTGCCTCTGGTATGATATGATTAATTCCAAATGAAAAACATACAGGGAGGAATCTATGGACGAACAGACAAAACAAAAACGAAAAGATATCGTGGGGTGGGTGATTTACATAGCAGTTCTTCTTGCCATTATTATCACATTCCGTTGTTTTTTGATGATCGGGCGGGTGCCATCTGAGAGTATGGAACCGACACTGATGGTTCATGACTGGCTCATCGGAGACCGTCATGCATATGAGGAAGAAAAACCACAACGCGGCGATATTGTCATGTTTTATCAGAAAGATGAAAATGAAACCATGGTCAAACGTGTGATCGGACTTCCGGGGGAGACGGTTTCTTTTGTCGGAGGAAAAGTATACATCAATGGGGAACCGCTGGATGAATCGGCTTATCTGGATGACACTGTCGAAACGGATTGTGGAGAAGAAGATAAAACCTTTACCGTTCCGGAGGGCTCTTATTTCATGTTGGGGGATAACCGGGAAATTTCCCTGGATGCGCGATATTGGAAACATACCTACATTACAACGGATGACATGAAGTCGAAGGAAATCCTTATCATCCCGTTTCACAGGCTTCCGTGGTTTTAACCCTTTTGTGTCTTGACACCTGACGGGCATGTGAGTATACTCTATGTAATATGTTGAATGTAACAAGAAATGTCTGTATAGAAGGGTATTTCGTGAAAAGGAGTATTTTATGTTAACGACAAGAGAACTGCAGGACGAGATCATCCACCTGAAGAAAGAAAAGGATATCTGTATTCTGGCACATGCATATCAGAGTCATGATATCTGGGAGGTGGCTGATTATGTAGGGGATTCCTATGGGCTGAGCGTGCAGGCTGCCAAGGCAGCGCAGAGCACTGTGCTGATGTGCGGAGTCCGTTTTATGGCAGAGACGGTCAAGATTCTGTCCCCACAGAAAAGGGTATTGTTATCCAACAGCAATGCGGGATGTCCGATGGCAGAGCAGATGGATGTGGAACTGATTTCCGGGGTGAAAAAGATGTATCCGGATTATACCGTGGTAGCGTATATTAATACGACTTCCGAGTTAAAAACGATTTGTGATGTCTGTGTAACTTCCTCATCGGCAGTTCAGATTGTAAAGAATATAGAGAATAAAAATATTTTGTTTATCCCGGACTGCAATCTGGGAAAATGGGTGGCTGATCAGGTGCCGGAGAAAAATATCAAACTGCTGCAGGGGGGATGTCCAACGCATGTCCGCATGTCGAAACGGGATGTGGAAAAAGCACGAAAGGCACATCCGGACGCACTTCTTCTGGTACATCCGGAATGTCTGCCGGAGGTTTCCGGGCTGGCGGATTATCGGGGAAGTACAACCGGAATCATGGACTATGCAAAGAAAAGTGATGCAAAGGAATTCATTATCGGAACCGAGAACAGTATCGTGCAGCATCTGCAGTTTGCATGTCCGGACAAGCAGTTTTATCCATTATCAAGAGACTGTGTCTGCCACAATATGAAACTGACCACACTCGGAGATGTATACCAGTGTGTAAAGGGCACCGGCGGAGAGGAAATCAAGCTGGACGAAGAAGTGCGTATAAAAGCAAAACGCTGTATTGATACCATGCTGGAACTTGGCAATTAAAGCAGGTCAGCCTGCAAAGATGCGCGCCCTGCGGAGTCAAAGATGATGCTGTGTCTCCGCAAGGGCGCGAAAGTGTGCGGTAAACGCACACTTTATTTTTTTACCGATTTTACAAGGGAATCCAATGTAACCGTTGTGGTGGTATCACCGGCAAGGAGCGTGTACGTTTCTCCGCTGGTGAGCTTTGGACAACTGATTACAACGGAATTATAGGATTTGGCAGGGGTATAGGAAAGCAGTGAGTTTCTATTGGAATCCTGTAGTGTAATTTCTCCGGAGATCATGGAAGCGGATACAGTGACGAGCATACTTCCCTGTGTGGATGAACTGGAAAAATTCTCTGCCATGCCACTGGAACCTACAGCAATGACAGTTCCACCGCTGATTGTTGCGGTACCGGAACAATCCAGAGCACCGTTTCCACCCTGTACCGGGCCGTCAATATAAATTTCACCTCCGGTGACAGTGAGGTCACCGTTGGAGTCAAGACCGTCTCCGCCAGCGTTGACGGTCAGCATTCCTCCGCTGATCTGGATCCGGTTATAGTCGGTGGCATCTTCCATGCCTCCTGGTCCGGGATTTCCATTACCATTCGGTGCACCGTTTTGCGGAGACTGTGGCATTTCCGTGGAGTCTGAAGAATTCTGTGGCCGTTTGGGAGGAGTGCCGGATGGCGCTTTTTGCTCTTTGGAAGAATCGGATGGTGCAGAATCTGAAGAATTTCCAGCAGTGCCATCTCCGGCGGCATTTACACCATCGTCACTTGAGGTTACAGCGTAGCTGCCTCCGGTGATGGTAACCGTTTTACCTTCTAAGCCCTCATAACTTTTTGTGATTGTGATGGTTCCGTCATTTAAGACGAGGTCGCCATCGGCATGCAATCCGTCATCCCCGGCAGCGATGGTTATGGTGCCGCCGTCTACCTGCAAAGTTTCTTCGGCATCCATACCATCGGAATCACAGGTGATGGAGAATGTTCCATCGGCAATGTAGATAAATCCTTTTTCATCATTGTCTGTATTTTCACTGTGGATCCCGTCTTTTTTGGCATTTAAGGTAAAGACACCGTCGGCAATACGCACACTGTCTTTTCCGGAGAGCGCATGCCGGGCAGCGGTGATGTCGTAAGTGCCGGAGGTGATGACAAGATCATCTTTAGATACGATGCCATGTCCGTAAGCAGCATGGATGGTCAGGGTTCCGGAACCGTTTAAGCTCAGATCGGACTTGGAGAAAATCACGGCATCAATGTTATTGTCATCAATAGCAACGAAATCCTTCGTGTTTGTTAAGGTATTGGAAGTGTTTTCGGCAAGCGTTACAAATACTTTGTCAGCAGACTTTACATAGATAGCGGCACTGGTGTCGCAATTGATGCTGGCATCTTTTAACACAATCTGTACTTTTTCACCGGAAGCATCCACAACGATCTGTCCGTTGGTCAGGCTTCCACTCAGAACATAGGTACCGGTTCTGGTAATGGTGATCTGATTATCAGAAACCCGGACTGCCGGGGAGTCACAGGTACTCTTTGAATCGGAAAGGGTGATCTCTGTGGCATCCTCCGAGGCATAGTCACTCTGCTTGTCGCGTTTGGTAAACATGTCTGCTGCATCCAGATAAGTGATGGAGTCACTGACGGAAGAGGCCTGCGAACTTTCCGTAGTTGTTTCCGGTGCTGCGGCACATCCGCAGACCGCACAGGCCAAAAGGGAATAACTGATGATTCCGGCAAGTAATTTGTTATAACTCATACGAATCCACCTCCTGTTGATAGAGCGCAATTTCCAGATTACCGTTACGGCAGCGGAGTGCGTCAATAAATGCTTTTTCTGTCGTGTCATCTTTTAAAGTTACATGGTACTGTAATTTGAACAGACTGCCCATGTTGCTGGTTTTTACGGATATCAGGTTGTATGTACTGGTGTAAGAGGTAAAAATATCGTCAAATACGTCACTGTAGTTGAGATCCTCCGGAATAGTGATACGAAGAATTTTCTGTGGGTGTTTCTGTGGGAAGGCAAAATGGTTCAGCCCATACATTACAAGTCCGAGTATCAGGGAAAAGAGAAGAGCAAAACCAAGGTATCCCATGCCACAGATCAGACCTGCTGCCATGGCAAGAAACAGTGTTGCGATTTCCCGTGCCGTGCCGGGTACAGAACGGAAGCGGACGAGGGAGAAGGCACCTGCGACAGCGACACCTGCACCGACATTTCCGTTGACCATCATGATTACGACACAGACTACGGCGGGCAGCAGTGCCAGCGTAACAAGAAAACTGCGTGAGCAGAGTTTTCTGTCATAAATCAGGGCAAGAAACATGCCGATGGCAAGGGACACAAACAGACAAAGCAGAAAGTTTGTGATGGTAATGGTACTTGTGGTAAAAATTCCTTCAAAAAATGTATGCATAATTAAATCAATCCTTTCTTTTTTTTAATCAGAATCTGCGCTGCTTCTGGAGCCAGGCAGTTCCATATTTGGAAAATGAAGTTTTATATATTTTTTCCCGGCTGAGCAGCTGAACCAGCCAGAGAGGAATGGCATCGGCAGTTTTGACTTCCATCAGAATGGTATCTGCCGGAAGTACTGCGGTGCCGCCGATGCCTGTGGTAAGGGTTATATCTTGATCCCGCCAGAGAATGTTTTCATCAAAGGTGATGCGGAACTGTGGATTATTCATTGCATAAAAAGCTGCGCGGTCGTAGGAAAGCAGCATCCGGGGTATCAGATTGTGGTAGTGGGAGAGACAGTAGTCAATTTCCCGTGAGATCTGTGTGTCCATAACGGAAGTATGGGAAAGCAGATAGCGCCGGGCTTCTTCTTCGGACATTGCGATCCGTCTTTTGTATACAACGGACTGATATTTTTTCTTTAACTCCACAAATACGGTGGTATCTGTGTCTGCAATGCCGTAGCTGCGTACCCGGAGTTTTTCTTTGTAGAGTGGTTTCTCCAGAGAACGGCGGATGAGCAGATCGTCCGGTGTATCAAAATAAAGACTTAAAATCGTACTTTTTCCGTGGATATCCGGTTTCATCCGGCCGTCAAAGGCTTCTGTTATATGCAGGTATTGGGTACGGCTGAGCAGATATTTCATTTCGTATCGTTTAAAGATCATTTGATCACTCATGGTAGTTCTCCTTTGCTTTGATAGGATTAGTATAGTGGGGAAACTTTAAATGAACTTTAAAAGACATATGTCTGTTCTGAAAACAATTTATAAAGAAAGAAAAGGAAATCTTAAGGGAATCTAAATTGACTTGCCACATAAATTTATATAAAATAAAAGGTGAAATTGGCAGAGATTATTTCAGATGAAGAGGAGGAATTTTATATGATATGTCCGAAGTGCGGCAGCAAAATGCCGGATGACAGTACATTCTGCACCAGATGCGGAGCCAGCTTACATACAGGAACACAGGAAAATCAGAATTCGCAGGGGACGCCATACGGCTACGGAAATCCACAGGGAAACAACGGAGCGTATTATGGCAATCCACAGATGAACAATGGGATGCCGTACGGGCAGCCTTATGTAGATCCAAAGGATCATTCCGCAGAATTTGACGGAAAGGATATTGCAGATCACAAACTGTTTGCAATGCTTCCATATCTTCTGGGAATTTTGGGAACCATCGTGGCACTTCTTGTGGCGAAGGATTCTCCTTATGTCGGATTTCATGTGCGTGAGGGAATCAGGATCCTTGTGTCTGAAGTTCTGCTGGGACTGATTACTGTAGTGCTCTGCTGGACCGTTGTCGTTCCGATTGCAGCAACCGTATGTTTTATCATTTTATTGGTTGTCCGTATCATCAGTTTTGTCAATGTCTGCAATGGAAAGGCAAAGGAAGCTGCCATAGTCAGCAATTTCGGATTTTTGAAATAACTTATAAAGATCCAATGAAAAAGAGAAGAAGATTCTGCATGTTATGTAAGAATCTCCTTCTCTTTTTTGTGGAAACACGGGATATTTAATTGAGAAGAATGGAAAAAGTCAGGGAATTTCCATCTTCGCTTTTAGCAGAAATTTTCCCTTTGTGTGCGGTTGCAATGGCATGGACTACGGAAAGTCCGATACCGTGTCCACCGGTTTTGGTATTGCGTGAACTATCCGGGCGGTAAAAACGTTCAAATAACTCGTCGTGCCGGCCGACAGGAATCGGATCGGTTGTATTCCACACGGTAAGTGCGAGCGTGCGTCCCTGTTTGTGGAAAGTCAGCCGGAGTTTTCCATTTTCCGTGGAATACTTAACAGCATTGTCCAGAAGAAGGGAAACACACTGGCGGATACAGCCTTCATTTCCGTGATAAGTCAGGTCAGGGGCAATGTCAAGTTCTAAAGTTTTGCCCCGGGAAGCTGCATAGGAAACAAAAGGTTCCGCAGTATCAATTACGGCATCAGAAATTGCAAAATCCGTCATTTCCAGCTGCGTGGACTCTTCATCCATACGGGAGAGGAAAACCAGTTTTTCCGTCAGGGAGGTCAGGCGGGCAATCTGTTTGCGTGTGCTTTTTGTCCACTGGTTTTCTCCGCCGGTCATCTCCAGCACTTCGGTGTTTGCATCGATGATTGTCAGTGGAGTTTTGATTTCGTGGCTGGCATCCGTAATAAAACGCTTTTGTTTTTCGTAGCTTTCTGCGACAGGCTTTACCAGCATGCCGGAAAACAGAACTACCAGAAGAAATACCAGCAGCAGTCCGGCAAGACTGATTCCGATGCTGGCAAGCAGAAACGTGTGGAAGGTGTTTAATTCCCGTTCACAGTTGACAAAAATATACATACGCGTGTTATCGCCTGTAGTGACAAGCTGATAGCGGTAACAGCTGATAAATCCAAGGGTATGCTGCTTTTTATACAAAGAAGCCGCATATTTTTTTGCTTCTTTGGTGGAAACAGCCGCAATTTTTCCGGTATCGACCTGATCCACGGTTCCCTTATCTGTGAGAGTTACTGTGAAAAAGCGGGTATCAAAAGCCGATTCCGGAGAGATATCCCGCCGGGCCAGTTCTTTTTCTTTTTTGGGTTCCGGAGGTGTCTGGTTGTCATCCTGGGGGTTGTCATCTGCCGGATTTTCCGGAAACTTTCCGTCATTTTCCGCAATGACATGTATCCGCATATCAGCATTGCGGCAGACGTTTGTGTAGTTGGCGGTATTGATGCCGGCCATAATGACAAACAGTACCAGTGCCATGGAACACATGGCAATGGCGATAAATTTTTTTCGAAGTTTCTTGATCATTCGTAAAATGTCCTTTCCTTATGGAAGCATACACACAGAGTATCCCAGACCGCGGGTGGCCTTAATCTGTATATGGGCATGCAGGGAAGTCAGTTTTTTGCGCAGATAGGAAATGTATACCCATACAACATTAAATTCCGCTTCACTGTCGTATCCCCAGATTTTGTCCATAAACTGTTCTACAGAGATCACTTGTCCTGGATTGGTCATCAGCATCTCTAACATCTGGTATTCCTTGTTCGCAAGCCGCAGTGTACCGGTATCTGTTGAAAGCTGGTAGGTGCTTCGGTCCAGCCGGACATCGCCAAAGGAAAGGATGGCATCGGTGGTTTCGGCCTGTCGTCTTGTCATGGCCCGGATGCGTGCAAGCAGCTCTTTCATCGAAAATGGTTTTGTCAGATAATCATCTGCGCCGCTGTCGAGACCGTTGACACGGTCATCAATTTCGGATTTGGCGGTCAGCATCAGAATCGGCAGATGGTTTCCCTGGGCACGTACCTGTTTTAAAACACTGATGCCATCGAGTTTCGGCATCATGATATCAAGAATCGCACCGTCGTAGTTGTCTCCTTCTGTCAGATAGTCCAGGGCGTCCTGCCCATTGTATACGGCATCCACCGAATAATTATTATGTTTGAGCACTATCACCAGCGCATCGGATAAGTCTTTTTCGTCTTCCGCAAGAAGTAATCGCATCGTGTTTCCTCCTCATTCCGTTATATTGTAACATCTTTATATATAGAAGATAAGACGGGAACCTTAAATAAACTTAAAACATTCGTAAGTTTTGTCGTTTTACAGGACAACATATTTTTTACATTAAATTTACATCAGACTGGTTATGTATTTTACACAGAGTCGATAAGATAACAACTGTAATGAGGAACAAGATGAAAGAAAGAGGAGAAAATCATGAAAAACAAACTTGTAAAAATGATGGCTTTACTGACAGCAACAACAATGGTCGCGGCAGGTGTGATGGGATGTGGATCTGACAGCAGCAGTGATGCAAATGCTGATGCAAATACAGATACAACCGCATCTGATGCTGATGCAAATGCAGATACAACGGATGGAGCAGACTTAAGCGGAACCGTAACATTGGCAGGAAGTACTTCTATGGAGAAACTTGCAAATGCCATGAATGAAGCATTTATGGAGAAATATCCGAATGTTTCCGCAACCGCAGAGTTTACAGGATCAAGCGCAGGAATTGAATCACTTAGCGCTGGCAGCGTAGATATCGGAGATGCTTCCCGTGCCCTTTCTGACGATGAGAAAAGCCAGGGTATCGTAGAGAACATTGTGGCAATTGATGGTATCGCAGTTATTACAGATACAGCAAACACAATCACAGATATTAAGTCTGAAGATCTTGCAAAAGTATATACCGGAGAGATTACAAACTGGAAAGATCTCGGCGGACCGGATGAGCAGATTGTAGTCATCGGCCGTGAGGCAGGATCTGGTACAAGAGATGCATTTGAGGAACTGATGGATGTAAAGGATTCCTGCAAATATGCACAGGAACTTGATTCTACAGGTGCTGTTTTAGCAAAGGTTGCAGCAACTCCGGGAGCAGTTGGATATGTATCCCTGGATGTGCTGGATGACACTGTAAATGGATTAAAGATCAATTCTGTAGAGCCGACAGAAGACAATATTCTTGCAGGAGACTATGTATTGCAGAGACCATTCGTTATGGCAACAAAGGGCGAGATTTCTGAGCAGAGTAAGCAGGTACAGGCATATTTCGACTTTATCAACTCTGCAGACGGACAGAATGTTATCAAGTCTGTAGGGCTGATCATCCCAAACAAGTAATATAGCAAGAAACACGTAAACAGGCAAACGAGGATAAAGATATGACAGGCGGCAAAGCAACAAAGCACATCGTGGAAACGATTGCAAAAGTAATATTTCTGGTATGCGCAGCCGTTGCCATTGTAGCAGTTCTTTCCATAACGGTTTATATGTTTGCAAAGGGCACCCCGGCACTGGCAAAGGTCGGGGTGATTGACCTGTTATTTGGAACTGTATGGCAGCCGACAGCAGCAACACCATCTTATGGCATTTTATACATTATTCTGACTTCAATTATAGGTACTGCAGTTGCAATTTTGATCGGTGTACCGATTGGAATTCTGACAGCGGTATTTATCACGGAAGTAGCCAACAAAAAGCTGGCAGCAATTGTTCAGCCAGCGGTAGAACTACTGGCTGCGATTCCGTCTGTAATCTACGGATTGTTGGGGCTTATGGTTTTAAATCCATTGATGTACCGTTTGGAAAAGCGGGTATTTGCAGGCAGCACCACCCATCAGTTTACCGGTGGATCGAATCTGCTTTCTGCGATTATTGTGCTGGCAATTATGATTCTGCCAACCGTGATAAACATCAGTGTTTCTTCGATCCGTGCAGTACCCGGACATTTAAAGTCGGCTTCTCTTGCACTTGGGGCAACACATATCCAGACGATATTTAAAGTGATGATCCCGGCAGCAAGATCTGGTATTATGACAGGTGTAGTGCTTGGAATCGGACGTGCGCTCGGAGAGGCCATGGCGATCAATATGGTTGCCGGAGGTTCTGTAAATCTGCCGTTCCCATTCAATTCGGTACGTTTCCTGACGACACAGATCGTCAGCGAGATGAGTTATGCCGAAGGACTTCACCGGGAGGTACTCTTTACGGTAGGTCTGGTATTGTTTATCTTTATTATGATTATCAATCTGGTCCTTGCACAGGTGGAAAAGAAAGGAGCCGTTGAACAATGACAGAAAAGAATACCAGTATTCGTACCAAAACAAGGCATCCGGCGGATTTCCTTACTTATATTGCCATTTATGTATGTGCAATTATTTCCGTTGCACTGCTTCTTGGGATCATTATCTATGTATTTGCCAAAGGTATCCGGAGTGTAAATTGGGAGTTTCTTACCAGTGTGACATCTGTATTAAAGGGAACGACCGGTATTGCAGGAAATATTGTAAATACGCTTTATATTATCATTGTAACGATGCTGATTGCTACCCCCATCGGTGTTGGGGCTGCCGTTTATTTAAATGAGTATGCAAAACCGGGAAAATTAGTCAGTCTGATTGAATTTGCCACAGAGACACTTGCGGGGATTCCGTCCATTATCTTTGGTTTGTTTGGTATGATGTTTTTTGGACAGACTCTGCATTTGAAGTATTCTATCCTCACAGGTTCGTTTACCCTGACTCTGATGGTACTTCCTCTGATCACCCGGAATACACAGGAAGCGTTAAAAACGGTTCCGGACAGTTACCGAAGCGGAGCGATCGGTTTGGGCGCCGGAAAATGGCATATGATACGCACCATTTTATTACCATCCGCAATGCCGGGAATCATTACCGGAGTTATTCTTGCCATCGGGCGAATTGTTGGGGAGTCAGCAGCACTGCTGTTTACCGCGGGAAGTTCAGGTCTCCTCCCGAAGAACTTTACCGATTTGCTGGCAAAGGCAAAAATGCCGGCGGGAACACTTACCATTCAGCTTTACCTGAGTGCGACCAAGGGTGAATTCGGAGTAGCATTTGGTATTGCAGTGGTTCTGCTGATGATTGTTCTTGGCATTAACCTGCTTACCAAAGCGCTGGCAAAGAAATTTGATGTCAACCACAGATAAATAAATATAAATAAATA
>ERZ1034998.1618-NODE-1618-length-13051-cov-12.188904_pt1 | contig 13051 bp, 21 predicted proteins | sample MGYA00520621_ERZ1034998 | MGnify/ENA primary metagenome ERZ1034998 (study PRJEB33766, sample SAMN09781748) | gut metagenome | biome: gut microbiome | host: Homo sapiens | place: Madagascar | study: EMG produced TPA metagenomics assembly of the PRJNA485056 data...
TTAGAAAAGTACGATTGGAAGAAAAAAGAAAAGAATTTTTATCTTTCAAGCAAAGAGCCTCAATTAATAACATTTCCAGCATTTAAGTTTTTCTCATTATCAGGACAAGGTAATCCTAATGATGAGTTTTTTGCTGATTATATACAATGCTTGTTTTCTTTATCCTATGCAGCAAAAATGCGTTGGAAAAAAGAAACTGGTTTAGACTATAGCGTATATCCATTAGAGGGAACTTGGTCGCTGAAATCTTCAAATCAAATAGATTCTGATAGTTTCAATAAAAACGATTTACAGTTTACATTAATGATTAGACAACCTGATTTTATCTCTAAAGAATATGCCTATGAAATTATGAAACAAGTGAAAAATAAAAAGCAATATCCACTATTGGATAAGGTTACATTCGATATTATAGAAGAAGGACTATGTGTGCAAATGTTGCATATCGGAAGCTATGATACAGAGCCTATTACTTTCAAAAAAATGAATTCTTTTATTTCGATGCACAATTTATCCAGAACAAATGCTATCCATCGTGAAATTTATTTATCGGATGCTCGTAGGGTACAAAAAGATAAATTAAAAACCATGTTACGCTTTCAAGTTAAATAAACGAAATAATACTCTAAAATACAATTATTTATGAAAGAATATTTCGATAAAATATTGTTAGAAGCAAATTCAATGATTAATGAAATTGACCTTTACGACTATGATATTATCGAAACTTCTCTTTCAATGGTACTTCGTTTACAAGACGTTCTAACCGATTTAAGAAACGAACTACAAACCTATGTATTTTCTTCAAAAGAGGAAGAAATATTCTTTTTCAAAAATCAGAAGCCGGAATTATTAGGTCGGCTTCTGTATCTTTACAAAATATACCGCATTGAAACCCAATGTCCGACAGGAAGTAATGAAGTAATAAGGCTTTATATCAAAAAGGAATTAGATAGTCAATTCTTATAAAAAATATGAATAAAATTAAAGTGAAAGTATTTGTCGAAAAAGCTGAGTCTGGCTATTCTGCATATATGGACGATTCTCCTCTTGATTACGGGTGTATCGGTGAGGGTGTTACAGTGGAGGCCGCCATTGAGGATTTTTGTGCTGCATACGAGGAAATGAAAGCATATTATGCCACTAAAGGAATGCCATTCACTGAAGCAGAATTTGAGTTTTACTATGACACTGCAAGTTTTTTGGCGGAATATGCTGGGATATTCTCTCTTGCTGGTCTGGAAAAACTTACAGGTGTCAGTCAAGCACAACTCGGTCACTATCTGCATGGCAGACGCAAGCCGAGCAGAAGGACTATAGATAAGATTCAGAAAGGAGTGAATCATTTTGCGAAAGAATTGACCGCCATAAAATTCGCATAGTGATTTAGTGATTTGCGTGACCTGTAAGTCGCTGTGTGATAATTGTTTAACCATTTTCAGAGTTGTGGTTTTCCTAACTCTGATTTTGGTTAAATAATTGATAATCTGCAACTTAAGCGCTGCGTCCCGTGTAGCAAGCCGGGCAGCGTCATGACCCGCAGCGAATTGCGAAGCACCCTGAGCAGAGCGGGCCTTTGCCGCTGTCGATAATTTAACAGGGCGTCATCTGACGAACCAAGGCATCATCAGATGCCCGGCCGGAGTTGGCGGGCAGGGGAGTCTTGTGGCGATGGAGAGCCCGAAGGCCGTGATCGCCCCCTTGAAAAGGGGGTCGGGGGAATTGATAGTGGAGCGCGGAGCGTCAGGGTTTGGGACAGAGTCCCAATAAAATAAATACGGGATTTGCCGCACTGGGTGCGTCACATCCCTCATCGCCTACGCGGCGGGGCGGTGCTAAACAAATTGAAGCTCAAAGGCCTGATGGCCTTTTGGGCTTTTTTTCTTTGCAGTACCTTACAGGAGCGAGCTCCTGTAAGGTACTGCACGAAAAAAGCCCAGCGCAAAGCGCTGAGCTTCAATTTGTTTGCGGAGAGAGAGGGACTCTATTTTGGCGATTTTTGTTTTCTAATTTATTCATTATCAGATACTTAAAATTTCAAAAAATCATATTTCGGGCTATTTTTGACCCGATTTTGACCCGTTTGGCGGAGAGTAAAGTGCTCTCCGCCAACTATTTGGGCCATTATTCGAGGTCATAAATGCCCTGGTTTTGCCCCAATTCCCCCGCTATATTGGAGGTGAATTCATTACAATCTTCATTGGTCTGAAACCTGTCGCCACTGGCCATCGTTATGACGGCATTATGGGTGTCGGGGTCCTTCTCTATAAATGCAATCTGCTCCAGGTTTACGAGCACGGTCTTGCCGATAAGATTGATTTTGCGCAGTCTCATTTGTTCAGAATTTCTATATTGTTTTCCCCGAAGACCAGTTTGAGCACCTGGTCCTTTTTGTCTTTTTTCAACTTGATCTGCAGGATGGCTTCTATTGGCTCATCATCCGGCTTTCCAATTTTGACATATTTGTCCGGGTATGTCATTATGTCTATTTCAGACATTGAAAGATTCGTTGCAAGTTTTGACAGTTTTGCAAAGGATATCTTGACCTTCCCTGTCAGCATCTTACTGAATTGGGATGGGGTGGTATCCATATATTCCGCCATCGTTGCACCAGTTAAGTTCTTATCTCTCATTATCTTAGCGATACTGGCGACTATATTGTCATAAAAAGAATTCTCCATATCCAAATTTAATTATTGATATTCAATTACTTAGCCTAAATTTTGACATTAAATTTCATAAAATGACAGAATAAATGTCAAAATATGAAATATATTTACTACTTTCGTGGCGTGAAACCTCTGTTGCAGCAAATGTAATTCAACGCTGACAGGCACAAATAGGGAATAATCACCAAAAAAGTAAAAGTATATGACACAAGTAGCATTCGTAAAAGGGTGGAAGCAAGCCCGCATAGGCGACGCGGCCAAGATCAAGGAGGAAATCAAAACAGCCCTGAACGTCAAATCAGACCCTACATTCTATCGACGTATGAAAGGGCATCCGGAGCCGACAGTGACTGAGGCCAGAAAGATAGAGGACGTATTCCACCGATTCGGGATTTATAACATTTGGGGCAATGAATGGCAATCTGACCCGCAGGGAGGAACAGGTGGCCGAGCTCGTAGCTTGGGGAGCGGCATACAAGGAAGTTCCGGATCTGCTGAAAAAGAAATACGGCGGCCGTGAAATATCCCTCAATACGGTAAAAAGGACGATGGAGAACATCTTCTCCAAACTCTACATCAATAAGGTCAATGAACTTTCTGCTTGGTGGTTCTGCCATCGCTGCGGGGTGGATGAGTCTCTGTCCCCATTCAAAGAGTTCAAGAAGACGCTGTATTCCATTCTTTTTCTGGTCATCATTACGCCGCAGATTGCCTCTGCAGATCTTGACCAAGCAGTCAGATCGTCGAGATCCAGGACATCGAGGACCGAGAGGGTCGAACGTTCAAGAAGGAGGGAGGAATGATTGAAATGACAGAAAAGCGGCTTCGGATGATAAATAGCGCCCTCTGTGCTTACATCGCCCGGCTGGAGTCCAACCGCCAGGCATTGGACGAGGATGACCCGAACTTCCGACAGTTCACGATCCTCATCGATGAATATACCTCCCTGAAGGAGGACATTGAAATACTATTGTTAAGATATTAAATATGCCACGCATTAAACAAGATATATATGACAGGATAATAGACCGGCAGAACGACGACAAGGTTCTGCTGGATATTGTCGGTCAATACAGCGAGCTCCGGAAGGAAGGCGCCTCATACAGGACGGAGTGCCCGGTGTGTCACAGCCATTCGCTGATAATCACTCCAGGAAAGGGCTTCAAGTGCTTTGCCTGCAATGAGGTCAAAGGCCGCAATGCTTATCATTACCTGATGTCTGCAGGGCATAAGGACTCGATGGACGTAATCAAGGAGCTTGCGGCGCATTTGAACATATTCATCGAATATGAAGAAGAACCGACACGCGTCAAGTCCAAGACGAAAGACAAGAACGACTACTGGAAGAGGATGCTCCAAGCATCCGGATTGGCCAAGTCGGACGTCACTGCCAAAGTCCGTGCAGAGGACGGCACGACAAGGGAAGAACCGACGTTCTTCTCCGGAACGATGACCCCGAAGGGCGATATCACCGAGGGTGATGATTGCGTGATCGCATACTATGATCTGAACGGTCGCCCCGTCACTTATATCTCCAAGTACGACAAGGAGGAGCGGCCGAGGGAATACTACCGCGTCAGGTATCAGAACCCCGACATGCACAAGGACCAGAAAGAGGGGAAATCTATGAAGTACCGCACGCCTTATGGCGCGCCCGCTTTCATATATTACCCTCAGAAGATACGCGAACTATACCAGAAGCAGATGCCCATCAAGCGGCTGTTCATCCAGGAAGGAGAGAAGAAGGCCGAGAAGGCGACCAAGCACGGCATCCTCAGCGTTGCGGTGTCCGGAATACAGAATATAGCGTCAGGCGGCAAACTCCCTGAAGAACTCATCAGCCTGGTCCAGGTCTGCAAGGTGGAAGAGGTCATATTCCTGCTCGACAGCGACTGCAATGACCTCTCGTCCTCCCTTACCGTCAACAAGCCCATCGACACCAGGCCTCGCGGTTTTTTCAATGCCGTGAAGAATTTCAAAGAGTATTTTGACACTCTGAAGAATAACGGAATCTATATCGAGATTCTTTATGGCCACGTGATGAAGAACGAGGCACAGGATAAAGGTGTCGATGATTTGCTGTCCAATACGCTCAAGGGAAAAGAAGACGAACTCCTGCAGGACATTGAATCTGCCCGCAACAGTAAGCCGATGCAGGGCAAATGGGTGTATCTGCGTAAAATTACCACGCTGCCCGACAACAAGCTTCTGGAGGACTGGCATCTTCATAGTGCTCAGGAATTCGCCCAGGCGCATTATGCGGAACTGAAGGATATGCCTGAATTTACGTTCGGCCGCCGCAAATACAGGTTCAATGACAATGGGGAATTCGAGTCGGCGCAGCCGGTGGAAGCTGATGAAAAATTCTGGATAGAGTCCAAAAAGAAAGACGGCACCACGGAATGTTACTTCGATTATGACGGCTGCAAGAATTTCCTTGAGCATCGTGGATACTGGAGATGGGAGACATTGAACCACGAATATGAGTTCGTGTATGTGTCTGACAATATCGTCGAGACCGTCAAGCCGCATCAGATAGCCGATTTCGTCAAAGCTTTCGCCAAGGACACCCTCCAGAAAGGTGTCCGCCAGATGCTCTATAAGGGCACGGCCCAATACTTCGGCCAGGTCTCGCTCTCGATGCTGGATTATTTTACAGGTAAGTTCGATGTCCCTCAGAGGGGTATCGAGCGCCTGTTCTTCCGTAATACCATCTGGGAAGTCAATGCCGGGGATATCAAGGAAAAATCATACACCCAACTCAGTTATAATATCTGGGCGTCCCAGAAGAAGGACTACGAGGTCAGCAAGCTTCCGGAACTCATCCGGATCCGCCACGAGGATGACCAGTGGAGCTATGAAATCACCGAAACGGGCAGGAAGTGCGATTTCCTCTTGTTCCTGGAGAACGCCTCGAACTTCACTTGGAGGAAATCTGAACCTACGCAGCAGGACAAGCTTGAGAATGCACAGCACTTCATCAGCAAGTTGTCCGCTTTCGGCTACCTCATCACATCGATGAAGGACAAGTCCATCTGTAAGGCGGTCATCGGAATGGACGGGAAGCAGTCAGAGGTCGGCGTCAGCAATGGCCGTTCCGGAAAATCACTGCTTGGAGAAGCCTGCCGAGTGGTTGTGAACACACTTTACAAGAATGGTAAGGAATTCCGCGGAGGACCTCTTCAGCCGTTCGTCTGGGATGGTCTGGACAACCGCACGAGGCTTGTATTCCTCGACGATACGCCGAAGGACTTCGATTTCGAGGGCTTTTTCCCGCTCGTCTCCGGAGACTGGCCGGTCAACCCCAAGGGGCACAGTCCTTTCACAATCGCCTGGGCTGATTCCCCGAAAATCTACCAGGCCACGAATCATGCCAATTCCGGCGACGGAGACAGTTATGAGGACCGGCAGTGGCTCATAGCCTTCAGCGACTTCTATAATGCCAAGCATAAGCCTATACAGGACTTCGGCCGTCACTTCTTCTCCGACGAATGGGATGAACACGACTGGAATCTGTTTTGGAATCTGGTGGCCACGGCCATCCAGGTATATTTTCGTTTCGGATACATTCCTGCCCCTGGAGATAGGCTTGAGAAGAGGAAACTCACCCAGGAGGTCGGAGAGGAATTCATCCTCTGGGCTGACGAATACTTCAGCCCATCGACGGATCCGAGCAAGCCGTCGCGCCTGAATCAGGTGGATATACCGAGAAAGGATATGTATGACAACTTCCTGGAGTATATCGGCCCGTCGAGAAGGACATACTATCAGCCGAGGACCTTCAAGACGAAACTCATCAAATACTGCGAACTCAAGGGCTATATCTTCAACCCTCAGATCTTCGACCCGGAGAAGAACGAATATATCAAGATCAAGGACGGCATCATCGACCGCTCGATCAAGCGCAACGGCTGTGAGTTCTTTACCATCGGCACGCGTGAATTCTACAGCTGCCGTCAGACACAGTATAGCAGTACCGGCACGGTCATACCTCCGATTCCGGAGGTGGACATTACCGACCTCGATCCGTTGAATCTACTTGACATCGAACAATGACGGGAAGGCAAAAATATCTCCTATATACACCCGAGCAGATTTCTGGCTACCGGACACGATACGCCGCATTTATAAGCAAGTACCGCAAGGCTTATCGCGACTGGTTCCAGAGCCTTCCGGGTTGGGAATGGGTGCGTCTTCCGGTTATGGACGAACGCACTGCCGAAATGGTCATCGGGATCCTCTGCATCCTCTACATCGATGATGAAATAAATCTCACGGTTGACAAGACCGTGACGATGGTAATGCGGAACCCGCTCAATGCCGAGGAATATGAGCAGTGGGCCGCCAAGGTTTTCAAATCCCCAAAAACACATAAAAAATGAACAGTTATGTCATAAAACTTGACGGTCAGGATTATGGGAGTAATACTGACTATTATGAGGCGATATACGTCTATAATACGCTCGACGAGTCTTGTCCATTGGATCGTGACGGACACCCGAAGGCTCTTGTGGCGCGCATAAACGGGGAGGATTATCCTCTTCGCAAGGGCTTCGTCGAGAAAACACCTGAGCATCTACTTGTACACCGGGAGAACGCTGTTGTCCTGATGGCGTCTGGAGAGCTGAAGAAGGCGCTGCATAAAGGGAGCAGATTCGACCTCGAAGAGTTGCAGGCGCTTGTTGATGGCTATATCGAGGTCGTGCCTCTCGATGGGAAAACAGTTATGGTTCTCAACGAGGAAGGCAAAATTAACGGCTTGCCGTACAACTGCAGGGCGTCCTATCTGCATCAGAAGTATAACAATACGGGAGATTTCGTCGTCGGCGATGTCGTCCTGTGCTATTCGGAGGAAATAAGATGATAACCAGGAATGAAAGAATCATCGTGGAAGCCGTCAAGCGCGCGTCTTCCATGTCCATTCGTTTCAATGGAGTAGAGATTTATGTCAGGAACGGGGAATTCAGCCACGACGTGGCCATCGCCCTGCAGTCGCATTTCAACCGCGCCCATAAGGCACAGGAATATAGTAAGCCCGAAATCCTGGCACGCAACGTCGGCCACATCGATAAATGTAAATAATAGCAAAAAATCTATTAAATAATTTTGCAGATAATGGAAATATTACTATCTTTGCAATACCAAACAACACGCAATATGAAGTCAGATGAATTTCACAGATTGGTAGAACGGAACGGCTGGACATACTTGAGGAAATCAGGCAGCCACGTAATCTACAAGAAAGGATCCAGAACTTACCCTGTTCCTTACCACGGATCCAAAGAGATGGGAACGGGAATTGTAAACAAGATTAGCAAGGAGATGGGGCTTAAATAAAGCCCCTTTCCTCCAAAAACACAGAAACACATGAAACAGATTTCAGCAATCATTGAAAGGGCATCAGACGGAACATACTCCGTCTATTGCAAGAACGAAATTTTCTCCGGAATGGGCGACACCATTGAAGAGGCCAAGGCTGATATGCTTCAGCAGATGGAAATCTATAAGGCTACGGCCAAAGAGGAAGGCTTCAAATATCCGGAGTTCTTGGATGGCGAATTTACCATCACTTACACTATTGACGCGTTGAGCCTTATGGAATTTTATCTCAGCAAAGGCTGGTTTTCGCTCGCGACTCTTGAAAAGGTCACGGGTATTTCGCAAAAGCAGCTTTGGGCTTATGCTCACGGAACAAAACCGAGGAAGGCCCAGGAGGATCGTATCCGCAACGGACTTCAGAATATATCGAGAGACCTTGACGCTATATTTGCGTGATTGTTTGGTAAACCTCACACGGGCGTCAGGTACGGCCACCGGATTTTCCGGTGGCTTTTTTCGTAAAAAATGCAGATTTTTTGAAAATAAATGCCTGAATGCTTGCACAATACGAAAATTCGTACTATCTTTGTATCGTAATCAAAAAACAAAAGGTTTATGACACGTTTAACAGAAAAAGAGAAGGAACTGATCGAGGTAATCAGAAACTTCAGACAGGCCAAAGGCCGAATGGAAAAAGAGACCGAGTTCCAATGGTTGATTTTCAAACTTCTTGAGGAACTGATGTACGAAGAGAACTGAAAAACGGAGGCCTTCGGGCCTCCCTTAAAAAAAACACGCAATATGAAGGGTACAAGAATTAAACAGGATAATATCGAGTTGCTTCTTGACATCAACGTCGGAAGCCTCGCAAGGAAGTATTTCGGCAAATCCGGTTCGTGGCTATATCACAAACTTGATGGAGTGGATGGGAATGGCAAAGAGACGGACTTCACCCCTGAGGAGTTAGAACAGCTGAGAGGGGCATTCTGCGACCTTGCCGATAGGCTTCGGGCTGCTGCCGACAAATTATAACGCCTCCTTAAATCTTTTGTTTTTGATTACATCCGGCCAGAAGGAGGCTCTGGCCACGGCCCTCGGAGCAATCCGGGGGCTTTTTATTTTCCCGCGACCATAAAAGTTGCATAAAATGAGAAAAAAACCGTATATTTGCCGAGCCTGATGCAATATATTTTTGCGGCAATTGCTTGTATTATGGAAAAGAAATGGCCAGTTTTGAAGCATCCTCCAGTAGATGTTGCTTTGTTCCAGTTGAAATTCGACATGGGTGAATCAGCCCTCGCCGATTTGATATCCAACGACAGCGAAATAAGAAAGAAACTTCCCATAAGGCACGAAAGCGTATCGGCTGAAGTTAACTTTCCGAACACGAAGATAACTATCGGAGTTTCCCAGGTTACGGGGACATCGAGGACTAAAGTGGCCGGTTGCCTTTATACGAGCGTGGACCAAAGAAGCAGGGTCGAGATAAAGGAAGGTGTCTTGACGTATATTGAAGAACACCCGTATAAGGGCTGGGAATCCTTTTTAGACAGCGTCAAAACATATCTTGAGCTGTTCTCCAGAGCATTGGGCGGGCACATGATGACAAGGACGTCAATAAGGTTCATCAACCGCTTTGTGATTGAAGATTTCGAAAATCCGATTGATTATTTCAAGACGACGATTTCCGCGTCGGATCCGGATGCTGTCCCGTATCCTCTGGCCCAGTTCTCGTTCAATATGACGCTCCCTGTGGATGAGAATATCTACTCGATAGTGAAGCAGGAATTCAACAAGATTTCGGACAAAAACAACTATATTTTTGACATTGACGTCCTGGATCAGAGCAATCTGATTTTTGACATTGACTCCATATCTGAAGTCTTGGCCAACCTCCGCAGGATTAAGAACCAGATATTCTTTGGGAATGTTACCGATAAACTGATAGGAATATGCAACTTGGATTGATTAGTCATACACTTAGACCGCTTACGATAGCTGCAGGACTTGCAATGGCGAATCCGGCTGCTTATGCTGATATTGACCAATACAGCGAGATTACATCAGTGCTTACAAGCCATAGGACGGCTAAATATATCGATTTGGCGGACAACAAGGAAGATGCTTACCAGAGGCTGAAGATGCGTTTCGATGTTCTGTACAGTTCATGGAAACAGCAGACGGCCGTTCTTTCTTCCGCGAAGGCCATGGTCAACCAGAAAGATTTTCAGGCAATCGTCGCAATGGGGTATGATGCCGTTCCGTTTATTGTCAACACCATTGACAAGGAGCCTTCCCCTCTTGTTTGGGCGTTGAATTTTATTTTCAACGCGAAAATCTCCAATAATCCAAACACGACAATTACTGAAGCTTGCAAGTTATGGGTGAAGAGACTCAGATAAAACACCTGTTTCCTAAGCTGAAGGATGACGTGGACTTTAAGGTGACCAGTCCTCAGAACCCGGACTATAACTGCATAGCTTGGGCATATCACCACAATGACAGGTGGATGTGGCCGGGAGGGCAGGAATTCAAGAATTGTGACGGGTTTCGCTATTGGCCGGACGGCGTAGAAGACAGCACGGACGTTTCTGCTTTCATTAAGGCTTTTGAGAAGGTGGGCTACTCTCTTTGCGAAGATTGTAGCTTCGAGAAGGGCTACAGGAAGATAGCCCTCTATGTCGAAAAGGGGACAACGGAGTGCACACATGCTGCCCGCCAGTTGTCCAATGGCAAATGGACCAGCAAACTGGGGCAATTGAATGACATCCAGCACGGGACTCCTTATACCATCGAAGGCGACCTGTATGGTGAAGTCTATTGCATAATGAAAAGGGAACATCGATAAATACGACAGGGAACATACTTTCGAGAGGGATGGCCGGAACGCCGTCCCCTTTTTTTATTCCGGAACCGAAAAAACTTGCACGAAATGAAAAAATTGTCTTATATTTGTGGTGCTTACTACGTATAACTCATCTATTTCTTCTGTCCGGAAATGATAATCCATACAGAAATATAGACGATTGCCTCGCGATGGGTCACGCCCGGGAAACTTGGTGTATATATACGGCAGAGATGTTGTGTGTAGTAAGCAACCCTGTACGCGAGGCATTTGTCATTTATAGTGTTAATTATGCTTACTACACACAAAATCAACCGTCAGCAGGCCGAAGCGGCCGCTGCAGCAGTCAGAAATCTATTCCCGAACCTCAAGTGCGTCCACGCCAGGACAGACGGATGGGGCAGGTGCCGCATCTGGGCCTATTGCCGTCTCGACTCCGGAGTCAAGCAGAGTGCCGTCGCCAGAGGCAAGGGAGCGGCCACGGCGCTGATGAACTTCATCGCCCGCATCAATGCCCAGCCGGAGCTCAAGAAGGCGGCCACGGCCGGGAATTGACGCATCGATACGGCCACGGCCACCGGAGAAATCCGGTGGTTTTTTTATTCCGGGAAAAAAATTGCATAAAATGATAAAAAATTTGGTATATTGTAGGAAAATTCCTACATTTGTAGTGTGATAATCAAGGAGCTCTATGAAATACAACGAATTGGAACGGAAGCTGCTCAAATTCGGTTGTTACCCCACCGGGGAGCAGCAGCACGGACATCCTGTCTGGTTCAGTCCGAAGACAAACAAAAAATTCACGACCAGCAACCACAAAAGTCAGGAAGTCGCAACGGGGACATTGAAATCAATCTTGAGGGATGCGGGGCTACAATAGCCCCACACCTTCATAAAATAGGAAGTTATTGAGTTATGAGGAAATGTAAAGTATTTATCGAGAAATCCGAATACGGATATTCCGCTTACATCGGAGATACTCCGCTTGAGTTCGGGGGCATCGGGGAAGGCAAGACCGTCGAGGAGACTATAGAGGACTTCCTCGGAACATTCGAAGCAATGAAGCAGGATTACATCGCTGCCGGCAACAAGTTTGAGGATGTGGATATCGAGTTCTGCTACGATACGGCCAGCTTCCTCTCTGAGTATGCAGGCATCTTCTCCCTCTCCGGACTGGAGAAGATTACAGGAGTCAGCCAGGCACAGCTCGGCCACTTCCTGCACGGAAGGCGCAAGCCAAGCCGCAAGACTATCGACAAGATCCAGATCGGTGTTGACCGCTTCGCAAAAGAACTAACGGCCATAAAGTTCGCTTGATTATCACACAGGCAACGGCCACGGCCACCGGAGGAATCCGGTGGCTTTTTTTTATTCCGGAACCGAAAAAACTTGCACGAAATGAAAAAATTGTCTTATATTTGTGGCGCTGAACATATACCCGATCTTCTATCTTCTGGCCGGAAATGATAATCCATACAGAAATATAGACGATTGCCTCGCGATGGGTTACGCCCGGGAAACTTGGCGTAAATATATACGGCAGAAATGCGGTGTGTGTTCAGCAACCCTGTACGCGAGGCTTTTGTCATTTATAGTGTTAATTATGCTGAACACACACCAAATCAACCGTCAGCAGGCCGAAGCGGCCGCTGCAGCAGTCAGAAATCTCTTCCCGAACCTCAAGTGCGTCCACGCCAGGACAGACGGATGGGGCAGGTGCCGCATCTGGGCCTATTGCCGTCTCGACTCCGGAGTCAAGCAGAGTGCCGTCGCCAGAGGCAAGGGAGCGGCCACGGCGCTGATGAACTTCATCGCCCGCATCAATGCCCAGCCGGAGCTCAAGAAGGCGGCCACGGCCGTGAATTGACGCATCGATACGGCCACCGGCCGGAACGTCCGCACGGATCCAAAACCCGAGAGCCGAGAGGCTTTCGGGTTTTGTCATTATAATACCTATTTTTCGCCTTCACAGAGGCTCTCTGAAAAGTGTAAATTTCGAGGCTGATAAAAGCATCAACAGAGGTAAAAACGGCGAAAAATAGACCGATTTTCATTCATTTTCACTCTCAGTTCTGTTTGTCAGAACTGGAAGAGTGCTGACTTTTCAGTTCTGAAGGCGGTCCCTTCCCCGCTTCCCCAACCCTTTTTTATCAAAAAGAAAAATTGAACTTCTGGACTTAACATAGTGGAAATCAGCGAGTAGCACCCATTTATATAT
>ERZ1034998.1620-NODE-1620-length-13048-cov-3.775341_pt1 | contig 13048 bp, 7 predicted proteins | sample MGYA00520621_ERZ1034998 | MGnify/ENA primary metagenome ERZ1034998 (study PRJEB33766, sample SAMN09781748) | gut metagenome | biome: gut microbiome | host: Homo sapiens | place: Madagascar | study: EMG produced TPA metagenomics assembly of the PRJNA485056 data...
CGTCATGGCATATGCTTCATAGCGGACGGTGCTCAGGTCTGCGGCGTGCTGCCTGTAAATATGAAGGAGGATAACATAAATATCCTTTGTATGCCCGGCCACAAGGGACTTTTCGGCATCTCCGGCACAGGGCTTATGATAACCGACGGCAAGTTCCCAATTTATCATATCATGGAGGGCGGAACTGGCAGCACGGAGGGCGGAACTGGCAGCATGGAGGGCGCGAACGCGCAAACGTTAGTCGCGAGGGTAAGCTCGGCAGTCGGGAGGGTTCGGATAAAGGCAATAAAAAAGGGGAGTACCGAAGCACTCCCCTTGGATGTATTGCTAATACAAATTACTCAGCAACAGTAACAGTTGCACGACGGTTGAAAGAAACTGGAGACAGTTCATCAACGCCACCATTACCCTTAGTAGTAATGTTGTCGCGGCTTACGCCCATCTTAACGAGCTCGTCAGCAACAGTTTCAGCACGCTTCTCAGACAGAGCCTGGTTGTAAGCGGGCTTACCGGTAGCGCTATCAGCGAAACCTGTAACAACCAACTTAGAGTTGTTGTCAACAGCGTACTTGGCGAGAGCCTGTACGTTTACGAGATCCTTCTTAGAAGCGACCTTAGACTTGTTGATGTTAAAGAATACTGATACAGGAGTGTGTACGAGTTCCTTAACAGCAGGAGCCTCCTTTGGCTTTTCAGCCAGGAGCTTCTTCAGGCGAGCGTTCTCAGCGTTAGCGTCGTTGAGCTGTGCGTTGAGAGCGTCAATCTGAGACTGAGAAAGAGCCTTGATAGCGTCTACGTCAGGAGTCTTGTCCCAAGAAGCCTTGCCCAGGTTGAAGGTAAGACCAACTTCGCCATAGAGGTGGTTGTCGTGAGAATCCCAACCACGGCCAGTACCTGTGAAAGCAGCATTGCCATCCTTGTCGTTCTCGCTTACAATCCAGCCAAGTTCAACATTGACAGCGACCTTCTTGCTTACATAGAACTGGTTGAGAAGACCAGCGCTGAGACCGAGAGCATAAGAATTGTAGCTCATAGAACGGCCAAAGCCACCACCGAGGAAAGGAACGAAGTTCCAAACGCGCTCAGGGTTGTAACCATAGATAAGGTTGCTGAGGTTGAACAGAACCTGCTCCTGAGCTACCCAATACTTGTTACCTACGTCCTGACGTGCGGGAGTGTGGTTAACCTGCTTGCCCCAGATACCCTGTACCTTAGTACGGAGACCGATGCCGGGAGTGAACCACTTACCTACAGCAACAGCAACACCGGGGTTAGAACGGAAACCCTTCAGAGGGCTATGTGACAGACCTGAGCCGTGCTCCTGACCTGAATACCATGCATTCCATTCACCACCAACCTGGATGAACCAGTTGCTCCAGAAAGAATTAGTTGCTACACTGTGCTTCAGTGTAGGATCTGCATCCTGTGCAAATGTGCACAGAGACACGCTGGCAAAAGCCAATACAATCAATAATTTTTTCATAACTTTTATATTAAACAATCAATAATCTCGTTGTTCGCTATTCACGTCGACGCGGGATGCCTTGCATTACGCGCACCTACGTATGTTAGTGTATGCAAAGTTAGTTAAATTTTCCATAGCTCTCATAGTTTTCTTCAAAAAAATAGTTACAAAAAGCGTAAATACGTAAGTAATTTCAGTTTATTTATACTGCGTAAATACTTTTTTACACATTTATGAGCCTGGAGACGCCATTTTCAGGGCCCAAGACCAACCAAAAGCCCCGGTTCTGCCTCAATCTTGATGATTTAGAGGACAGAACCGAGGCTGGAGTAAGGCTGGAGCGGGATGATTAGCCCAGCAGTTTCTCTATCTCTTGCTGTTTGAGGATGCAGAGGATGTTTTTGCCGTCGGGCGAATAGTTGACATTGGAGCAGGCGAAGAGTTGGTTGACGATATTCTCCATCTCGACGTTGCTGAGCACCTGTCCCTGTGGGATGGCAGCATGTCGGGCCATGCTCGACGCAAGCCGATGATTGATATCGTCTTTGATGCCACTGCCCTTCTCGCGGGCGGCAGCCAGCATGTCGGTGATGAGGGCGGTGACACTGATGCCCTCGGCGTCGGCGGGTATGGAGTTGACGGCATAGCTGTTGGCTCCGAGGTCGGTGAGTTCGAAGCCCATGTCAACGAGCTCGGGCATCACCTCCTGGAGCATGGCCGCGTCGTCGGGGGTGAGCTGCAAGACCTCGGGGAAGACCACTCGCTGGGCGTCCCCCTTCTTGTTTTGCATCTGGAGGAGGTATTTCTCGAAGAGGATGCGGTAATGGGCACGGCACTGGTCGATAATCATCAGGCCCGACTTGACGGCGGTCATGATGTAACGGCCCTTGTACTGGTAGTGGACGGGCGAACGGTCGTCGGAGATATTGGCGTTGCTCACAGGCTTGGCGGCGAAGAAGTCTTCGCCCTCGCTGGCGTCGGCAGAGGGCGTGTCGGCATAGAGCTGCTGCCAGTCGCAGGGCACTGATGACGACGGCGACGAGGTGTCGGGGGTAAAGGGGTTGTAGTGGGGATTGTAGTTGACGCGCGGGGCCTCGACCTGGGGCGCGTGCTGGGTGAAGACGGGGATATCGGGACGGTCTTCGGTATCGAAGTCGATGGACGTCACATCGTTGAAGACGCCTATCGACTCGCGCACAGCGGCAGAGAGAATCTGCCAGATGGCCTGCTCGTTTTCAAACTTTATCTCGGTCTTGGTGGGGTGGATGTTGACATCGATATTGGCTGGCTCGATGGTGAAATAGATGAAGTATGGCACCTGTTCGCCCATCGGTATGAGTCGCTCGAAGGCTGCCATCACCGCCTTGTTGAAGTAGGGATGCTTCATGTAGCGCCCGTTGACAAAGAAATACTGCTGGGCGCCTTTCTTCTTGGATGTTTCGGGCTTGCCCACATATCCCTTGATGCTGCAGAGGGTGGTCTCGACCTCTACGGGGATGAGGTCGCTGTCCATCTTGCGTCCGAAGATGTCGGCAATGCGCTGGCGGAGACTTCCGGAGCGCAGATTGAACATCTCGGTGCCGTTGCGCGAGAGGGTAAAGGCTATGTCGGGATAGACCAACGCGATGCGCTCGAAGGCGGTGACGATGTTGGCGAGCTCGGTGGAATTGGACTTGAGGAACTTGCGGCGTGCGGGAACGTTGTAGAAGAGGTTCTCGATGAGGAAGTTGCTTCCCGACGGGCACGAACATGGTTCCTGGCCCGTGAAGCGTGAGCCCGAGATAGACAGATGGGTGCCCAGCTCGTCGGCTTCTTGGCGAGTACGCAGTTCAATCTGTGCCACAGCGGCTATGGAAGCCAACGCCTCGCCCCGGAAGCCCATCGTGGTGAGTGCGAAGAGGTCCTGGGCTTGTCGGATTTTGGACGTGGCGTGGCGCTCAAACGACAGTCGGGCGTCGGTCTCGCTCATTCCCTTGCCGTCGTCGATTACCTGAATCGCCGTGCGACCTGCGTCGGTCACGAGCACCTGAATGTGACGGGCACCGGCATCGACTGAGTTTTCGACCAGTTCCTTGATGACGCTGGCGGGACGCTGTATCACCTCGCCGGCGGCTATCTGGTTGGCCACCGAGTCGGGGAGTAATTGGATAATATCGCTCATAATGATGATTTGCTAAAGGAGAAAGATAAAAATGGTAAGAACGAGAAAGAGCATGAGCAGCGGGACGACGATGGCGCCCACCAACCTCATGGCGGCATCGCGCGACTGGCGGCGGCGCTCTGCCAATGCCGAGACGAAGAGCGGTCCGGCTGGCGAGGTCTCTGGCGCGGGAGTGGCGGAGGCGGACTTGGGCGCAAGGTTATCGGCTGAAGGCGCAGCGGAGACGGACTTGGTCGCAGACGCATCGACCGATGGAGCGGTGTCATCTCCTGATGGCGCGGCGGTTACGACCGAGGGCTCGGCATCGGTGTCCGCAGCGGTAAGGGAAGCCTCGTCTGCCGCCGCTTCCACCCTACTCTGTCTGAGACGGCGCACGGCTTCGTTGCGCTCATCTATATAAATATAGGTATGGTGGAAACCTTGCGGCTTGCGGCTATTCAACCAGCCCATCGTGGTCAAGATGTTGGAGAGGGGCCTCCTGACGCTTGCGCACCACGAGTCCTTCGCCGGCTTTCTTACCTCGCCAGTTGAAGATGTCGTCCTTGTCGCGGGGCTTCAGGTCCTCGAGCCACACAAAGACATCGAGGCGCTCCGTGCCGGGCGGGATTTGCGTCATGGGGTACATCGTGCCTTGCGGCTTGCTTGCCCATACCTTCTCCAACTGGCGCTCGGGTGAGAGAAACATGCGCAGGGTGTCGGTCTCCATGTAGTTGAGCGCCACAAGCGAACTGTCTTTCTCGTCGGTGTAGTAATACACGGTCCTCACGTTGCCTATGGCCTCGGTCTGGCGTATGCTGCCTGCTTCGAAATAGGCATTCATCAGTCGTGACGATACCTGGTTGTAGTGCTGCTTGTCTGGCAACTGCTCTACGGAGAATGCCTGTCCCTCGACCTGGGCAAAGCGGATGGTCGAGTCGTTCATGTAGACGCGTATGACTTCACCGAGCAACTGTCTGCCGCCGTTCCACACCACCGGGTCCTTATACATGGTCATGCAGGAGTCCTGGCTGTTGAAGACGATCGAGTCGCTGATGGCCTGGACATCGGTGCGATAGACGCTGACGTGGTTGTAGCAGTGTATCTTGCGATAGACAGAGTCGGTATTGATATTGAAAGTGTAGATGCGGATAGAGTCGGAATGGGCGTAGAGCGTATCGGCACTCTGCGAAAAGTCCTTGAGCAGCGCACGCTTGGTGGCATAGCCTTCGCCGGTCTTCTCGTTGTACTTGAGCTTGTCGCAGACGAGCGAGTTCTTGTTCTTCTTGTCGATGTAGACCACGCGTCCGTAGCCGTAGCTGTCACCATCCTTGGCGTAGAAGAGGCTGTCGCCCTCGAGTACCTTCTGACTGTCCTCGAGTCGTGAGCGATTGAAGAGCTGGGCTTTGTCGGTCTTGGTGTCATAGTAGGCATCGGTGGTGAGCACCACGCCATCCTTGGTATGTATCGTCGAACCTGGGCCAACGATATGGGCCTGCGACTTGCGGGTATCGTAATAGAGAGTGTCAGTGGCGATGTCGGTGTCTTCGCTGCGCATACGCACATTGTAGTAGAAGACAGCCTCGCGGGTCTCAAGATTGTACTTTCCCCAGTCTGCCACGAGCTTGTCCTTGCCGTCCTCGAGCACGCCGCCCTCAAGGAAGTAAGCGTAGTTGTAGAGTCGGTCGTAGTTGAGGCTGTCGGTTCTGAGCACCTGCTTGCGGTGGGTCAGCACCACATTGTAGCGTGCCGCCATACGCTGCTCCACACCGTCGTAGTCGGCATAGCGGGAAGTGAGCGAGAGCGTGTCGCCCTGGCGGAAGCGCACGTTGCCGAAGGCTTTCACCGAGTTGGACTCCTGATAGAAGTAGGCACTGTCGCACCAGAGCTCGGCACCCTGGTGGCGGAAGTGGACACGTCCCTTGGCTATCTGCGCATCGGGGTTCATGCCATAGTGGTCAAACTTGAGTTCATCGGAATGGATGAGATAAATCTTCTCATCCTTGCCTTTGGGCTTGTGCTTCTTCTGCGTCACCACCGACTGTACGCAAAGCGCAAAAAAGCATAGAACTGCAACCAATGCAATTCTATGCCCTGATAAATATATCTTTACTTGTTTACCTTTCGTCATTTCACCCAACCTTGGTATTCAAAATCACAGTTCTTGTATCTGTCGGCCATCCAAACATACGTATGTTTGATTTTGTCGACCACCCAATTGTGCAGTTTTTCCTCGCGCATCTTGTTGAGCACGATGTTCTTGAGCAGCTGGTAGTCCTCTGCCAGCGTAGCGCGATGACCGGGGATGCGGCTCTTGAGCTTGATGACGGCGCAGACCTTCTGTCCCTTCGCGTTAATCATCTCAAAGGCTTTTGACACATCGCCCACCTGCATGTTTTCCACCTGCTGTGCCACCTCTGTGGGCAGCGCCTTCATCTGGAAACGTGATGTTCGGCCTTCCTCTGTCTGGCTTGTGGCCATAAGTCCATTGTTGTTGCGGGTATCCTTGTCGTCCGAGATGTAAGAGGCAGCCTCTTCAAACGAATACTTGCCCTCGCGGATTTCGTCGGCGATAGAGTCAAGGCGCAGGCGGGTCTTGTCCACCACATCCTGATCCACCTTGGGCTTGCGCAGTATGTGGCGCACCTTGATACGGTCGCCGCGCTTGTCGATGAGCTGGATGATATGGAAACCGAACTCAGACTCCACAATCTTGGAAATCTTCTTGGGGTCGGTGAGGTTGAATGCCACATTGGCGAAGGCTGGGTCGAGCATACCGCGACCTACATAGTCGAGCTCACCGCCACGACGGGCTGACTCGGGGTCCTCTGAGTAGAGGCGTGCCAGCGTGGCAAACGATGTCTCGCCACGGGTTACGCGGTCGGTGAAGTTGCGCAGCTCCTCCTTGACCTTGTTTATCTCTTCACGGGTAGCCTTGGGCTGGCGGGTGATAATCTGCACCTCGACCTCTACTGGCACGAAGGGCAGACTGTCTACGGGCAGCTTGTCGAAGTACTTGCGCACCTCGCTCGGAGTCGTCGCCACATCCTTGACCAGTTCCTTGCGCATCTTCTCTATACGCTGTTGGTTCTTGAATTCATCACGCATCTGCTGGCGCATTTGGGCTACGGTCTGGTTACGATACTCTTCGAGCTTCTCTTTAGAGCCCGCCATCGAGATCCAGTAGTTTATCTGCTGGTCTATGCTTGTGGTCACTTCGCTCTCAGACACCTCGATAGAGTCTATCTCGGCCTGATGGAGGAAGAGCTTCTGCACTGCCATCTGTTCAGGGATGGCACAGTCGGGGTCTCCTTTCCACTGCATGCCTTCCATCTGTCCCTGCAGGCGCATAGTCTCGACATCCGACTTGAGGATGGGCTCGTCGCCCACCACCCAGATTACTTCGTCGACCACGGCCGACTCGGGCACGTTGGCCACTGTGTCTTTAGCTACCTTGACGGTATCTTTGGGCGCCTGGCCTTTCATGACCCACTGGCCCTTGCCAGCCATCGCGTTGCCGCCAGCTATCAGCGTGAGGGCGGCGGCACCTATACTTATTTTATATATATTCTTCATCTTCTAATGTTTGTTTACCGTGTTTACCACATCCTCGTTGACCGTGAAAGTATACCGCTTACGCAACTCCCCGACCCACTTCTCCTCGAGATACTCCTGATAGTCGGCCACCACGAGGGCGTTCACGTCGGCAGCCTCATTAGGGGCCTTGAGTTTCTTGCCATAGACGGCGTCGAAGGGGAAGTCCTTGTTGGACTTGGCCTCATCGCCGGTCTTGAAGACCAGTCGGTCGACGGTCTTGTTGTCGCCTTTGACGAATATACCTTTCTCTACGCGTATGCGCAGGATGCTGTCATTGTTGAATGTGGTGCGCAGCCGCTCAGCCCATTTGTCAAAGGGCAGCCCCTTCACCGCTTTCTTCACCGCGGCGATGTCTGCCTTGGTACGGGTGTGATAGGCAATGCCTTTGTAGTGAGGTTCAGTCCACTTGTAGCGCTTGCGGTTGGCCTTGAAGTAGTTCTCCTGACCTTCCTTGTCATTCTGGGCTTTCTCCCATACGGTGCGGTTGCTCATTTCAAAGAGCAGCAGACCGTCGTGATACTCCTGGATGAGATAGCGCAGCTCGGGCTGCCGGGCCTCAAGTTCCTTCATGCGGGCGGTGAGCACCTCCTCGTGCGACACCTTGGTGCCCTGCTGGCGCGCTATCGAGTCGATGCGCTGGTTGATGATGGCCTCGACCATTCCCCTGCGTTCCACAAACTGCAGGATTGACGCGCGCAGTGTGTCGTAGGGCATACACATGCGGCGGTCTTTCATCAGGATGATGTGCCATCCAGCCGGCGACTCAAAGGGACGGCTCATCTGCCCTTTCTCGAGGGCGTAGGCCTGGGTTTCAAACTCCTTGAGCGTCTGTCCGTGCTCTATCCACGGCAGTTCACCACCCTGCTGGGCAGAACCTTTGTCGTCAGAGAGACGGCGAGCCACGTCGGCAAAGTCGGCTCCCGCCTGCAGCACGCTATAGATTGAGTCTATACGGGCCTTGGCTGCAGCCACCTTCTCCGGAGTGGTCTTCTGGCGCAGCATCACGAGGATATGCGCCGGCTTTACCAGTCCGCCGTTGCCGTCCACACGCTGCCGGTATTCGGCATAGACGCTCTTGGCCTGGGCCTCCACGTCTTCGGGTGTGACAAACGATGGACGTATCTGCTGGTCACGGTAAGTGGCAAACTCCTTGCGAAACGACTCCATCGTGTCCAGTTTCACGTCGAGAGCCGCCTCTACCTTCAGCTTGTAGTTGATGAACAAATCGACATACTCCTTCACGCTCTTGCGGTCTATGACGCCAGCATTGTTGTTTTTGTTGTACGAGTACTCAAACTCCGAGCGAAGCACGGGCTTGTTGTTGACCGTCATGATGACGGGGTCGCTCTGAGCATGAACTGGGCTGCCCCACCAGAGTGCGGCAGCCATCAGTAGTATTGTTGTTTGTTTCATCTTGCTCTATACCTTATTATATATATTACTCGTGGCGGCTGTAGTTAGGCGCCTCACTGGTGATGGTGATGTCGTGGGGATGACTCTCCAGCACACCAGCATTGGTGATACGGGTAAACTTGGCATTGTGCAGCAGGTCGATGGTGGCAGCTCCGCAGTAGCCCATACCCGAGCGCAGTCCACCAATGAGCTGATAGATAACCTCCTGAACCGTTCCCTTGTAGGGCACGCGGCCAGCGATGCCTTCGGGCACCAGCTTCTTCACATCGGTGGTGTCGCCCTGGAAGTAGCGGTCCTTAGAACCGTTCTTCTGCTCCATAGCCTCGAGCGAACCCATACCGCGATAGCTCTTGAACTTACGTCCGTTGAAGATGATGGTATCGCCAGGGCTTTCCTCGGTACCGGCAACGAGCGAACCTATCATCACCGACGAACCGCCGGCAGCGAGAGCCTTGACAATGTCGCCCGAATAGCGCAGACCGCCATCGGCAATCAGTGGCACGCCAGTACCCTGGAGCGCAGAGTAGACATCATAGACAGCGCTCAGCTGGGGCACACCCACACCGGCTACCACACGGGTAGTACAGATTGAGCCCGGACCGATGCCCACCTTGATGGCGTCGGCGCCATTGTCTACCAGCATCTTGGCTGCGGCACCTGTAGCCACGTTGCCCACCACGATGTCTATACCGGGGAATGCAGCCTTGACCTCGCGCAGCTTCTCTACCACGCCCAGTGAGTGACCGTGGGCTGTGTCTATCACGATGGCATCGGCACCTGCGCCCACCAGGGCTGCAGCGCGCTCCAGCGTGTCCTTGGTGACGCCCACTCCGGCAGCCACACGCAGACGACCCTTGTCGTCCTTGCAGGCCATAGGTTTGTCCTTGGCCTTGGTAATATCCTTATAGGTGATAAGACCCACGAGATGGTTCTCGGCATCTACCACCGGGAGTTTCTCTATCTTATGTTCCTGCAGTATCTGTGCAGCCGCAGCCAGGTCGGTCTGCTGATGGGTGGTCACCAGATTCTCGCTGGTCATCACCTCGTCGATGGTCTTGTCCAGGCGACGCTCGAAGCGCAGGTCGCGGTTGGTGACGATACCTACCAGATGGTTTTCCTCATCCACTACGGGTATACCGCCGATGTGGTAGTCGTGCATCATGGCCAGCGCATCCTTCACGGTGCGGCCCTTGCGTATGGTCACGGGGTCGTAGATCATACCGTTCTCAGCACGCTTCACGATTGCCACCTGTCGGGCTTGGTCTTCGATGCTCATGTTCTTGTGTATCACACCGATACCTCCCTCGCGGGCAATGGCGATGGCCATAGACGATTCGGTCACGGTGTCCATGGCTGCCGTCACAAAAGGCACATTGAGCTCAATATGGCGCGAAAACATGGTTTTCAACTCTACCGTCTTGGGCAACACTTCTGAATAAGCGGGAATCAAGAGGACGTCGTCGAAAGTGAGACCGTCCATCACTACTTTATCTGCAACAAATGATGACATATGTATTTTTGAAATTTATTGCATGCAAATTTAGCAATAAAAATTCATTCACGAGTGTGTTTTCCCGATTTTCTATCACAATTAATTGTATTTAACGCTGAAAGGGCAACTCCCATCAGGCCCGCACTGACACCTCCGAGATGCCTCACGACGATTACGACCACGCCCGTAGTCTCTATCCTGACCGCGGTGGCTGACGGCAGCAGGGAGCGCGACGGCACAGGCAGGGAGCGGCGAGACGCAATCAGGGAGTGCCAAGACACCGCAAAGCCGACACCCTCAGATGTCGCCGTGACCATCATCAGACTGATTGCAGACCGCGAAACAGTCATTTCACAGTCTGCAATCGTCATATCCTGCCGCGAAATACTCCTATCGCGCCGCGCATCCACATTATACAGCATCCCGGCAGAGTCTGCGGTCGCCGGCGTACCTTTGCCGCAGTCCTCTGCCCAGTGCTTGTCCATCTCCTTGCCCGTCTACTCCTTGCCCGCCGCGGTGGGGTGTACGGCGCTACTTCGCCGTGGGCGCTTTCTTCAGGTCGTCATTATAGATAGAGTGACGCGAGCGCTTGGTCTTGGAGTACTTCATGTCGCCCAGACGATAGCTGACGCCTATGCTGATGCCTTGACGCGAATAGCGTCTGTCCGACTGGCTCTGATAGCCGGGGCCTTGTGTATAAGTGGTACGGGTGAGCCACTTATGAAACGGGTCGGCGGCACGCAGCGACACGATGAGGCGCTTGCTGCGCAGGAACGGACGCGACAGCGAGAAGTAGTTATACACGAGACCGTCTACCCTATCCTGCAGCGTGATGTCTCTCGACCGCGCCGACAGGATGGCATAGAGCGAGATGTCTGCGGGCAGCCTCCACGACAGGTTGAGGTCTGCGTTGCCGGTCCATCCGTGGTTCTGCAGCTGGCGGCTGGGCGCTCTGAGGTCTATATAGGCGGCTCCCATGCTCAGCGTGAGCCAGAGCTTGGAGGTGAGGTTCCACTTGTAGTAGACATTCACAGCCGTACGCTCCACCTTGCCTACATTGAGATAGGTGGTATAGACGGCACCGGGCGCGGCATAGTGCTTGCCGTTGTCAAAATACTCGCCCCCTTCGCCTATCAGTCTGCTGTAGCCCTCGATACCATTGCTCAGACGGCGGTAACTCAGGCTCAGACTGAGGTTGGTCTTGCGGGTAAACCATCCATAGGTGGCGCCCAGGTTATAGCTGTTTTCTGCGTCCAGGCTGCTGTTGCCCTGCACGATGTTCTGCGGGTTCTGGTTGTTGAAGTAGGGATTGAGATAGTATATACTGGGGCGTGCCAGCCTCTTGCCGTACTCCAGCCTCAGCGACTGGGCCTTGGCGAGCTTCAGGTTGACCCTCACCGACGGCACCACGTTGGCATAGTGGCTCGAGTAGTTGCCCTCAGCGCCTATGGGGACCGCCAGATACTTGATGTCCTGATAGGTATATTCGTAGCGCAGGCCCGGCATCACCGAGACGGTCTTTCCGCGGTAGGTATAGCTGAGATAACCGCCCACGATGTCATTGCGGTTTTTGTAGTGGTTGCTCCGCAGGTCGTTGTGGGCCCACTGCCCCGACATGGCCCTGCTGTCATAGAGGTCGTTCTGGCTCTCGTTGTTGCGCAGGATGTACTTGGCACCCACTTCCAGCGTGTGTTGCCGCCCCAGCGGTGTGCTATAGTCCAGCTGCAGGGTGTGTTCGTTGGTCTTGTTGTCACGGTTGGAGCGGTTGTCATAGAGCTGGAGCTGTTCTATCAGGCTCGCCATGCCGCCACTCACGATGTCGGCATACTGGGTGATGTCCTTGCTGTGCGACGGACCGGTACTCAGCTGATACGACAGCGTGGTGACGCGCTGGTGGTTGCGCCTTCCGTTGCGCTGGTAGTCCAGATTAAGGGTGCCGTTGAGCATCGAGTTCTTCAGATTGCCATGGCGCAGATACGAGTAGTCTGCCTGACTGTTGCCCTGGCTCCACATGCCGGTACGCTCGTCACTCATCATGTGCTGTTGGGCACCCATACCCGTCAGCGAGAAGGTAATCATCTGCACGCTGTCTATCTCGTAGCTGGCGTTGACCGAGGCAAACTCGGTGTTGTCCTGCGGTTTGGTGCTGTTCACGCTCCTGAGTTGGGTGGCGCCACCCGCGCCGTAGCCATTGCGCAGCAGCGACGTCCTGTCCTCGGGCGACAGTATGCGGTTGTAAGAGAAGTTGGCGTCAAAGGCAAACCGTCCTATCTTGCTCATCGTCATCACGCTGCCGTCGTAGGCCGTCGTACCTGCACTGGCCCCCAGGGTGGTAAGATGGCCCTCATACTGCGAGCGCATCACGATGTTGATAACGCCGCCTATGCCCTCGGCATCATACCGGGCACCCGGCGAGGTGATGACTTCAATGCTCTTGACCATCTCGGCAGGCAGACTGCGCAGCACCTCCTTGGGGTTGCGCGTGACGGCGGTCTTGCGACCGTTCTGCAGGATGAGAAACTTCTTGGTGCCATTCATCTCTATATTGCCGTCGCCGTCTACGCTTATCAGTGGCACCTTGCCCATCATCTCCGAGAGTCGCAGTATCTTGGCGTCGGGGTCCGACGCCACGTCGTAGGTCAGCTTGTCCACATCCATCGTCACCAGCGGTTTCTTTGCATCCACCGTTACCTCTTTCAGCATCTTCACATCGTCGGCGACATAGACGGCTCCTATGTCCATGACTTCCTGTCCCTCCGTCAGAGCGAAGCGACGGGGCTCTGCCACTCTGCCCACCATGGCTGCGGTGACGGTGTATTGGCCTGGCATGACGGGCACCACCACCTCAAATCGGCCAACGCTATCGGCCAGCACCTTCTTCACGCCGGTGCCCGGCAGCGACTTGTGTGCCACATGGGCTACCTTTCTCCTCAAGTCATCAGCC
>ERZ1034998.1622-NODE-1622-length-13035-cov-5.960555_pt1 | contig 13035 bp, 12 predicted proteins | sample MGYA00520621_ERZ1034998 | MGnify/ENA primary metagenome ERZ1034998 (study PRJEB33766, sample SAMN09781748) | gut metagenome | biome: gut microbiome | host: Homo sapiens | place: Madagascar | study: EMG produced TPA metagenomics assembly of the PRJNA485056 data...
CGTCGATGGCGATGACGGAGCAATCCTCCGGGATGCGGCGTCCGGCGTCCCGCAGGGCGCGCATGGCGCCGATGGCCATGGAATCGGCGATGGCGAACAGGGCGGTAAAGTCCGTGCCCGCCTCAAGGCTGGCCTTGACCGCGTCATAGGCGTCCTTTACGTCGAAGCCGCCGGCGGAAATGACCAGCTCCGGCTCCACCGGGATGCCGTGCCCCTCCAGCGCCTGCACGTAGCCCTCGTAGCGCAGCTGGCTGATGGACTGGTCGTCAGGACGGGAGATCAGGGCGGCGATGCGCCGGTGCCCGTGGCGGTACAGCTCCTCCACCGCCTGCTGCGCGGTGTCGCCGTCGGCAATGGACACGGAGGAGTATTCACCCTCGGTCAGCGTACCGTAGCGGTTGGAGTAGGAGCAGCAGACAAAGGGAACGTTCAGCAGTGCCAGATCGGCGGGGGTGTAGTCAAAGCGGCCGCCCAGAAAAATGATGCCCCGCAGACGCTTTTCCCGCTCCATGACGGCGCCGCATTTCACCTCATCGTCACAGGCGCCGATCTGCTGCATGACCATGGTGAAGCCGGCGTCGGTGATGGTGCTCTCGATGGTGCGGATGATGTCGGTGTAAAAGGGGTTGGACACGCCGCGGACGATCAGGCCGATGGCGTCGGATTTGGTGCGAACCAGGTCACGGGCGCTGTTGTTGGGAATGTAGTTGCTGGCCTTGATAGCCGACAACACCTTGCGGCGCACATCATCGCTGACGTCCGGCCGGTCGTTCAGCACGCGGGAAACGGTGCTGACGCTGACACTGCACTGCCGGGCTATATCCTTGATCGTCATAACGTCGTTGTGCCTCCTACTGTACGCAGTGTGTGACGCGAAGCGGCGCGGGAAATAATGAAAACATTTCCGGGAACGTTTCCGTCCACGTGCCTATCCTATCAGTGTTTGCCGCAATTGTCAATTGCTTCGCTGCATTTTTGCCGAAACGCACAGAAAAGACGGCGGTTTTCTTGTGAAAATCACAAGAAAACCGCCGTCCGATTGAACGGGCGGCGGCGAAGTATCGAATGTACGGCGCAAAATGGCTGAATTACCGGCGAAGGAGGGCGCGGCGCGCCCTCCAGTCGGGCAGATAGGCTTCCACCTCGCGGTAGAAGGCGGGGGAGTGGTCGTGGTGGCGAATGTGCGCCAGCTCATGGACCACCACGTATTCAATGGCGGTCTCGGGATAGGCCATCAGGTAGAGGGAGAAGCTGAGACGGTTTTTGCCGGAGCAGCTGCCGAAGCGGGTGCGGGCGGCGGTGACAGTGATGCCGGCGGGCTGCACGCCCATGCGCTGGGCCCAGTGGGCCACCAGGGGCGGCAGTGTCTCTTTTGCCTGCTGCCGCCATGCGTCCGCTTGTGCCGCAGACGGCTCCGGGTGGGCGGCCAGAAAGGCCTGCCGTGCTGCCAGATGTTTTTCCAGCCAGCCGCGGTGACTGTCTACAAAGCGGGCGATGTCTGCATCGGTGGCCCGCAGAGGTGCCCGGACCAGGGCTGCTCCCTGTCGCGTGACCTCCAGCGCCAGGGTGCGGCGGCGGGAGCGTATCACGGTATAGTCGATCATTGGCCGTCCTCCGGGATGAAACGCGGGCCGCGGTAACCGTCGCGGTCCACGATCTCGGACCACATGGCGGCGGGGCGCACCCACAGACCGCCATTATCATACAGGGCACGGTAGACCACCAGTTCCTCCAGTGTTTCAGAGTGGCGGGCGGTGCCGATGACCTCATATTCATTACCCTTAAAGTGGCGGTAGCGGCCTGGTTTTATAGTTGTCATACTATATACTCTCCTGACAGGTAACAGTTGTGTTGATGATACAAATAGTATATACTATTGGCAGTGATTTGTAAATCGGAGGTGCAAAGATGAAAAACACCACGCTGTGCTATATCGAAAACGAACGGGGCGAATACCTGATGCTGCATCGGGTGAAGAAGCAGAACGACCTGAACCACGACAAGTGGATCGGCGTGGGCGGCAAGTGCGAGGAGGGCGAGAGCCCGGAGGAGTGCGTTTGCCGCGAGACGCTGGAGGAGACGGGTCTGACCCTGACCGACTATCGGTACCGGGGCGTCATTACCTTCGTGTCGGATATCTGGGAGGGGGAATATATGCACCTGTTTACCGCCACCGGCTGGACAGGGACGCTGCGGGAATGCAATGAAGGTGTGCTGGAATGGCTGCACAAGGATGCGCTGGCGGCGCTGCCCCAATGGGCGGGGGACAAGCTGTTTCTGGCGCTGATCCACGAGCCGGACACGCCGTTTTTCTCCATGAAGCTGCAATACGCGGGCGATACGCTGGTGTATGCCGCTCTGAACGGAAAGGAGCTGGCGGTATGATCCTGGTGAGCGCGTGCCTGCTGGGCTGTGCCTGTCGCTACGACGGGCAGAGCAAGCCCAACCCGCTGGCGCAGGAGCTGGCCCGGCGCGGGCTTGTGGTGCCGGTGTGCCCGGAGCAGTTGGGCGGTCTGCCCACGCCCCGAAAGCCCTCCGAGCGGCGGGGGGACCGGGTGGTGATGAACGATGGACGGGACGTGACGGCGGAGTACCGCCGGGGTGCGGAGGAGACGCTGCGTTTGGCGCGCCTGTACGGCTGCACCGCCGCTGTTTTGAAGGAGCGAAGCCCCTCCTGCGGCTGCGGGCGCATCTATGACGGAACGTTCACCGGAACGCTGACGGACGGCGACGGCGTCACGGCGGCGCTGCTGAAGGAAAACGGCATAAAAGTGTACGGCGAGAGCGAATTGGAGAAGCTGCTGTGAGCCGTCTCTCCCATTTTATTTTCCGCCAAAGGCGCACAAATTTTGAATTTACATTTGGCAGAAAAGCAGGTATAATACGACCAGTAGCATTGATATGTGCGGCGACGGGAGCTCCCGTCATTCCGTGGGTACCCACGGAATGATGCCGCCTGTATGCTATGGGAGAATAAAAGGAGGCGTGTACAATGAAGAAGCGCGTAGTGGGTCTATTTTTTGCATTGGTGCTGTGTTTGGCGATGGTGCCCATTTCTGCTTTTGCGGCGGGAAAGACAGCCATTAGAACGGTTGATGATCTTTTGCAATTTGCAAAAGCTGTGGACGATGGCGAATATGACGATAAAACAGATGCGGTCGTATCGCTTGAAGCAGATTTGGATTTAAATTTAACAGGTATTGCGTGGGCACCAATTGGCAGCGTATTTGCTGATGATGGAACTCTGCTGCATTACTTCAGCGGCAAATTTTATGGAAACGGGCATACGATCTCCAATTTAGATTTTTCCGAAAACTATGGAAAGACAGAGTATCCGTCTTTCGGATTTTTCAGTGAGGTTTACGGCGCTGAAATTTCCGGTTTGACAATTCAAGGCAAGCTGGATGTGTCCAATTCAGGGTATGTCTATTTTGGAACGGTAGCGGGCGTTGCAGCAGACAGCAAAATTTCTGGCTGCGTTTCAGATGTGTCGTTCACGGATACAGACAAGTATATTAACGGTACTGTGGCTTTGTGCGGATATGCGATAAAAAGCACAATTGAATACTGCCAAAACGAGGGGAATTTTTCAATAACGAAGGATGTCAGCTCTTTGCAGATGGGCGGTATCGCAGGTCTTGCTCAAAACAGTACCGTACAGTATTGTGCTAATACAGGCGATATGACCTCTTGGACACCCTGTACCGGCGGAATTGTTGGGCAGTTGTATCAAGCCTCAAAAATTATCAATTGTTATTCCACCGGGAAAATGGTTCCTCTTGGCATTGGCAATACGGATTTCGGCGGCATTGCAGGCATAGTTGGTGCAGGTACTGAAATCAGTCATTGTTATTTCGCCGGTGAAATGGATCTATCTCAATATACTGCCACTACACCTTATAAGCGTTTGGGTGGTATTGCAGGCGAGGTTTCTTCTGATACACCTGCTTTTAAAAACAATTATTTCGTGGAAATTGAAGATGTCCCGGCTTGCTTTAAGTACCAGAATGCTGGAACAGAAAAGACCCTTGAATACATGAAAACGGAAGATTTCTTTAAAGAAATCACTGCTGCCGGCGGCGAGTATCGATTTAACCCAAATGGCACACCGCTTCTGCTGGAGCACAAGTATCCGACAGTAGAGGAAACGCCGCGTTACTACTACAACTCTACGACTACCGTGAAGGACGAGGGCAAGACCGGCTCCCCCAAGACCATAGATGCGGGCGTGGGAGTGTACGCCGTGAGTGCGGCGCTGTCTCTGACCGGGATGGTATATGTGAGTAAGAAGAAATCTTGAGAACGCAAAAAAGAAATCCCGAAAGGGATTTCTTTTTTGTCGGGGGACGAAGTCCCACGCCAGCGTGAGCGCTGGCTCGCAATGACAGGGGAGGGACGTCGTACCCCAAGGGCATTTGTTCCGCTGCGCTCCACGGCAGGACGCCGGCCCCTACAAACAAAAGGACAGCGCCCCATGCGGGGCGCTGTCCTTCTATATGAGGGTGTTACCACTCCAGGTTCTTTTCCGTCTCCTTGCTGAACACGTGGGCCACGTTGCCGCCGAAGATCATGTTGACCTCGCTGCCCATGGGGAAGTGGGCGGCGTTGCCGTTGGTGGGGACGATGACCACCACGTCATGGCCGTGGGTGGAGATATGCAGATGCACAGAGGAGCCCATCAGCTCACTGACATCCACGGTACCCTTGACGCCGTCGGCGCAGAGCATGATGTGATCGGGGCGAACGCCCAGCGTCACGTCCTGTTCCGGTACATTTTTAGCGCTGAGCCGGGCCTGCTTATCCTCGGCCAGTTCCACGTTGATGCCGTCGATAGCCACGGCGTATTTGCCGTCACTGTTCTTCACCAGCTTCGCGTCAAAGAAGTTCATCTGGGGCGTGCCGATAAAGCCGGCCACGAACAGATTGGCCGGGTGGTCAAAGACCTCCTGGGGCGTGCCGATCTGCTGGATGAAGCCATCCTTCATGATGACGATGCGGTCGCCCAGGGTCATGGCCTCGGTCTGGTCATGGGTGACGTAGATAAACGTGGTGTTGATCCGCTGGCGCAGCTTGATGATCTCGGCGCGCATCTGGTTGCGGAGCTTGGCGTCCAGGTTGGACAGGGGCTCGTCCATCAGGAACACGGCGGGGTCGCGGACGATGGCGCGGCCGATGGCCACACGCTGGCGCTGGCCGCCGGACAGAGCCTTGGGCTTGCGGTCGAGGTACTGGGTGATGTCCAGAATTTCTGCCGCCTGACGGACCTTCTTGTCGATCTCGTCCTTGGGGACCTTCTTCAGCTTCAGGGAGAAGGCCATGTTCTCATACACGGTCATGTGGGGGTACAGGGCGTAGTTCTGGAACACCATGGCGATGTCCCGGTCCTTGGGCTCCACGTCGTTCATCAGCTTGTCGCCGATCCACAGCTCGCCGGAGGTGATATCCTCCAAACCGGCGATCATACGCAGGGTGGTGGACTTGCCGCAGCCGGAGGGGCCCACCAGCACAATGAACTCCTTGTCGGCGATCTCCAGACTGAACTGCTGGACAGCCACAACGCCCTCGTCGGTGATCTGAAGATTGCTCTTCTTTTCCTGGGGCTCCTCGCCCTTCTTGACCTTCTTTTTCTTCTCGGTGTTGGGGTAGACCTTCTTCAGGTCCTTCAGAATGACCTTTGCCATACGTCTTGGCTGTAACCGTCCTGCCTCCGCAAAAGACGGCCTCGCACGGGCATTGCCCTCAGTGCCTTACGACAGGTCTCCACACTGCCGCACCGCCAGCCACAGCGGGTATTCCTCCTTATCTTTTGCCGTCCGGCGGCATGAAGTGGAGTGCCGCCTGACGGTGGGAATACGGTAAGTATAACCGAAAACGTTTCCGTGTGCAAGTGTTTTTTGTGACATATATGAAAAAATACTGCCTGCCGGGAAGGGCAGGCAGTATTTCTCACAAATCAACGATAACAGGCGTGTGGCCGGTGTGGGGCAGCAGCTTTTCCAGCACGTCGGCGGTCTTCAGCTTCAGTGTACTGGTGCAGATGCACGGGTGGCAGGAGAAAAAGGGCGCGTCACAGACCTCACGGTCGATGAGCAGCCGGACACGGTGCTCCGTATCGTTGGCCAGCCCCAGAATGGTGGCGGAGCCCGGGTGGCAGCGCAGCAGCTCCCACAGGCTCTCCTCCGGGGCGAAGCTCAGGCGGGAGGAGCCGATCTGCGCGCTGAGGTCCTTAGTGTGGAAGGGCTTGTCCGGCGGCATGCACAGCAGATAGAACGCGGTTTTCTGCCGGTTGCACAGAAACAGGTTCTTGCATACGGACACGTCCAGTGCGCGGCTGACCTCGGCGCACAGCTCCATGTTGAAGGCGGCGTCATGGCTGACGCGGTCGTATTCGATGCCCAACTTGTCCAGCAGGTCGAAGGCTGCGGCCTCCTGTGGCAGCAGCTGGCTCTCCGGACGGGTGTTATGGGATACGGGGGAGATGGTCACTGTGCGTCACCTCGTTTCAGCAGCATCTCTCCGGCGCGGTAGATGTCGCCTGCGCCCACGGTAATGATCATATCGCCGGGCTGGGCCAGCTTTTCCAGCTCGTCCGCCGTCTGCTCCAGCGTGGCGCAGTAGACGGCGCCGGGGATGCGGGCGGCCAGGTCCCGGGAGGAGATGCCGATGTCGTTCTTTTCCCGGGCGGCGTAGATCTCCGCCAGCACTACGCGGTCCGGCAGGCGCAGTACCTCCACAAAGTCGTCGAACAGCGCGGCGGTACGGGTGTAGGTGTGGGGTTGGAAGGCCAGGATGAGCCGTTTGTGGGGCAGCGCCTGCGCGGCACTCAGCAGCGCCCGCACCTCGTCGGGATGATGGGCATAGTCGTCATAGACCTCCGCGCCGCGGAAGGTGCCCTTGTGCTCAAAGCGCCGTCCGGCGCCGGTGAAGGACGCCAGGCCCGCCGTTACCGCCTCGCCGGGAAGGCCGAGAACATAGGCGGCGCTGGCCGCTGCCAGGGCGTTGGAAATATTGTGGGCGCCGGGGACGTGCAGGGACACATGGGCGTAGGTCAGGCCGTTGATGACCACGTCGAAGTCGCCGTAGCCGTCAAAGAAGGAGACGTTGTCGGCATAGCAGTCGGCGCTGCGGTCTTTGACACTGAAGGTGAACACCGGATGTGTCAGGCCCTTGACGGCCTCGCGGGCACCCTCGTCATCGGCGTTGGCGATGATAAAGCCGCGCTCCGGCACCAGAGCGGCAAAGTCGTGGAAGGAGTGCTCGATATCGGCCAGGTCCTTGAAGAAGTCCAGATGATCGGCGTGGACGTTGAGGATCACCGCCACGGTGGGAAAGAAGTTCAGGAAGGAGTTGCAGTACTCACAGCTCTCCAGAATAATGGTGTCGCCCCTGCCTACCCGATAGCCGGAGTGCAGCAGCGGCAGCGTGCCGCCGATCATCACCGTGGGGTCTGCCTGGGCCGCCATGAAGATGTGGGTGGCCATGGAGGTGGTGGTGGTCTTCCCGTGGGTGCCGGAGACGCACAGGGCGTTGCGATAGCCCTGCATGATGGCACCCCAGGCCTGGGCGCGCTCATAGACCGGGATGCCCCGGGCCACGGCGCCGGCGATCTCGGGATTGCTGTCGTGAATGGCGGCGGTACGGATGACCGCGTCGCAGTTTTTCAGGTTCTCCGCCGAGTGGCCGATGGCCACGGGGATCCCCACAGAGCGCAGGTGCTTCACGGTGTCGCTCTCGCTCATGTCCGAGCCCTGCACCGTCACGCCCATGCCCTGCAATACCTCCGCCAGCGCGCACATACTGACGCCGCCGATGCCCGCCAGGTGGACCCGCTTGCCGGGGTGGATATACTTGTGAAAGTCCTCAGTAGGATGAAACATATTTGCTGCCTCCTTGACAGGAACAGAAAAATTACTGTACTATTATAATACAACGACTCCGCCCATGCAACCGGCTTTTTTGCCGGTATTTGGCGGCGGAGGATGAAAAAACGTGAGGGGAGGCGAAGCCATGCTGCCGCAGGCGGTGCAATATGTGCTGGAACGGCTGGAGGATGCGGGCTTCGCCGCCTATGCCGTGGGCGGCTGCGTGCGGGACACGCTGCTGGGCCGCACACCGGGAGATTGGGACGTGACCACCGCCGCGCGGCCGGAGCAGGTGCTTACACTGTTTGACGGCTATGCCATCCCCACCGGGCTGAAGCACGGGACGGTCACGGTCCGGGCGGGGGAGATGCACATTGAAGTGACCACCTTCCGGGCGGATGGGACCTATACGGACCATCGCCGGCCGGATCAGGTGTTTTTCTCCGACAAGCTGGAGGAGGATCTCTGCCGCCGTGACCTGACGGTGAACGCCATGGCGATGGACCTGCGTGGCCATATCACCGATCTGTATGGCGGGCGGGAGGATCTGGAGGCGGGTATCCTGCGGTGTGTGGGAGAGCCGGAACGACGCTTTGAGGAGGATGCGCTGCGTATCCTGCGGACGCTGCGCTTTGCCGCCGTACTGGGATTTTCGGTCGAGCCGCGGACTGATGCGGCGCTGCGGGTGAAGGCGCCGCTGCTGCGCTGTATCGCGCCGGAGCGTATCCTGACAGAGATGGATAAACTGCTGTGCGGCAGTCACGTGCTGCCGGTGCTGTTGAACTGGCCGGACGTGCTGGCGATGTTCCTGCCGGAGATCGCGCCCTGCGTGGGCTTCGATCAGCACAATCGCCATCATATCTACGACGTGTGGGGGCACAGCGCCCACGCAGTGGCCGCCGTCCCGGCGGAGGTGGTCCTGCGCTGGACTATGTTGCTCCATGATATCGGCAAGCCGGCGTGCTTTACCCGGGATGAACAGGGCGTGGGGCATTTTTATGGTCACCCGGCCATCTCGGCGGACATGGCGGCGGATATCTGCCGCCGCCTGCGGATGGACAACCGTACCGCCGAGCGTATCGTCACATTGGTGCGCTGGCACGACCGGGACATTGCCCGGACGGAGAGAGCTATTGCCCGCGCCGTGTCGCAGCTGGGAGAGGAGACGTTTCGGCAGCTGCTGGAGGTGAAGCGGGCCGACAACGCCGCCCAAAGCCCGGAGGATCGCTGCCGTCTGGCGGATATACAGCAGGCGGAGGATCTTCTGAACACGCTGCTGGCGAAGCGGCAGTGCTTTTCACTGAAGGACCTGACGGTGAAGGGCGGCGACCTGATGGCGCTGGGGCTGCGGGGGCGAGAGGTCGGTGATGCGCTGCAGTATCTGCTGAACGCCGTGCTGGACGGAACGCCTAACGATAAAGAGACCCTGCTGAAGCTGGCGGCGGAGAGAAAATAGCCCCGCGGCGCTTTCTGCGGGAAGGAGGTATAAGCTTCGACTTCCCGGAGGCAAGACAGCACAAAAAGAAAGACGCCACTTGGCGTCTTTCTTTTTGTGGCCGTTTACCACTTTGTTGTCTGTACTCCCGCATACCGCAAGGAAAGGAATGTGTGCAAGGGAAACCTTTGTCGGGTTTCCCTTGCACGTTCAATCAAAGGCCGCCAACGGCGGCCCTGATTTTTGCGGAGCAAAAATCAGCAGCACCAAAAGAGAGCCACCCAAAGGGTGGCTCTCTTTTGGTGCCTCGTCGGGGATTCGAACCCCGGACACCCTGCTTAAAAGGCAGGTGCTCTACCTACTGAGCTAACGAAGCGTATGCACTTATATGAATAAGGACGTCGTCCGGAAAAAGCTGGCAGGGATGGCTGGACTCGAACCAGCGGATGAGGGAGTCAAAGTCCCTTGCCTTACCACTTGGCGACACCCCTGTGTGGAAAGGGATGAGGGACCGGGACACTCCCGATCCCTCATTTCTTTTTGTGGGGTGGGTAAAGGGACTCGAACCCTCGACACCCGGAACCACAATCCGGTGCTCTAACCAACTGAGCTACACCCACCACATGGACATCCACATGGGATCAACCGACGACAGAGAAAAATGGCACGCCAGAAGGGACTCGAACCCCTGGCCTACTGCTTAGAAGGCAGTTGCTCTATCCAACTGAGCTACTGGCGCATAGTGACAAGTTGGAGCGGGTGACGGGAATCGAACCCGCATCCCCAGCTTGGAAGGCTGGTGCCCTGGCCATTGTGCTACACCCGCGTGCGCCCTCCACTCAAATCGTCAGCTTGTACATATTACCATAGGGCACCGTCCGTGTCAAGAAAAAAATCGGAGAACGGGGCACTTTTCCGTGGAAACAGCCTTGTCTACGCTCCGTAGACAAAGTCAGCGGGCGGGGGATGGACAAAAATCCGCCGTATGCTATACTGGGTACAACAAGAAAAAAGGAGGCCGCGACAATGGATATGGAAAAGACAGGCACCTATCTGGCATCACTCCGCAGGGGGCGGGACATGACACAGCAGCAGGTGGCGGATATATTAGGGGTGTCCAACAAAACTGTCAGCAAATGGGAGTCCGGCGCGGGTCTGCCGGATATCGGGGCCCTGCCGGCGCTGGCGGCGCTGTACGGCGTGACGGCGGACGACATCCTGGCCGGTGAGACGCGCCCCCGAGCCTGTGCCGATACACCGGCGGAGGTGGAGGCCTATCTGGAGCGCCGGGGAAGCCTGCGCTTCCGCATCGGGTACAGTCTGGCAGTAATGGCGTTGGCAGTGTGGGCGGCATTCCCTTATAACAACTGGTCGTGGCTGTGCCTGCTGGCGTCGCCCCTGTGCCTGTGGCTGGGCTGGGGCGTGTGCCGCAGCCGAGAGACGCTGCGCCGCCGCATCCTGCTGCTGATACCGCTGTGCGCACTGTGGCTGTTCGCGGCCATACAGCTGCTGGGGGTGTGGCGCCTACTGGTGTCCGCCTATGCGCTGCACGGCGGTGTGGTGCGGCAGTTTTCCTGGGCAGCGCTGACTGTGCGGCAGGAGGCGGTATGGCTGCTGCTGCCGCTGCTGCTGGCGGCGGCGCTGGTAGTCGGCGGCGCGGCGCTGAAAGAGCCGCTGGTGCGGGATAGGGGATTCCGTTTTGCACTGTATGGCGGCTGCGGACTGCTCTTTGCCGTGGAGATCGTGCGGATCCTGGTGTGCTGGAAGCCGGCCGCTGCCTATGCGGCCACGGTCAGTACGGCGGAAAGCGTTATGATCAGCCGCTATGCAGACCTGTCCGCGGTGGCCTGGCCCTTGGAGACGGTGCGTTGGATCGTCCTGGCGGCGGTGGTAGCGGCCTGGCTGGTGTGGGGCATGCAGGCATATCGGCACGCAAAGAAAAATTAAACTTGCCTAACCTACGGGATTGGTGGTATACTATACACGGGTCATCTTATGGCCCGTGTATTTTCTGACAGGAGGAAGACCTATGATCTCCACGAAAGGTCGCTATTCCATCCGCGTTCTGCTGGATCTGGCGGAGCACCGCAGCGGGGACTTTATACCCATGAAGGAGGTGGCCGCCCGGCAGGACATCTCCCTGAAATACATCGAGCGGCTCATGCCCGCCCTGAAAGCCGCCGGCCTGGTGGAGAGCGTCCACGGCATCGGTGGTGGCTACCGCCTGACGCGGGAGCCGGAGGACTACACCCTCTGGGAGATACTGGAGCTGGCGGAGGGCGACCTTGCGCCCGTCACCTGTCTCCAGCCGGACGCCCCGGTGTGCCAGCGGGCGGGGGAGTGCCGCACGCTGGGCGTGTGGCAGGGATACTACAAGCTGACGCGGGACTACTTCTCCCACATCACGCTGGCCGACCTGATGAACGCCCCAGCGGGGGACAACTATGTGATATAAGCGAAAAAGAACCGCCCGCGGGCGGTTCTTTTTTGCCTGTTCAGGGCTGATAGGTCAGGGTGAAGGTGTCGTCAGCGGCGCTATCGGTGTGCTGGTGTCCCTCCAGCGTGACGGAGGCCACGGCGTCCACGTCCACCAGACGGTCAAACACGTAGGTGTTGTCGGCGAAGGGGACATCGTCGCTGCCGCGCATACAGCCCACCACCCAGTTCATCAGGCTGCGGCTGCTGCTCTCCACGGTGAACTCGCTGCCGTCCTGATAGCGGAGGGTCAGCTCGTCCACAAGGGGCTCACGGTCGGGATGGGCATTGCGGATGCTCATGCCCAGCGGGGAGAGGGTCAGGGTCTCGCTGCCGGAGGTCAGGGTGGCGACGGGCACGTAGGTGCGGGGCTGCACGGCGATGGAGTAGGGCTGCCCCAGTTCGTCCTGCATGGTGACGTACAGCAGGTCGCCCTGCCGGAAGGACGTGCCGGCGGCGAAGTACAGCACCACATTCAGGCAGGTGTCGGTGCTGGTCTCCTTGTCCACGTAGCACTTGGCGAACAGGGCATTGCCCTCGTCGGGGCTGCGGAAGTGCAGGGTGGGCTGGAGGGGCAGGTCGATGCCCTCGCCGTAGCCCACGTCTGTGTAGCCGACGCCGGAGGGATTCTCCACGGAGTAGGTCAGCAGGCCGAGGCCGTTCTCATCGATCAGGAAGGTGCCCAGTTTGATGGTATTGCTGTCCACGGTCATCTCTGCGTCCAGCTTGCTGAGGTACTGGCCCACCAGACGCTGGGTGGTCTGGACGTCACCGGGGATGCGCTCCATATCCGGGACAGGGACAAGGCCGCCCTTGCCGTCGTCCACCACAGGGGCGGCAGCGTCGATGTCATCGGTGAAGGCGCGGTGGGTGGCGTCGTCCACCTTGTCGGCGGGGGATACATCTGCCTTGATAAGGGTCACAATACCGCTGGCCACGGCAATGGTCAGCGTCAGCGCGGCGGCAATGGCGACCACGGCGCTCTTGCCCAGCGCCCGGCGTGTTTTTTTCTCGTTTCGCATGGTCTTTCTAACCTCCGTCAGTGTGTCCGGGGAGGCGTGCAGCGGGGAAAAGGCTTTTTCAAACAACTCTCTGTCATGCATACTGCGGCACCTCCGATAAAATGTGTTTCAGTTTCTCTCTGGCGCGGGCGAGCCGGGTGCGCACCGTTTCCTCCGGTATGCCCAGCAGTCCGGCGATCTCCCTCTGGCGGTAGCCCTCGTAGTAGTACAGCAGCACCGGCAGGCGGTACCGCCTGTCCAG
>ERZ1034998.1628-NODE-1628-length-13002-cov-9.914034_pt1 | contig 13002 bp, 8 predicted proteins | sample MGYA00520621_ERZ1034998 | MGnify/ENA primary metagenome ERZ1034998 (study PRJEB33766, sample SAMN09781748) | gut metagenome | biome: gut microbiome | host: Homo sapiens | place: Madagascar | study: EMG produced TPA metagenomics assembly of the PRJNA485056 data...
GGAGAAGCCCTGATGCAGATAGACTTTCTCATCGAACTTTTCGAGAAAGCCCATCAGCGTGGCATCAATACCTGTCTTGATACATCAGCGCAACCCTTCCGAAAAGAGGGGGCTTTCTTCGATAAATTCGAGCGTCTGATGGCCGTCACAGATACTGTTCTTCTTGATATCAAGCATATCAACGATGAGGAACATCGTAAACTCACCCGCCATTCTAATGTAAACATACTGGATTGTGCACGTTATTTAAGCGAGATACACAAACCAGTATGGATTCGTCATGTCCTGATTCCAGGTATTACCGACAAGGATGAATACCTCAATCAGTTGCGCGATTTTCTTTCTACACTCTCAAACATTGAGCGAATAGATGTCTTACCCTATCATACGATGGGTATCTACAAGTATGAGAAACTAGGTATTGCCTACCCGCTGGAAGGCATAGATCCTCCTACTAGTGATCGTATAGCTCATGCAGAAGCAATCTTGCAAGAGGCACTTTAGCCTCTTGCAAGACTGTTTAGATGAGCGTCTAGCGAACTGGTGAGACGGGCTTTGATGATAGGCTTTGTGATGTAGTCGTTTACTCCAAGCTCATAGCACTCATCCACATTATCCTTGTTGCTTAACAGGGAAACCACGATGATGGCCATTTCGCTTTTCGAGTATTTAGAGCGTACATGGTCTATTACGTCCCACCCATTTACATGTGGCATCATCAAGTCGAGCAGTATCACGTCCGGCTTGAATGAGTCAATCAGTTCAATGGCTTCTTTTCCGCCATTGGCAGTTTTCACGTCGATGTCAAAGTCCTTTATCATTTCAGAAATCGTTTCAATGTTTTCTGGAATATCATCGACGATTAGCACTTTGTTCTTTTCCATCTTTCACTGGTTTATTATATAGGTTCTTTCTGATCTTCAAGATCTAGTTTCTTGGCTTGTGAATGCCGTAGATGTCGCACATAAATCCTTTATCTGTGATAATCTTGTTCATATCGATGTTGTCAAACACCTTGTGATGGGTACCGATGACTACAATCTGATACTCTTTTTCTAGAACTTTAGGATCATTTGTCACCTTGATGTTATATTCTTTCTTCACTTCTTCTGTATCTACCAGCGGATCGTAGAGTGTGGTCTTGTATCCCGCACCTACCAGGTTGATGTAGAGGTCGGCTACTTTTGTATTTCTCAGGTCATCGCTGTCTGGCTTGAACGAGAAGCCGAGAATCAGCACGTTGGTTTCCGGAGCCTTGAACTTTCTGCTTTCAGATGCATTCTTTATTTTTCCAGCCATCCATACCGCCATCTGCTCGTTAACCTCGCGGGCAGTAGAGAGCAGCGATGGTACTACGTCTACCTCCTGTGCCTTGTTGATCAGATAGTATGGGTCTACTGCGATGCAGTGGCCTCCAACGAGTCCTGGAGTAGCTGGCACGAAGTTCCATTTTGTGCTGGCTGCCGCCGTTACGTCTTCGATGTTGATGTTCATCTTGTCGAAAATCTTTTCCATCTCGTTGAAGAAGGCTATCTGTACGTCTCTCTGGCAGTTCTCCATCAGTTTGCATGCCTCTGCTATTTTGATGCTCTTTGCCTTGTAGGTGCCATGGGTAAGTACTGAAGCATAGAGGCTGTCGATGATAGCTGCTGCTTCGGGTGTAGAACCGCTGGTAACCTTCACGATGTTCTCGATGGTATGAACCGTATCGCCTGGGTTGATGCGCTCTGGCGAGAAGCCTACAAAGAAACTCTGGTTCAATTTCAATCCTGATGTAGATGCCAGTAATGGGGCACAAACCTCTTCTGTCAGACCTGGGTAAACGGTACTTTCGTATACCACGATATCACCTTCTTTCAGGATCTTGCCAACCTCAGCAGTTGCATTGCGCACGCAGCTGATGTCTGGTTTGTTCGATTTGTTCACCGGTGTTGGTACAGCGATGATATACACGTTACACTTCTTCAGGTCATCAATGCTGCTGGTCAGTTTCAATCCCTGTTCCAATGCCTTGCATACAATTTTGTTGTCTGTCATTGTACTTTTGGCTAACTTGGCTACCTTTTCTGCTTTGATGTCATATCCCCATGTATCGTATTTCTTTGAGAATAAGCATGCTAGTGGAGTACCTACATACCCCAATCCTATTACTCCAATCTTAAACTCAAAAGACTTGTTTATCATATACTATATTGTTTATGTTTTATAATGTTATTTCTTTTATTGGGAGCTCCCTGCTGTGTATGCGTTACAGCAAGTAACTCGGCTCTTTTAGATTCCTTCGAGCTGAGCATAGCGCGAAGTCTTCTCAGGGTTCCATGCATCCTTGTAAGAACGGCGGAAGAAGAGCTCTTGCAGATGAGCCGACAGACGGGCGATACGCAGGAAATAACCTGTATAAGGCGACATCAGTGGCAGATATCTGTAGAGGAACCACACGTCTTTCTTTCTTTCTGAAACCATCAGCACCAGGATGAAGGCAAGCTGCGAGAAGCATACTCTGATAAAGTAGCCCAGCGCCAGCACCTCGATGATGTGCGTGTTAAACGTGATGGCGAGCTTGATGATGTACCACAACCACAGGAAATTGAGGAAGCAGTCGAAAACCACACTCTCCATGTTGGATATCCAGTTAAGGATACTCCAGTTCTTGGTAGGCAGCAGAATGTCAGCATGCTTGCGGAGACGGAATCTCACGAGCGAGCGCGACCATCTGATGCGCTGATGATACAGCTTGTACCATTTGGTAGGAACATTGGTCATACAGATGGCATCTTCGGCAAATTTCACTTTATATCCGGCTTTGCGGATCTTCTGTGTCAGGTCACCGTCCAGTCCCGGTCCTATGTCCCAATAGCCCACTTCCTTCAGCGTCTGTCTTTCGAAGGCTCCGAATGCTCCCGAAATGATGTGGTAGATACCCAGCTCGCTGGTTACGATACGTCCCACCTGTATTCGCTTCAGGTATTCGAAAGCCTGCAGCGATGAGCAGATGGTCTCCTTGTAGTTGCGTACCTTCACGCATCCACCTACACCCTTCACCATTCCATCGATGTAGAAGGGGAGTAGGATTTTCTCCAGCGCATCACGGTCGAGCGAAGAGTCGGCATCCAGACATACGATGTATTTGCCTCTTGCCATCTGGGCTCCATAGTTGCTGGCGGCAGCTTTACCGCCTCTTGTATCCAACCTCAGGTAGTGGGTGATATACCCGGCTCGGTAGAGGTCGTTGCAAATCAGTTTGGTGTCGTCGTCGCTACCATCGTCTACCACGATGATTTCGTAGTTGCGGTAGGTTTGCTCAGCCAGCGAGTTCACCATTTTGAATATATGTTTGCCTTCGTTCTTTCCCGGTACGAGGATGCTGATAAGCGGATTCTCGCGGTACAGGAAGTATTTGGCATATTCTTTCTCTTTATCTATCCGGTTTCTCTTCATCAGTCGGTTTCCGATTACGAGATATTCCAGGATATAATATCTTGGCATCTCGATGAAGAAGAGGAACCAGTAGGTATTCACGATACTGCTAAACGATAGCGTGCTGATCCAGTCGAAGAAATCGTTCAGATGTTCTGCTATGCTAAACATACGCTTTTCCCTTTCTTCTTGATGGCTTATCTCAGCACGGTGAGCGCCAGGAGGGCCATGATTATGAGTATACCTGCGATGGTGACAAGTATGGCAACGAGTTTCTTGTAGAGCACGATGCGCTTCTGTATCTTGTCGTTTTCATCTTCCTTCGGCTCCGTATCGAGCAGCTCTTCCTGCGGCTTCACCTCTTTCTCTTCTTCCTGCATCAGAGGTTCCTCTGAGTAGAGGCAGTAGTCGTCTGGAGTCATATCCACATATTGCAGTTTGTTGAAGAATTCGTCATAGTTGTTGGCGATGGTCTTCGTCTTGGTTTCCAGCATGCTGCAGATAATCTCGTCCGGCTCTATCGAGTTGGCAAGCTTCCGGATGGCTACCGACATCTCCTTGCTCAGTTTCTGCTGGGCTTCTTCCACCGTTTCTCCCTGCTCATAGAGGGTAGAGGATACGTAGAAGATATTGTTGTTGTAAGACACCTTGTGATTGGAGAAGATTCTACAGAGCTTGCCCTGTATGCTTTCCTTTATCTTTACGGTATCCTTGTTTTCATCGATAATCCATATTTTGCCTACCATGACCGAGAGTTCATCCTTGCGGTAGGTTTCCATCAGCTGGCGGCGCAGTCGGTTCATCAGCAGGTAATATTCCATGAAGTTATCATAGATGTTCGCCATGTTGTTGAACATGATGTTGCCGCTGGTCAGTGTTCTGATTCCTTCTTCCGTTATCTCGTAGTCCTCTACGTCTCGTGGCACCAGGGCATTTACCGGATAGGTGCTCTGGCAGTAGCAGCAGGTTGCCTTGGTGATAGGCGAGGTAAACGAGTTCTCGCAGTCGTTGCAGGTATATACCACGGCTGGTCTGTCATAGTCAACACCAATGTGTCGCAGTTTCTTGTGACACTTCGGACAGATGAGCATACCGCCCACATTATAGCTGCTTTCCGGCGATACGTTGGCGCAGCTGAAGTGGTGGATGATGTTCTGAATCTTCAGGTTCGAACTTCCGCACTTCGGACAGCACTCTGTATAGAGCAGGTGAGAGTGGTTACACTTAGGGCATAGGTGCTCCTTGAGCAGGAAGCGGTGAATGCGCAGTGATCCGAACTCCACCATAGAGTCGATGAACATGAACATCTCGTTGAGATGGAAGAGCCCCATACTGTGGTAGTGCTCGAAGATTGGGTTGATATATCCCAAAGATGATTTCTCCAGCAGTCGGTGTCCTATGATTCGCTGGTCTCTTGAGAGCAGGTATTTCAGGATGTTGGCAAAGAGCTGGTTGGTTTGTGTAGGGCGTGAAGTTTCGTTTTTCACGCCATACTTCTGTCTTGCCAGCTTGATACTGTCTATAATCTCATATACCTTTTCATTGTTCATGTCGCTCACATAGGCATCGATGATATAGTCGATGATCTGTTCCTTTCCTGATACTGCCGTATTGACGAATATCGGTTTGTAGCTACATTTCCACGATAAGATTGGACTGGCTCCATACAGTATGGCATGGAACGCGCGCTCACTCTTCGTATTGATGTATATACAATCGAAGTAGTCGGGCTGGATATCCGGTGTCGAGTCGATATCTATAAAGCTATCGATGGTGAGCACCATGTCTCCACGTTTGTTTCTTCTAAGTCCAATCATTCTTTATTTCTTTTGTTCTTGATGATTATTGGTGTCGCTCGAAATCATGTTGCTTCGCTTCACGTTTTCGTTCTTGCCTACTGGGATGGTGTACATCGGCAGCGGCTTCGGATCGAGCATGGCACCAATCTTGTTCACTCTTATTCTTACCGGCAGTCTGTTGCTCATTACCCATGCCGGAACTCTCTGGTTAGGGTTCAGGGTGAAGACGGCAACCACTGCGTTGGCATCATGCGAGAAGTTGCTCTGCAGATGCTTTGGTATTTCCTCTACTCTCAGACCTACCATCTGCAACTTAGCCTGCAGTTCCAGGTCTTTGTTGATGATGATGTCTGCATCGTCAGGGCTTTCCATATACTTCACCTTGTCGTTTGGCACGTATGCGATTACGCCCAGATGACAGTCTGCATAGTCGGTGTGCTGGATAACCATCACCTCCTCGCTTTTGAACACCAGTGTCTTGTCGCTCACATTGATTTTTGAGATGTAGGCATCGGCTGGTGCACAGCAGTAGTGTATCAGTCCCGGGTTGTAGATGCTGGTGTTGGAGTAAGGCATGGAAGCATTTGCTCTGCCGGCTCCTCTTCGACTCATAAAGTTGTAGGTGGTGTTCTTTGCCTGTGCATAGATTTCCACCTTGTTAGCCTGCTTTCTCAATTCCTCTTCTACCTCGGCAATCTCAGCATCCAGTGCGTTTCGCTTGGTGTTGTCGGTAAGTCCGTAGTAGATGTCCGAACTTTCAGAGGCTTTCTGTTTCCTCAGTTCGGCAAGGCGGGTGCGCAATACAGGAATCTCCTGCTGTGCGAGTTTAGCCTGTACCTCCATGTCGTGCGTCTCCTTTACGGCAGAAGGCAGGATGTTCGGGTCGTATTGGTTCACAATGTTACCTAGCAGTACATAAGAGTAGAGCGTATCTCCCTTATGCACCACTTCACCCATTTCTTTGTTTACCTTAAGAATATAGATGTCGTCAACGGCACTGATACGGTTTTCATCGAGGGTGATATATCCGTCGAAGGTAGCCCATATCATACGAGTGACAATATAGTAGGCGGCAAGCACGATAACCAGCAGGAAGATCAGGGCAAAGATGATCTGCTGTCTGGCTAGGCGGTGACTCTGCGTCTTCAGCAAGTCTGCCATCGCCTGTTCTTGTGGCGTGCCATTATATTGGAATTCATTCATATTCTAGTTTCCTTACATTCAAAGTTCTATTTCTTTGAAGATGTTGTTGTTGTCATAGATGCTCACGGCTTTCTCTATATTGATGATAGCGAGGGCGCGGTTCTGCATCAGTTTATACATTCGCTCCATACTTTCCAGGAGTCCCGTATATTCGTCCATACGCATCAGATAGTTGTATCCCTGCTTCTGGTTCATGTAAGCAAACCGCCGCATTTCGATATATTTGCCGGTCTGGTCTATATGGAATGCCTCGGTGGCTATAGCCTTGTTCAGGTTGTCTATCTTCTTGAGCAGGATGCCTACCGACTGTTTTATTTCCTTCACATCGGTACCGCGGCTGCTGCGTATGATTTCCTTCTGGGTCTCCAGTGCCTGTCGCTTGCGTGGCGTTTCGTTCCAGATAGGAATGGTGAATCTCACGCCCACGTCGGCATTGTTCGAAATCTTGTTGTTGCTCTGCCAGTAACTCGACCATCTTGCGAATGGTGTGAGTCGGGTAGTGCTTAAGTAGTTGGTCAGCTTGCTGTCGTTGTCAGCAATCTGTTCTTTCACCATCATGATTCGTGCATCCAGACTTTCCTGGTTCAGATGGTTCCAGAGGGCTGTTGTGTCTACCACGATCTTGGTTGGTTTGATGCGGTAGATAGGCTTGTTGGTGATATCTCTGTCTGTACAGAGCACGGAGATGTCGTATTCAGCCTCCAGCTTATCGTTCATCACTTTCAGCATCTTGTCGTTGCTGATTCGGTCTTTTTCCAGCATAAACTGGTACGCTTCGTTCATGATGTCGAGGTTGTCCAGTCTGTGTGCTATGACAGTACCGATATAGAAATTATATTGTTCGGTCAGCTCATCGGCTGCCTTTTCATAGATGTCTGCAGTTTGGCGCTTTTTTATTTGCAAGCGGTCGAGTTCATTGGCAAGAGCAATCTTGGTTCTTTTCTCCTTGCCTTGGTAGAACTTCGAGTTGATGATGTTCCATCCCAGTTCGGCTTGAACCTTCATCTTATATTTTGATACCTCTTTTGCGTCGTCTTCATCAGAATCGAAGTACGAGTCAGGTCGGGCATAAACCTGTCCGGTCACTTCCAGACCGTTGTGTCTGTTGAGCGCTAGGTGCTCATGTGCAGTTTTCGACCAGAACAGAGAGTCGGTCTTATTGATATCAGCGTGATGCTGTTTATTGAGTCCCAGTTCTATGACTGGTGCTTTTACCCATATAGGGTTTTTGATGAGAGTGTCGAGTTGTGCGAAGCGCTGTTTGAAGTGTCTCAGTACATTATTGTTCTTCAGGTTCTCATATACGAGCATCTTAGGGCTGAAACTATTTGGCTTTTTGCCTTTCGTCTGAGCCATAGCGCTTTGTGCTGCCATGAGAAGTAGCAGAACAGTAGTTGAGTATAGTATTATTTTTCGCTTCATAATGAGTTATTAAACACGATGAATGCAGCTGCGAGCTGTTGCAGCTGCATTCATCTGGTGTTTCTTATTATCTGAAAAGCATTTCGGCTTTTGTTACTTCTTTTGATAATTTGTTTCTGTATGAGCACCTGTAGAAAGGTTGTATACCTGCAGGCGGTCTCTACCATATGCTACATAAATGTAGTTGTCTCTTACTTTGACGTAGTTAGCAGACTTAGATGCTACTCTATGTGCAACAACCTCATGGGTGTTTTTGTCCAAAACGACAAGTCCATAAGAACCGTATGCCAGATAAACGTATTTGTCATCTACATCGCATCCGTTACATAATGCCTTGTATACATTCTTTTTGTCATTCCAAGCACTTGGCATCTGCCAGTGCCATTGCTCTTCACCCTTCATATTGTAAACATAGAGTCCGAGTCCGCTTTGGCAAACATATATCAAGTTGTCTGGAACAGAAACTACATTCTTACCATCATTTGGTTTTATACCTACCGTTGTGTTGAATTTTGTAGAATTTTCGAAATCTTCGTCATCTCTATTTATTACTTCGATAGTTGCTCCAACCTCGTCATCGCTAGAATGTTTTTTGTCGTTAAGATAAAGTCCGACGATTTTTCCATTGCCGATTGCTACGTGCTTAACCTTTCCTGGTCTTTCTATTTTGTCGACCTCGTTCATGGTGTTTGCATCGTATACGACATAGCCTTCTGTGGTTGCAACAATCAGGTGATTTGTCTTCTTGTTGTAAACAACACAATTCTCGTCATATTTTTTACCTTTATACTCCTCTGTTGCTGGATGCAATTGGGCGTATTGCAATGGTTCTACGATCTTAACAATTGGTTTTCCATCCTTGTCTACGTCTGCAGTTGTTATCTCTTTAGACTCCGTTGCTAACATATGGTCATCATTGATGGTCATGTATGATAGTAATGCACCCTTATTTTTAGAATTACCTGGCAGGAAAATCTTTTTCTCGCCATTATTCAATTTAACAGCCAACAGATGGTTGAAATCTATTACTCTTTGGCTATCATAGAGGTATTGCAAGAGTTGAACCTTGTTGTTTTTTACAGGAGTAAGAACTTCAACACAACCTCCGTGTGAGTTATCTGCATTGTCTGTCTGTTCCTGATTTGTATGGTATGACATGTACAGATAGCCGTCAAGATCCATGATGCCTGTAGCAGAGATTTCATGTGTGTGGTCATACTCCACAGAGATAATCAAGTCTGTCTTTGGCTTATCTGGTTGAGTCTTGTTGTCGTTGTATCCTGGAGTCTTGCAATCTTCACTCTCAGTTTTTTTGATGACATATTTAGAAGCCTCGTCAGAAGAGGATAAGAATATGTTACCATGGTTGTTCAGTGTTACTCCGTATCCTTCTTCTGTTATAGAGCTATCTTTTGGTCTCATTTTTTGACCATGCTCTCCGTCAGAAAGTGCTCCTAATGTATTCTCTTTATCTTCTTTTACTCCATATATTTTATCCTCTGGAACGTCAACGATGAATCCCGCTCTTTCTCCGCTAGTTGCGAACATGTCACAACTTATCTTATTATTAGCATCTGGACCAGGAGTATTGAATGCAAGCTTTGCAGCTTTGATTACGCAGACAGCATCAGTTTCACTTAATGCGTATGTATCCTGCTGGGAATTCAAATTCATGAACATATTGTCGCATTCAATCATAGATTGGTCTTTCACTATGACTTTGCCACTTGAATCTTGTTTGAAATTCTTGCAGTGCAAATATGACACGTGTAGTTTGCTGTCGTTTGAGATGTATACGAAATCAGATATATTAGCAGAGCAACCACTATATACTTCACTATTTGTTATAGACAAAGTCTTTGCTTTCAAAGTACCAGTAACATTTAGAATAGCATTATTGGACAAATGTATATTTTTCCCGCTTAAGTCTAAACTTCCGTGGTTGTCTACAATTTGGCTAGCTATAGTCAAATCAGTCGCATTTTGAGGAGCAGCAATAGTTCCATAGTTTATAATTTTATTCTGTCCAAGGAATTCTATTCCAGCGTTTCCTTGATTTTTGAAGCCGATGAATTTACCGCCTTTTAAAACTCGGATTTCACCCTTTCCCCACCAAGTGCAATTTTCATAATCAAGAGTTCCTGCTACATAAACGGTTTTCCCCTCCATGTTAAAAAGAGTTTTGATAGTAACTCCTGCAGGGATAAGTATAATATTATTATTATTGGTAACGTTAATTACCGCATTATATTCATCTTTTTCAATTTTTGCAGCATTTTCAGGAATAGTTACTCCATCCCAATCAGAACCTGTATAAGCTCTTGTTCTTGCTTTTGATGTTTCGGTAGTTACCTTATAGTTTGTAATGCGGCTTGCCAGTTCTTGCGCATCAGTTGTGGAGGTGACAGCAGAACCTACCACAGTCTTGATAGGGGTGGTACCGCCATTTTCAAGAATGCTATTGCTATCACTACAAGAAGCGAGGAGCATAGCTGCGAAACTAAAAGTAGCAAGCTTTATATTTATAGCTTTCATGTTATTCATATATTATTCGTTAATACTTTAGTCACATTTTACGCATACCTTATAGTTTAATAGCTAGTTAATTTAGCCTTTATAAGGTTTGTCCTCCCTCACTCTAGCATGAGAGTGGGGGAGAACAATATTTATTGGTTTTGACTTACTTAGTCTTTGTAACCTTGAATACCTGTACACGGTTCTGACCGTATGCAACGTAGACATACTCTTCGCCATTAACATTTTCAACGGCAACATAGTTTGCAGAACCAGAATTGTCCTTGTCATTGTAAGCATTTGCCTTACGATGGCAGACAACATTACCTTCCTTGTCGAGTACAACGAGACCATATCCGCCACATGCTACATAGATGTATTCAGCACCGATAGCGATACCATTGGCACGACCCTTGACTTTACCTGCCAATTCTGTCTTCTTAGGCTTTGTAAATGTAGGGCATGTAAAGAAGTTTTGGTTTACCTGACCGGTAGAAGAAATCTTAGCAACACCATTTTCGCCTTTACATACGTATATTTCACCATTTGACTCGCTAACAGCCATAACAGCCTTGTTGCCCTTTGGATAAACTTCACCGACATTATAGTTTGCTACTGTATTCTCCAAGTCGTTGTTGTCGTAAACATTAACATTGCCCTTTACATCCAATGTGTAAAGTTTGCCTAAAGCTGTGACTACATGCTTTCCTTCTTCACCCAACTTGTTCCAGGAACTGAAGTCCTTGGTGAATGAGGTAAGACCTTTAGTTGTTGCTACTACGTGCTCGCCGTTGAATGCTGCTACACAATTAGCATCCATCTTGGTCTTGTTGTCGATAGCGTAAAGTTTCACTTCATCGCCAAGGTTGCCACCATTGAGGTCTATCTTGCCTAAGAATGCACCTGCTGACTTTGCACCGCTACCTGCCAGATAGAGGCTGTTACCATCTACGATAAGATGGTTGTAGTCGCAGTTTTCTGCAGCCTTGTTAGCATCTAAACTCAATTGGTTGTTATTCATTGACAGAACCTCAATATTGCCACCGAAATTCTTGTCGCCATATGTGTGATATGAAACATAGAGCTTGCCTTCGAATGGCTGGATACAGGTAGCAGACTGACCACCTTTAGATTCCTCAGATGCAATCAGGTCGAGCTTAGCCTGGCTTGCGATAGTTGCAGGGTCGCCAGACCACTGGTAACCATATTTCTTGTGGTCCTTATTTACGAGAGTTACATTAGGAGTAGTTTTGTCAGCTACCTTGTCATAGTCTGCGTATGTGGCAGCGATGTCCAAATCCTCGAAATTATTGTATTGGGTTGAACCACTATAATTCTCCTGGAACTGGAGCAAGAATGTGGAGTTTGTGCCTGGTGTTGCAAAAGCGACAATGTTGCTTTTACCATTATTGGTAAACTTATGTGCTTTGATGACAGCTACAGCATTTTCTCCAGCCAATGTTATCTGACCTGCAGATGCATTGTCTGTAACCAAGTTGTTGGCTGTAATAACATTCTTGTCGCCAATAGTAATCTTACCAGTACCATTGAGTGTCAAAGTAGCTTCTCCCTTTGCAATTACTTTATCTCCGTCCTTTGTGTTGTTTGTAACGTTAATGTAGGATGCTTCTACGTTGGCACCATCGTGAACATTGAATGCATTTGTTACCTTGACGGCTTCTACTGCCTTCAAATAACCATTTACGTCCAATGTACGTGTCTTGATAAAGCCTCCAATCCAGAGGTTACCTTTGATGGTAGCGTTACCATTGTTGTCATTGTTGAAGAGGTTCTCTTCAGCGTATACATTTGCACCATTTTCTACCTGGAGGTTGATGGCACGGATAGAACCGTTGATGAATACGTTAGCACCAGAACCGAATGTGATATTCTGTGTAGGAGTGATTGATTTATCTTTTTCAGCCGGAGTAGTCTCTTTGATAGCTCCAAGACCTGTAATCAAGTCCTTGCTTCCATCGCTCTTCTTTTCTCTAAAGTTAGCATAAAAGTTACCATTGATCTTTATGTCATTTTTTGCAGAGAATACGTTTCTAGGATTTGTGCAGTAAACTGTACATCCGCTAGGAATCATGTCACCAGTACCATTGTATTTCAATGTAGCAGAGCTAAGCAATACAATAGTTGTGTTACTCATTTGGGTAGTTTCGTCAAACTGCATGGTGCATTTGCCGTCTACGAAAATAGTAGCTCCATTGATTTTCTTTCCTGTGAAGTTAATGTCCTTTCCACTGCTAATTGTGTAAGCCTGTTTAGTGAGATCAGCTGGTCCGCTAAGATTCAACACTTTGCTAAAGCTTTCCTTTGTAGGGGCTGTAGGCATAGCGGTTGTGAAGTTTGTAGCACCAGCTCTTGTCAAGAAGAACTTTCTAGCATTAGCTGTGCTGTTCTTGTAGTTAGCGATGTTGCTGTTGTCAATTTGCTGTGCAACAAGCTTTACTGAAGTGAGGTCTGCAGGGTTAATAACAGGTGCAGTTCCACCTGCAGGATCACTGTTACTGTCGCTACATGATGCGAATACGAATGCCGCCAAACCGATGGCAGCAAGAGTAGAATTGAATACTTTCATATCTATTTAAGTTTAAATTGTACTTTCAGTTTCTAATATCACTTACTTATATTCTTGTCC
>ERZ1034998.1632-NODE-1632-length-12979-cov-4.031337_pt1 | contig 12979 bp, 8 predicted proteins | sample MGYA00520621_ERZ1034998 | MGnify/ENA primary metagenome ERZ1034998 (study PRJEB33766, sample SAMN09781748) | gut metagenome | biome: gut microbiome | host: Homo sapiens | place: Madagascar | study: EMG produced TPA metagenomics assembly of the PRJNA485056 data...
AAGAAAAATACGTATATTTGCAGTCGGGAAAGTCGTACACGACCAGCTCCCTCTAAACTCCCCCAGGGTCGGAAGGCAGCAAGGGTAGGAGGTTGTAGCGGTGCGATGTGCTAAGCTTTCCCTTTTTTTGTGTCCGGGTGGCAGCGCCGTGGGGGATTCGGCGGATTTGTGTTTTATAAGTCCCTGATAGTCAAGTGTTTCTGAAATTCCAATCTGCCGACCCCTCCTCTCGTGATTTGTGAGCATCTCCGGAGTTACGTCTTCACGCGCTGCCAGCGGTTCCGTACTTTAGATTTTAGGTGTGATTTTCGACCTTCTTAACAGGTCGATTCATCTGTAATTGTTTGTATCTTAATTGATTAGGTAACAAGTCTCTTGCCAAGAGGTGTCAATGAAAGGTGGTCTTGGCAGATTCCTGTTGTGTCTCTAATCTCGTAATGTGCTAGATATCAGAATTTTACTGCGAATGTGTCCGGAATCACGCCTGCCAAGAAGGTCGAAATTTTGCGCCTGTCGTAAGCGTCTCCGGAGTTGCGTCTTGACGCGCTGCCAATGGTCCGCCCTGCCAGATAAGTTCGACGGATTTGCTTTTCTGGAAGGTCTGATAGCCAATGAGTTATGAAATTGGCATCTGCCGAGGGTGGGATGGGTCCTGGCGCTAGACTATGGTCAGATACGCCTGGCGTAAAAACTTTACTGAACCATCGGAAAATTTGACCTGGAAGGTACCGCCATCCTTGGAAACATCTATTATCTCACCGACACCGAAAATCTTGTGAGACACCTGAACACCAATACGATACGGATTTTCATAGATAGCACGGTCCGCAGCAAAGCCATCATTCACATCACCGAAATCGCCTCCAGATCCGCCGAAACCGGTCTGGGCACCACTGCCAAGCCCATCACCAATGCCTTGAAACGCCATCTCAGGACGGAAATTCTCCTGGTCCAGCACATGAATTATATTCTTGGTCCGGTCCCATAAGTACTCGGGCATGACCCCCTCAGTCACAAACATTGACCTGCGAATCTCAGTAAGAAAACGAGAAGGATACTTGTTCATCTTAGTAGAAACATTGAACCCCTCGGACTCGGTCAGAAACAACTCAGACTCAGCACGAGTGATAGCGACATACATCAGACGACGCTCCTCCTCCTCACCATTCTTCTTGAACTCACGAATCGTCCTCATGCTCGGGAAAATTCCCTCACTCAGACCCGTCACGAAAACATAAGGAAACTCAAGACCCTTGGCCTGATGGATGGTCATAAGACGGACCACAGACGAATCCTTACGAAAATCAGCATTGGAATACAACGCGATATCTTGCAGATAATCAGGCAGTTTTACCTCCAGCCCCTCATGAGACTCCTCATAGAAACGGATTGACTTCACAAGCTCATCCACGTTCTCCAGACGGTCCTCATCCTGGTCTTCACGAAGCATTTTCTTAAGACCGCTCTTGTCCAGAATAATATTCATCAGGTCCGAAATGCTCCGTTCCTCCGCCAGCTTCCGCCCCATCTCTATCAATGCCAGAAATTCGGAAGCCCCCTTGATGCCGGCCAGCGCCGGGGTCTCTGTCAATGCCGTATAAAGGGAACGCTCACCGGCATTGACACTACCCGTTTTCGCGGCAGCCTCTAGATTAGACATGAACTTCTTGCCTAGGCCACGTGCAGGGACATTGACAATCCTCCTGAACGACAGGTCGTCATTCGGGTCGGCGATTACTCGGAGGTAACTCAGCGCGTCCTTGACCTCTTTGCGCTCGAAAAACCGCACGCCGCCCCAGACCGAATACGGAATTTTTGCGGACATCAATGCCTGTTCGACGGGGCGGGAAAGGTATGACGAACGGTAGAGAATCGCGAAGTCGGAGGGCTTGGCAGGAGCGGCGCCGTCATACCTGTCGATACGCATAACAATCTGATTGGCAATCCATTCCGCCTCCTCCTTCTCGGTCTTGCCATGGAAATGAGTCACCTTGACGCCATCAGGACGAAGTGTGAAAAGATTCTTGGGAATACGATTCACATTATTGGATATCACACAGTTGGCTACATCCAGGATATTCGGGGTGGAACGATAATTCTCATCCAGAATGATAGTCTTGTCCGCAGCGAAATCCACAAAACGGTGAGGCTTCGCACCACGCCACTCATAAATGCATTGATCAGGGTCGCCGACTATGAACAGGTTCTTGTGGAACTCGGCAAGCTTCTCGATAATCTCCCAGTTGTCCGTGTTGCAATCCTGCGCCTCATCCACCATTATATAATTCAACTGATTCTGCCAATACTCACGCGCATCCGGAAACCGGTCCAGAATATATTTCGTAAAATTCTCTATATCATCGAAATCCAATGCATAATCCTTCAGCTGGCGTGAAATGAAACATGCCAGTTCAGACTTCTTCATCTCGTCCGAAACAACAGCCCCGGGAACCATGTAGGTCGAGATGTAGTCATTCATTGACTTAGAGGTACTTACGCCGGCAAGAAAGTTCTTGACAGTCTTCTCCGTGCGCTTCAGTCCCAGCTCGTCCATGCACTCCTTCGCCACAGATTTCGCATCATCCTCATCCAGAATCTTGAAATTCTTCGGGAAGCCGAGACGATAAATCTCGCGGCGCAAAAGCTTGACGCAAAAACCATCAATCGTGCACACAAAGTCGTTGTAATCACCACTTTGGACCATTGCCGAAATCCGCTGCCGCATCTCAGCTGCCGCCTTGTTCGTAAAAGTCAGGCACAAAATATTGGCAGGGTCAATGCCGATTTCATTGACCAGATATGCGTACCTGCATGTCAATGCCTTTGTCTTGCCAGTGCCGGCTCCGGCAACGACCCTGATTCGTCCTTCCGTAGAAGTGACCGCCTCCCTTTGGCGCGTATTGAGTTTACTTAGATAGTCCATGATGCGAAGATAGTGAAAGATGCGATAGAAGAATAGGATATGTCCAAGAAAAATTATGCCCGGAAATCGGGAACGACTTTGCCGGCGGATTATTTTTTGATTGTAAATTATTATCTTTGTAGATTGTATGAAACGCATTTTGTCTAAAATATCCAAAATATGGTTCCCGGCACTGGTGGTCGGGATAGTGGCCGTGCAGAGCTTCGCGTCAGACTACTCCAGGACCGCAGACATGTGGGGCAGATTCTGGAGCAGCCCGGAGCCTGTGACGGACACCGTCATATACCATAATAATATATATACCAAATTCAGGTCCGAATATGACAGGGTAATTGCAGATTCCCTGTCGGACTTCCTTCTGGAGGACAGCGCAGAACTCGCAGTGACTGCCAGAGATACAATGAAAGTCCCTGATTCCTTGAGACTTACTGACCCGTTCAGATATAAGTACTACGTCGCCATCAAAGACTCATTGACACACGTAATCGTCAGAGACTCATTGAAAAAAGCCGGCGACAGCCTTGACTGGCCGAGGTTGGATTCTCTTTATCGGCTGGACTCCATCGAAACTGCGATAAGAAAATTCAATGCCTGGTATGCGTCATTGGACAAGGCCGCCCGGAAGAAATACGACTTCGAACAGAAAATGAAGGTGCGTCAGCATATGATCGACAGCATGCTTTCAGCAAAAGACAGCCTCATCGCCATACGGGACAGCATCAGGGAAAATACCCCGAGAATCCTCGAGACATTCGCCGTGCCGGACTCCATGTTCTACAAACGCATCCTTACATGGAAGAAAGATGAGCACTTCAATGATTTGAAACTCAAGGACTTGGATACCTCGTACAACTATTGGTACAACGACTATCCGTTCTTCAGGGATAATGTCAATGTCTCATATCTTGGAACCATCGGTTCAGCCGTCCAGCCTTATGACTTCACCAAGAGAGCGAACAAAGAAGGCGTCTCATTTTACGGCCCGTACGAAAGCTATACATATAGCCCGTACACACTTCCTATGTATAACACCAAGACCCCATATACGGAACTGGCGTACTGGGGAACACTTTTCGCCAATGCCGAGAGAGAGGAAGATGAACTGCACATCATGACGACACAGAACATCTTGCCGTCATTGAACTTTACCCTGGAGTACGACCGCTTCGGCTCCAACGGTATGCTCGAAAACGAAAAGACGGACAACAGGACATTCGTCGCATCCACTAACTACATGGGCCGCAGATACCTCATGCACGCCGGATATATATACAATAAGATGTCACGCGGTGAAAACGGAGGTATCATTGACAATTTCTGGATCAGAGACACCACTGTGGGCTCCCGAGAAATCGACGTCAGACTGAAGGACGCATCGACATTGATAAAGAAAAACACCATTTTCCTGGACCAGACATATAGGATTCCGTTCACTTTCATCCGCAAAATGCAGGAGCGCAAGGTCCTGAAACGCGAGAATATGTACAGGGACAGCGTCCTCGCGACAGGGGACAGTCTGGCAATCATGAAGATGGAGGACATGCTGGCCGAAAACCAGCAGATGCGCGATGAAAAAGCCGCTGCGGACACCCTTGATACAGATATTACAACCGCGTTCATCGGGCACACCAGCGAATACTCAGTCTATCGAAAGATATACAAAGACAAGATAGGAGTGAACGATACCGATGCTAAAGAACTGTATCACAACAAGTTCTATCTGAATCCAAACGCGACTTCCGACTCGCTGCGAGTCATGAAATTCGAGAACAAAGTGTTCTTGAAACTCCAGCCTTGGGCCACGGACGCCATCGTTTCGTCCATCAACGTCGGAATCGGCGACAAACTCCTGAACTACTACATGTTCACGCCGGACAGCTACCTGAAAACTAAGGGCGGCAACACCGTCTGGAACTCCGCCTACATCTACGGCGGCGCGAAAGGCCAGTTCCGCAACTACTTCCACTGGAACGCCGACGCGAACTACACCTTCCTCGGAAAGGAAATCAACGACCTTGAGGTCAATGCCAATGTCGGTTTCAACCTGTATCCGTTCCGCCGCCACCGCAAGAGCCCGATGTCTTTCAATGTCCATTTCGGAACCTCTCTTGACGAGCCGGAATACTACCAGCAGCATTATTACTCGAACCACTACAAGTGGGACAACAACTTCAAGAAGATATCCAGGACTGAAATCTCAGGAGCGATAACCGTTCCTCATTGGAAACTAGGCATCGACGCAGGCTGGACCCTCATGAAGAACCATGTGTATTACAACGGGGAGGCGATGGCCGCCCAGCACGGGAGCGCAGTCAGCGTTCTCAACATTGGCCTGAACAAGAATTTCAAGTTGTGGGGACTCCATTTCGACAACAGGCTGCTCTTCCAGGTCTCATCTGACGAAGACGTGATACCTGTGCCGATGCTCGCCGTCAACTCCAGATGGTACTGGCAGTTCAATGTCGTCAAGAACGTGATGCAGATGCAGTTAGGCGCCAATGTTACCTATACCACCAAGTGGTACGAACCCGGCTACAGCCCTGCACTCGGCATGTTCTGCAACCAGAAAGAAGAGAAATACGGCAATTGCCCGTACATCGATGCTTTCGTGAACATCCAGTGGAAGAGGGCTTGCATCTTCGTCAAATTTGTCAATGTCGGAATGGGCTGGCCAATGGACAAGGCCGACTATTTCAGCGCTCACGGATATATCAGACCACAGAGAGCCATAAAATTCGGAATTTTCTGGCCATTCTATATGCCGCCATCCAGAAACAAAGCTGTAAGTGCCTCAGGATCATTGGGAGGCGGCAGCTCATCCTCATCCGGAGGATCATCGGAAGGCGGAATGATGTCAGGATTCGGAGGAGGCGGAAGAAGCGGCGGACTTAACCGCGGCGGCGGATTCGGCGGCTCATTTTAGTTACATAAACCGGCATGTGTATGATACCGGACAAACTTAGAATAATTCTGAAGTACCTCGTACCTCCAGTAGCCATCATACTTGGAGTACCCCTTCTGCAAAGGTCAATCTCGCAAAGAGGAGAATTCGAAGGGGACAGACTCCGCTGCGCCATAGCGTCCACGGGAGGAAAGGGAATGAGATATTCCGTCGGTTACAACTACGAGATGCTCAGCCTGTTCGCATGGCAGATTGACAAGGAATCTGACATATTTCTGGCAGACGAGACCTGGCTGGACTCGCTGGAGACAGGCGCCGTGGACATCGTTGTCCTTCCTTATTCAGATTCATTGGTCTATGACCAAGATTACTATGCGTCGGTGCCACTCGCTGACAGCTCGGCCTGGATTGTCAATGGCAGTATGATAGCTGCGCATAAAGAAGTAAACCTCTGGCTGTCAAGATTTTGCATTACGGACGAACATGCCAAGCTTGCCAGCAGGTTCAAGCCGGGATATGAACCGCACAGGAGATACCGCGAGGGCTGGAAGTACAATACGCTGAGCCCTTACGACGACCTGATCCGTAAATATTCCGCAGAACTTGGCTGGGAAAGGGAAATGCTCACGGCATTGATCTGGCACGAATCAAAGTTCCGTATCGAGGCCCATTCCCGTAGGGGAGCGGTAGGCCTCATGCAGATGATGCCGCGCACGGCGAACCGGTTCGAGGCTGACAATCTGCTTGACCCTGAGGAGAATATACGCGCCGCTGTGAAATATCTGAAACTCCTTCAGCGCATGTTCTCGCATTATACCAAAGATAAAACGGAACTGGCCAAGTTTACTATGGCCGCCTACAATGCGGGGGAGGGACGCATAAAGGATTGCATAAACTATGCGGCTTCCATCGGAGCTCCACATCACACATGGAATGACATTGTCGCAATTATTCCTGACATGAGGGAAGATTCGATTCTGGATGCCGATACCGTGAAACTGGGTAAGTTCAAGGGCTATGAGACAATCAGTTACGTCGAAAAAATGACTTCTCTTTACGACTTATTCTCCGCCCTGTCCGGCAGAAAATCTTCTAGCGCGCCCGCACCGTCGAAGCCGGATCCACACCCGACACGAAAAGACACGGCAAAAGGAGCAGCAGCATTATCACAAGATAAGAAATAACATCCGCCGCAATGACATTGACAAGGTCAATGCTGACCGGAACGAAGGATACGAAGTAGTTTTCAGGGTTCAGTCCGATTATGTGGGTGCGGCTCTGGATGAAGCAGAAAAGGAGGGCGAGGGCGTTGCCTGCCAACATTCCATTGATCACGACTGACGACGCAACGCGAAGGAAAACTGACGCGATGGACCTGTCCGTCATACCCATTGATTTCAGGATTCCGATGGTGGAGATGTTTCTGAAAAGCATTATCAGGAGGGAGGAAATCATGTTGAACCCCGCCACTATCGTCATGAGTATCAGGATGAAAAGGACATTGAAATCGATCAGCTCGAGCCATGAGAAAATCTCCGGATACATGTTCAATGCCGATGAGGCCACGACAGTGCTCTCGTCTTCCGGGGTGTTGAAAAGTACGCTTGCCCCGACTTCCTGAGTCATTTCGCGCATCATTTCCGCGGAGCGCAATTTGTCGTCCAGAGTGATTTCGATAGCGGATACCTCATTCGGGGCCCAGCCATTCACGCGTTGCAGGTCTTCAATGCCTGCGTAAACTATCAGCCTGTCGTCGCTTCCGAGGATGTCGTCGTAGATGGATGCGATGCGGAACTTCCTGGCTTTCACTGATTTGCCGACAAAGTAAGTCAGCATTGAATCGCCCTCTTTCAGTCCCAGCATCGATGATAATCTGCGTGGAACCGACACTTTCAGGCTGTCGCCGCCTCCCGGAATGCCCTTGAAAAGTACGCCTTGGATGTCGGTGTCGGATTTGATGATGCCCGCGCGGTAAACTGCGGGTGTGATTCGGTCAATGCCGGTCAATGAGTCGAGTGACGGCATGTATGATGCGTCGCTTCTTATCGGGCTTGACTCGTTTATATAATTCAAATCCGGGGACGTCAGTCTGATATCCCCGGATATTGATGCGATTCCGCCGCGAAGTTCTTTTCTGAATCCCGCTGACACGGCAACCGCAAGTATTATAATGAAGGAGGCGATGGCTATGGTGGCCACCGCTATCCTTCCTTGGAAACGTAATTTCCTGGCTATGAATGCAGAAGCGTTCACTACCAGATGTGTACTCTTTCGCTTTCAGGGCGATACATCTTGTCGCCTTCCTTGATTCCGAACGCGTCGAAGAACTGCTGGAAGTTACGCAGGGAAACATTGACCCTGTTCACTGCGAGCGAGTGTACGTCGAGTTTGGTCAGGCGTGCCTTTTCCGCGTCGCGGATGTTCTGGGCCCATACTGCCGCGTATGCGAGGAAGAATCTCTGGTCGGTGGTGAAGCCGTCCATGACGGTGTTCTCGCCGTTGGTCGCGTTCTTAAGTGCAGAGTATGCGATGCTGATTCCGCCGTGGTCGCCAATGTTCTCACCTACAGTGAGTTTGCCGTTTGCCATGAGGCCTGGGAGTATCTCGACCTCGTCGAACTGCTTGATGAGGATCGCTGCTTTGGCATTGAACTTATCCGCATCTTCCTTTGTCCACCATGAAATCATGTTGCCGTCCTTGTCGAAGAGGCGTCCCTGGTCGTCGAAGCCGTGTGACATCTCGTGTCCGATTACGACTCCGATTGCGCCGTAGTTCATCGCGTCGTCAGCCTCAGGGTTGAAGAACGGCGGCTGGAGGATGGCTGCAGGGAAGCAGATTTCATTGGTAGATGGGTTATAGTAGGCATTGACAGTCTGCGGAGACATGCCCCACTCCTCTTTGTCTGTCGGTTTGCCGAGTTTGCTGAGGTTGTCAGCGGTGTACCACCTGCTGGCTGCGCGGAGGTTCTCGTAGTATGAAAGGGCAGGGTCAATGTCAAGAGATGAGTAGTCTTTCCACTTGTCAGGGTATCCTACCTTCACGATGAATGCGTCGAGTTTCTCGTGAGCCTTTGCCTTGGTGGTGTCGCTCATCCAGTCGAGTTCGTCAATGTGCTGTCCGAGTGCTACCTGGAGGTTTCGTACCATCTCGACCATTCTCTTTTTGGATGACTCAGGGAAGTATTTTGCAACATACATCTTGCCGACTGCCTCTCCGAGGATGCTGTTAGGTACGCGCATTGCCCTCTTCCAGCGTGGCTTAGGTTCGGTGACGCCTGACATCTGTGTTCCGAAGAAGTCGAATGATGCCTTGTAGAAGTCGTCGCTTGTAGAGCCGCATGAACCGCTGATGAGTCTGCCTGCAACGTAGTCCTTAAGGACATTGAGGTCGGTCTTTTCGATGAGTTTGCTGAATCCTTCGAAGAATGAAGGCTCGTTCACGTTCATGTGCTCCTGGTCAGGAATGTTCATCGCTGCGAAGTAGGTCTTGAAATCGAAGCCAGGGTACTTGGCCTCGAACTCTGCTGTGGAGATAGGGTTGTAGAGTTTTTCCATATCTCTCTCCTGAACGCTTGTCCATGAGATGTTTGCGAGTTCGTCCTCTACGCTGAGTGCGTTTGCGGCTGCCTTCTCAGGGTTTTCAACACCTGCGAGTGTGAAGATCTTGGTGAGGAAGTTCTTGTAGCCTTTCTTGATTTCTGCATTGGCAGGGTCCGTATAGTAGTCTCTGTCGCCGATTCCGAGTCCGTCCTGGCCTACGTAGAGTATCTGGTTGTCGCTGTCCATCAGGTCTGACATCACGAATGTTCCGAAGAATGGAGCCTCGCCGTTCTGGTGGAGTTCGGCAATGAGTTTTGCGAGTTCGCTCTTGTCCTGGATTGCGTAAACTTCATCGAGGTATTTCTTCACAGGAGCGAATCCTTCAGCGTTCAGCCTTGTGGAATCAAGTCCCATCTTGTAGATGTCTGAAATCTTCTGTTCTACAGAGCCTTTCTCAGCGGTCATCTGTGTCATTTCCTTGAAGAGCTGGTTCAAGCGGTCCTCGTTGTTGTCATTGAGGTAGTCGAATGAGCCGAATCTTGCGTATTCAGGCTTCAAAGGGTTGTTTTTCTGCCAACCGCCTGTCGCATACTGGTAGAAGTCAGTTGCCGGTGACGCTGTCGTGTCAAGGTATGACAGGTCAATGCCGGAGATCTTGGCCTGTTTTCCGCCGGTGCAGCTGGCTGCCATTGCAGCTACTGCCATGAGCATAGTTATTTTTTTCATATAAACTGTGTTTATTGTTTGTTTCAATGTTTTGTTTCAATGTCAACGTCAGTGTCAGTGTCAGTGTCAGTGTCGCTGTTGTTGCCAGTGTTTGTCTCAGTATCGATATCCGGATGTTTATCCCGGGGTTTCCTGTTCATGGTAATGTCCGGGCCTCCCATCTGGAGTTTCCAATCCAATTTGCGAAGTTAGTAAATTTATGCGATATTTGCCCGCTTTGTTAAAATCTGCGGTGTTTCCGCACAATTCGTTAAACAGTACAAAACAATGGTTAATTCAATAAAATCCGGTGCCGCCCGCTACGGCACAGGCACACTAGGCCTCATCCTGGTCGCCATCGGTGTTGCCCTTTCTATCAAATCAGATCTCGGCACGGCTCCTATATCGTGTCCTCCATACGTAGTATCATTGGCCGGATCCTTCAATATCGGATCCTTCACAATCGGAACAGTCGGCCAGTACACGATGCTTATGCACTTGATTTTCATTCTGTTCCAGCTCTGCCTCCTGCGCAGCAAGTTCAAGCTCGAGCATCTCATGCAGATTCCTGCAGCCGTAGTTTTCGGAGTCCTCACCGACTGCGCAATCTGGGCTTTCGACTGGGTCAATGCCGGTTCGTATCTCATGCAGCTGGTTCTCATGTGCCTCTCCATCTTGGTGACAGCCCTCGGTATCAGTCTCGAAGTCAAGGGCAATGCCTGGATGCTGGCTGGCGAGATGACCAATGCAGCCCTGGCCGATGTCCTCAATGTCAAGTTCCGTAATGTCAAAATAGCTTTCGATATCTTCCTGGTAGTCGCTGCAGCCGCCATCGCCTGGTTCGCTTTCGGTAATTTGCTGGGCAACGGTTCCGAGAACGTGATCCGTGAAGGCACCATCATGTCAGCCCTTCTGACAGGACTCTGCATGAGGTTCACCGACAAGTTGGCCGACGTTATGGTACCCGCTTCCGTAAAGAAGTATCTGTAGGAGCGTGGACGACCTGACTTGTGAACTGACACCTTGCTGTGTCGAAAGTGCGTGCTAATTATTCAAATAGTTGGAAGTTGTGTTATTAAAGCATTGGTAATCAATGCTATAATGGTTTTTTTTTTTTGGGGGGGGTAAATGCCTGGGCTGCAGGCGCTAAACATGAAATCTAAATGAACCAGAAATGAACCATTTTCGCGCGCTGAAATGTTAGGCTATGTGACATATTTTGACTACCTTTGCAATCGGGTTTGTCAATCTCACACAGTGAGTTAGGCAAACGGTGGTTATTGTTGTTAAATCGAAGGCGATTATTTCGATAGGAGAGGATGGTATGAGAAAACTGATTGAGAGTAAAACTTCGAAACCGTCTGGAATTGAAGTGGCCGGAGGTAGAGACATAAAATAGATTGTCAATGAGGCAACTGGATAGTTCAATTGGTCAGTCTATAGCCGAGGAGCAGAAAATCGCGACCACAAATGTGGCAAACGACGAAAAAACTCTGAGTGGCATCAGTGCTATTGAACAGGGAGAGTCCTGTCCAAGATTATTGGTGCACCCTGACGGTCCGCAGAAGGAACTGCCCGGTAATGAGTTAGGTAATCTGTCCCATGAAGCGGATGTGAAAAACTTTGGGGAACCAGACATGGAAACGCCTGCGAGCACGGATATGGAACCGACTCGCGACAAGAGTCAGGTCCCGGTGCCGTGGAGCTATCTTTTCATCCGAAAACGGGACGCCGAATATTTCTCGTTGAAAGCTGAGACTGAGGGCGGATTCAGGACATTCATCCATCGGACGATAGTTACAGACGCATCAGGAAAGTCCGAGAAAGGCAAACCGAACGGCAGTGCCCAAGACAGGGATGGCACCACCGCCACTGCCACCGAAGGCCGGCCGACAATCTCGGGCCTCATCTTCATCCAGGGCAAGACCAAAGTTATCAGGAAATATCTTTGGGAACGGTTCCCGCAGTACCACCTTGTGAACGATTGCAGCACACGCAAAGCCGCGGTCATCCCCGACAGCGTCATGCAGCCATTCATGAGAATCGCGAACACCGACCCGTCACGGATACGATTCCTCGTCAACCCGTTGACACACTATGCCGAAGGCAACACTCTCGTCGAAATCATGACCGGCCCGCTTGCCGGACTGCAAGGATACATCATCCGCATTGACAGGGACCGGAAACTCGTCATCGGCGTCGGCGATATGACAGTCGCCATCGGCGGCGTCCACAAGGAAAACTTCGAAAAAGTCGAGGAAGTCGCGCGCGCCGTCAACACCCGTCAGCGCGCCCGGCGACAAGCGGAACAAGAACAACGGCGCTTGCGCGAAAGGATTGAGGCCAATGTCAATGCCGACGTGGCGTCCCAGCCTCCGGACCCGCGCCTCCTGACTCCAATCCAGCAAAAAGTCGATACCGCCTTCTTCACCCCGGAGACTTTCAATGACATCCTCGTCATCACGACCAACATTGAACTCTGGACAGAACGTGCCCGGCGACTCATACAGGCCGGCAACTTGGCCGACGCCTCAGAGATATTGACCTTTCTCCTCGAAGAGATAGGCTATTGGTTTACAGACATTTACAAGAAGAAAAGCATTGACCTGACACCCGTGAAAAAGGCCGGGAACAACGCATACAAAACTGCATTGACCATCCTGGACAACAAACATTTACCTGAACGGACGAGACAAGATCTCGAAACAAATCTGGACTCACAAATGTTGAGACACGGATATTTATTCATTGCTTAAATCTCGCTAGTTATCGACTTGCTGATTGCTTGCGTGAATTGGAGGTCCTGTTCTAGCACGGGGGCTGTAAGGCCCACGCACTTTTTTGTGCACGTTACCCTCACCCTAAATCCCTCCCCTCGGGGAAGGGACTTACCCTCGCCCTCGCGGGCTC
>ERZ1034998.1633-NODE-1633-length-12970-cov-3.366551_pt1 | contig 12970 bp, 9 predicted proteins | sample MGYA00520621_ERZ1034998 | MGnify/ENA primary metagenome ERZ1034998 (study PRJEB33766, sample SAMN09781748) | gut metagenome | biome: gut microbiome | host: Homo sapiens | place: Madagascar | study: EMG produced TPA metagenomics assembly of the PRJNA485056 data...
CCTGTCCGAGCGGCAATGGCTTGTAGCTGCTGGAGAGGCGGGCAATCGCCGATTCCTTGAACTGCTGTGGTATTCCTTTGGATTTGAAGAACAGAAGGTCAGATTCCACTCCGCTTCTTTTCGACGGGTCATTTGCTTTGATATCTGTAACTCGTAATCCGGAGGCATCAGCAGTGGCATGATAATACACACCATTCTTCTGTACGACCAGATAGCCGTCGCTGGTGGTGTAATGAAATTTCTCGTCTCCGTGTATTTGGATAGTAATAGTACTCCCATCTGACTGCTTGACAGTAATCAGTCTAGGGAGTGCAGGCACCGCGTATGCGGAGATTTGCATCGTAGCTGCCATCAGCAAAGCTGCGGCTGCCTTCAATATAGATTTCTTCATTTCTGATACTGTTTATTGACCGTATAACAATATCAGAACTGCTGCTCTCGCAAATATAGAACGTTTTTCTTAAAAATGCTATATCGCCCTTAATCTTTTTGACGGAAATTTATTATTTTTGTTAACGGTAACCTTGGGGCAGAGGACCAAGCTGCAGAATCTGAGGTTTTGAATTGTTTATGATCCGATTCAAGAGACTCCTCGAGTCCTATATTATATATGTATTTTGTATTCTTTCCGCCCTTGCCCTATGCAGTTGCGGGAAGGAGTATGATTCTTTTCTGCAGGAGGCCAATGAAATCATTACTGTGGATCCAGACAGCGCATTGACCATTTTGAAGACTAGACCTATCAGAAGTTTTTCCAAAGAGCGGGACCGCGCCTATTATGCCTTGCTTGTCACGAGAGCGAAACACAATATGGGAATGTATTACGGGGATTCTCTGATGAGGATCGCCGAGAAGTACTATGAAAAGAATGGCTCTGACCGGGAAAAGTTCCAGATATTGTATAATGTGGGCAACAGTTATAGCACCCAGGACAGTTTACCTATGGCTGCGGAATATTATTCCAAGGCAGAAATATACGCCAAGAATCTCGGTGACGACCATCTGGTGGCTGCCATAAACAATGCTTTGGGTTACTGCTATGCTTTCCAGCAGGATTTCGAAGATGCCCTTGAGAGGTTTACCATAGCAGTGGACTTGCTGAAGGGAAGTGGTGAATCTTCCCAATATCTGATACCCAAATATCAGCAAATCAATATGTTGATGCAGCTTGGCCGTAATGAAGAGGCCCTTTCTGCTATATATGAGGCCATGCCTGTCGCCAAGCAGGTGAATGATACTGCATCAGTATTGAAGTTGTCAAGTTCGGAGTCAATGCTGCTTTACGAAGTTGATTCGACCCGCAGCCAAGAGGCTCTTGACCGGCTGAAGCAGATATATGACAAATACTGTGGCGGTGACGTGCCTATTTCACATTATAATGTATTGGGTGTCGCCTACTACAGGTGCGGAAAAGATGACAAGGCAGCCTACTGGCTGAACAAGTCCATCCAGAGTCATCCTCCTCTTAAAATCCGACTCGGAGTGTACTACACACTTTCCCGTCTCTATGAAAGAAACGGCAAATATGCACAGGCACTTGCCAATGAAAGAAAATTCTCCGCTCTGGAGGATTCGCTTTTCATCGAAACGAAGAGTTCTCTCATCCAGGCTGCTGAAATGAAGTATAAGAACGAGTATCTTCAGGACTCCTATGACATTCTGGCGATCAGGCATCAGAACCAGCGTCTTCTTTTCATTGTGGTTATCATGATTTTTATCCTTCTTGCAGGCTTGGGATACATCATATTCAGAAAGAGGCTCAAGGACCAGGTCAGAAGACAGGAAGAGGCCATGAAGTACGTGGATTCTGTACGTGAAGGGTATTCGGAGATCAGCGAGAAATACGAATCTCTCAAGCGGGAACTTGGACAGAAAGCCGGAATGAGTGGCGAAATGTCCCGACTTCTGGGCAAGCGAATGGACGGACTCAAGGACCTGATTGAAATGGCTTCTCTGTATGAAGGACGTCCAAGTCAATTCTACGAGAAGTTCAAGGAGCATGTCAAGGTTAGTCCGGTTACCAATATCAAGTGGGAAGAGGACATAATATCCATTACAGACCTGTTTACCCATAATCTTATCAGTGATTTGCATAATGAACATCCGGATCTGTCCAGACATGAAATGTGCTACTGCAGTTTGATTTGTCTGGGCTTCTCCCAGCAGTCGATCCGCATGCTTTATGACCATACCAATATGAACAGTATCTATTCCCTGCGTACCAGAATCAGGTTGAAACTTGGTATCAACAGCAGCGGGAAGAGTCTGGACAACTACTTCAAGGAACTCATGGAAAGCCGTGGAATTGTACGTTCCGGCCAATGACTTCATTCGTTTTGATCATTGCAGTGTCCTGATATGGGAGGTATTAGAAAATTTTTTCAGTAAGCATTGAAAATCAAATAGTTACAAAATGTGGTATTAGATGGAAATAGGGCGTGAAAGCCCTATTTTCTGTTTTATTTCTCATATATTTGTAGCGACCGGAATCCGGAAACGGATTGAAAATTATTAACTAAAAACAGAGGCTGATAACATTTGTCGGAACTTGCTGCTAGGCTTTTTATTATGACAAACGTTTACTGCAATGTACGCTAAAACAAAACAAGAAAATAGACGTGGCAAATCAATATCTCTGTATTGTGCTGCCACATTTGCAGCATTTCTTACATTATTGTCTTGTACAGGCAATTCTGATAGAGATGAAATGCCGGAGGGGAAACTGGCCATCAGCATTGAGCCTTCCTCACTGGCATTGACAAAAGCGGGGACTTCTTTTGACGAGTGGGACATGATAGGTCTTTCTGTGGTCGGCTGGCTCGATGGAAAAGAGCAGGACCTGACCGGAATCAGAAATGAGGACAATGTCTGCTATATGTGCTCAAGCGGTTCTTTTATCCCGGATTCTTCACCTGCATATTATCCGGACAGAACTACCAAGTGTACCTTCTATTCTTATTATCCGCACAAGAGCAAAGGATTCGAGAAAGACTCGAACGATCTCCCTGTGGAAGTGAAAAGTGATCAGAATTCCTATTATGACTATAAGGGTTCTGACTATATGGTTGCAGTCGAAAGGAACATCACCCCTTCTACAGCGCCTGTGCCTATGAAGTTCTCTCACATTCTGAGCCGCGTGACTATTAACTTGATAGCCGGTGAGGGATGTACCGTTCCGGAACTTAAGAAAATGGAAGTTACTCTCAAATCGCTCTTTTCCAAGGCTGTATATGACGTGGAAAAGAAGAGTTTCTCCGATCTTTCTTTGAAATCTGACATCAAGGCGAATACAATCAGTTCACATTCTATTTCAAATGGACTCGGCGGCATTTCTGCCATTGTGGTTCCTCAGACATTCAGGGCAGGCGAGTCTCTGTTCTATTTGGGAATCTATGACAAGACATTGGCTTACAAGCCTTCAGGCGAATTGGTTTTCGAATCCGGCAAGGACAATGTGTTCAATGTTACCGTTACCATTACAAATATGGGCCCTTCTGTAAGTGTTTCTTCCGAGATCAAGGATTGGGCTGACGGCGGCACAATCACCGGAATGGCTGAAGAGGAAAGTAAAGTCAAGGGTACTGTCAATGATATTGAGGGTCATACCTATCCTTACGTTGAGATTGATGGTATTTACTGGTTTGCAAAGAACCTTTATACGACTAAACTGAATGACGGTACTGCGATTGAGTTCCGTGAAGGAGGAAATGCAGACTGGATGAAACTGGAGACCCCTGCTTATACATATTTCAAGAATATTCCTGAAAACCTCACAAAACTTGGTGCCCTGTATAATTACAAGGTGGTGGAGACAGGCAAACTTTGTCCTGCGGGCTGGAGAGTTCCTACCAAAGCAGAGTTGGCTGCGCTCGTAGATGAGGAAAACGGATATGGAACAGTGGATGTGCCGACTCTCATTTCTCCTGAGTGGACCGGAATGAAGTCGACCAATGAGACTGGTTTCTCCGCTATGCCTGGCGGTATGGCCATGGAGGACTGGATGATGAATGAGTGTTATCTGTGGTCTTCTACGGTAGATGAGACAGTTACCAGCAATATGAAATACGGATATCTGTACCTTTCCAATTATCCTTGGACAGACTTCCACATGCCTCAGGTCGGTATGGCCGTGAGATGTGTCAGGGATAAGTAGAATTGTCCAATATGAAAATCTGTTTGAAAGTATGAAAAAGACTTTATATATAGCAATCGCCGCGATGTTCGGGGCGGTAGCATTGACAGGATGCCAGAAGCAAAATTCTTCTACGGATTCTCCTGCGAGACCGGAAGGAGATGAGATGAGCCTGCAAATCAATGGCTTGTCTTGGGACAGTTCCCAGTCTGAGATAGGCGCATATCTGAATGCCGGTGTGTTTGCCGTGCCTGTGACCGGAACTCTTACTGATGAGAGGTATGTTGACAATGCCGAGTTTGTGAAGAAGGGGGACAAATTCTATGGCCGCGTGCCTGTGATGTATCCTGATGCAAGCTGTAAGGTTATCGCCTACATCCCCTATGGTATCCTGAACTTGCCGACAGGAAAGACAACTGCGGAGGTTTCCGTGAAGACGGACCAGTCCAATGTTACTGATTATGTTGCTTCCGACTTCATGACATCTTATGATTTCGTAAAGAAAGGAACAGCCGGACCTGCTTCATTGACAATGAAGAGGATGTTCTCCAAAATTAATCTTGAATTCACTTCGACCAACATTTCTGCTGAAGACCTTGTAAATTCATTTGCCGAGATGACATTGAATACGACAGCTGTTGCGGATCTCTCAGCTGAAATTGTGTCGTCTGCTTCGAATCGCGGAAATATCATTCCGAAAGGAAGATTGTCGGATAAGGACGGCGTATGCTCCGGATTGACACTCATCACAGTGCCTCAGAATATATCAGCGGAGGACAGATGCCTGCATATTACCGTGAACGGTCAGACTTCTGATTATGCTCTTGGTGAAGACAAGACCCTTGAATCTGGTATGGAATATACTTTCTCGCTGGTTGTCAATAAGATAGGTAATAAGTATGCCCTTGAAGTTGTCATTTCTGAAAAGCCTTGGAAATCAGGTCTCGACCTCAATTTCGATGTAAATCAGGAAATTGATGAGATCAAGCCGGTTACTGACATTGACGGAAACGTTTATCAGGTAGTGAAGGTGGGTGCGCAGTACTGGACTACATCCAATCTTCATGTTACAAGTTACAACGACGGTACTTCTATCGACTTCATTTCTGCAAAAGACAAGTGGGGACAGGTTGCCGAAACCAAGCAGGGTGCATATTGCGTGTACAATGATGATCTCAACAATGAAGATGACTACGGTTTCCTGTATAACTGGCATGCGGTGAATACTGACAAACTTTGTCCTGAGGGATGGAAGGTTCCTACACTTTCAGAGTTCATGATGTTTGTCAATGAACTTGGAGGAGAAGGCCTTGCGGGCAACTTGATGAAATCCACTTCCGGATGGGTGGGATACAGAAAGGATGAACTTCCTGACTATCAGGGTACCAATGGTTCCGGATTTGATGCGAGACCTGGCGGATACCGTAATGATGCAGGAGCATTCTTCAATGTCAGCAAATATGGATACTGGTGGTGCTCATCTACTCAGAATGGTGCAAGTGGTGATGCGATCTATGTGTACTTCAACAGTCCTGGTGTATTCAAGACTTCTGCACTCTTCCGTACAGGTTATTCTGTAAGGTGTATCAAATATTAATGTAAATGTTGAAATCATGAACAGAATTCTTAAAATAGCGATATTGCCTCTGGCTGTATTGGCAGGTGCATGCAATACTGAAAAGGATATGCCTGGCATCATTGACAGGACACCTTTGAGCGTTCCGGCGAGAGTGGGTGCTTTTTCAGAAGGCGACAACATCGGTCTTTATATGACGACTTCCCCTGTGCAGGGGACTAGGGCCCTTGCAGGGGAAAGATATTGCGACAATGTGAAATTCACATTGGTAGGCAGCAGTTTCCTGTCCAATCCTCAGACTTTCTTCCCGAAGGATGAGAATTCGTACAATAACATATATGTCTATGCTCCTTATATTGACGGGTTTATAGCGCCTGGCAAGACTGCAGGTGAGATATCTTTGCCGGAGGATCAGTCTGCAAATCAGGTTATGGACTTGAGATATGCTTCTGTTATGGACTTCAGACCTGCTGACGGGCAGCCGAAATTCGAAATGGAGCATGCTTTCTCGAAGGTTAACATCAGGCTTACTCCAGGAGGATATTACGACAACCTTGAGGCGATTCCTGCCAAGAGGAAGATTGTGATAAAGGGCGTTTGTCTTTCTGGCGCCTTCGACATGGAAAACCAGGCCTTTATCTGTGATTCCAAGAAATCCGAGGTGATTCCTTCCGGAAGATTCAAGGCTACAGGTTCATACCTTTCAGGCGTTTCTTTCATAATGCCTGCACAGACAATCCCTGCGGATGAGGTATTCATCGAGGTGGTTGCAGGTGATGATGTATTCATTCTCAAACCATCCCAGCCTCTGGAATTCGCCGCCGGTACGGAGAGTACTATTACAATCAAACTGAATGCTGACTTCGCAGGTGTCATTCTGAATACCGACATAGTTGTGGACAAGTGGACACCAGGCGAGGATATCGACATGGACAGAGACGAGATTCTGCCTCCGGAAGACAAGACCGTCAAGGACTTCGATGGTAACGAATATCCTGTTGTCCGTATCGGAAAGCAGTTCTGGATGGCGGCCAACCTGAGGACTTCTCACCTCAATGACGGTAATTCCATTCATAAGAATGAGGATAAGTCAGAATGGATAAAGAATATCGATGAGGCTGCTTATTCGGCTTACAATGATGACTTTACTGCGGAGACTGTCGAAAAGATGGGATACCTCTACAATAGAAACGCCGTGGAGAGCAACAGGCTTTGTCCTGAAGGATGGCATATTCCAACTGCCACTGACTGGGATGCATTGGGAAAAGCGCTCGGCGGAGAAAGCACTGCAGTAGGAAGCTGGAAGGGAATCGGATTCTCAATGATGTCCACTGAGGGTTGGAATAAGAAGAATGATACCAATGAGAGTGGTTTCAATGCTTATCCTGCCGGTTATATCTACTATATGGAGGACGAGAATGGAAAGGGCAAGACCAACTATTTCAAGAAAGGAGAAACTGCCAGATTCTGGAGTTATACTACGTTCTTCGGTGAGCCGTTCGTGCGTTCTCTCGATTCTTCATATCCGGATGAGTTCAACCGCTTCTTGGGTGCACTTGATTGCGGATTCTCTGTAAGATGCGTACACGATTTTTAGAATTATGAATCGAATAAATAAATTATGATATTATGAAAAAGATATTCGGTTATTTGATTCTGGCGGCGCTTTTGGCCAGCTGTGAGGGGGAGGCTTTAAATCAGAAGGGCCAGAATGAAGATCTTCCAATAAATATGGTTGTTTCCGTTGATACAAAGACTCGTGCTGATGATGCCGGTCTTTCAGACGGAGACAAGATAGGTCTGTATGCTTTCAGGCATAAGAATAGTCAGGAAGAGGCATTCATGGGCGTGAGACATATGGAAAATCTTCCATTGACCATTTATGGCGGAAAAGCTCAGGCTGATATGCCTATTTACTTCCCGAAATATGAAGATAAGACTGATTTCTATATGTACTATCCTTATGGTGAGGATGTTATAGAATCATCGAGCACAGTTGCGACTTCGGTCTTCTATAAGGACCAGAGTAGCGATGAGAATTACAGCCTTTCTGACAAGATGCTGGGAGTTACTCTCAATGTCGAGAAATCACCTTCTCCTGTCCATTTCCAGATGAAGAGACTCATGAGCCGCATCTCGTTCAGGCTGAAGCCTGGAAAGGGTTTTGGAGATTTCAATGAAATTCTTTCTGCTGAAGTACTTCTCAAGAACGTCAGGAACTCTGGCGGTATTGATTTCGTAAAAGGTAAGATCGGCAATCCATTCGCTCCGGATGATATTATTCCTCATGGCTCTTTTACCAGAAATTATACTGCCAATGTTGCTGAAGGTGTGGATGCTCTCATTATCCCGCAGAAGGCGTATAAGGGAAGCGTGCTATTCGTAGTAAGTGTTGGTGACCGCAAGTTCAACGGCGTTATGGACAAGGATGTTGAATTCCAGCCGGGAAAACATTATACGTTCACGATGACTATCAACAGGGTGCTCAATGGTGACGAGATCGCCATCGCTCCTGAGATTACCGAGTGGAACGAGGGTATTGTCGCTGACGGCGGTGTAGTCGAGGTGGATCCTGGCAATGATGCCAATTACGTCACTGACATTGACGGTAATGAATACAGAATCATTACCATGGGTGCACAGAGATGGATGGGCGAGAACCTGAAGGTTACCAGATTCAATGACGGTACACCTATAAAGAATATCGTTGACCAGACTGAATGGGATTCGACTGAGCAGGGTGAGGTTGCAGGTTACTGCTATTATGACAATGACCCTAAGAATGGCAAGAAATACGGTGCTCTCTACAACTGGTATTCAGTCATGCCTGGAAAACTCTGTCCTGAGGGATGGCATGTTCCTACTGTCAATGACTTCAAGAACCTGATTCTTTATTTGGGTGAGAATCCTGGTACCAAGATCAAGTCCAAGGAAGGATGGCAGGACGTAGAGTATGAAACCAAGCCTGAATATCAGGGTACCGACGAGTTCGGTTTCAATGCCTTGCCTGGCGGAAACAGAAAGTATCAGGAGGGCTTCATGAGAATCGGAATGTACGGAGAATGGTGGACTTCCGAGGTTCAGGATACTTATACCACATCAGCATATATGTTCTACGTTTATGCCAAATATGCTGATATCAGGACTCTCTACCATCTTAAGGAGACCGGACATGCTGTCAGATGTATTAAAGACTAAATTTCGTGGCAATTATGAAAATGAATAAATACGTATTGGCATTGGCTTTTGCCTCAATGGCATTGGCCGGATGCGATAAAGTAGAATCTCTTCCTTCGGAGGAACCTGGCGTCATCAGTCTCAGGACTTCTGTGGGTGAGTACACCAAGGCGTCAGGACTGGATTTCAATGTCGGTGATGTTTTCGGTCTTTATATCCTGGAAAGGAAGGGCACGTCGGCTCCTTCCTTCGGCGGCGAGTATTACGCTGAAAATCTGATGTGTACCAAGACTGATAGCGGCATTGACATGGTCAGGACTTATTATTCTGAGAACAAGCTGGATTTCTATGCGTACTATCCTTATTCTGACAATGGTACTGTTTACAGTGCCCCTGAGTGCATTTCCCATAACATCAGTTCGGATCAGAATGAGAAAGTGTATTTCGACAAATGTGATTTCATGAAGGCTTCGATCAAAGAGGTGGTTGCTTCTGACCAGCCTGTGAAACTCGAGTTCTCTCACATGATGGCTCTTTGCGAGGTTCAGCTTCTTCCAGGAACTGGAATGACAGTGAACGACCTCAAGTTCGCGACTCTACTGGTGAAGAAGGTGCCTCTTTCATGTAAGGTCAATCTTGTTACCGGTGCGGTCAGCCGAGGTATGATCAGCGGCAACATTACGCCATACGGAAACAGGGTTTCCATTCAGGGTGACAAGGTATCCCGGATGTCGTTCATTTCTGTCCCGACCAAAATAAAGAAGGGCGCGGAATTGTTCGAAATCTCCATCAAGGAGCGCAAGTTCCATTATTACCTCGACAACGACCTCGAATTGAAGTCCGGCTACAAATACAAGTTTGAAATTACTCTCAATGCAGCCCAGGTACCGGCCAGCGTCCGTGTTCTGGAAATACCAAGATAACGGTTCCCGACCGGATTATAATTGAAAGCAGCGCCTCCCGGAATTCCCGAAAGGCGCTGTCTTCAGTAAGCGTTAAGTAATGTGTATAAAATTAGTTGCATCAGTTGACCGGTTTGACAAGGTAGTTCCACTCACCGAGTTTCTGGGCGAAGGCAACCTGCCTGGCAAGCCTCTTCTGGTACGATTCGTCAATCGGCCGCTTGATGTCATAAGTTTTTGAGTTAATGTGAACATGTACTTTCAATCCCTTCTTTGTGGTGGTCATCGCAGCCCTGTAAGCGGCATTTTGAAGAGACATCAGAGGGTCACCACTCCAGCTGCGGGTAATCTGTGAAAAGAGACGGTGCTCAATGGGATTGAACTTGGAACAATACGGAGGATAATGAACGACAAGAAGCCTGATACCCAGTTTGTTGGCAAGGTCCATAAGATCCTGCTTGACGATTCTGTGCGCACTGGAATTCGATCCTCCGCCATCGCACAGGATAACAAGCGTATGCGCATCAGGGTATTGCCGCTTCAGATGTCGTTCCCATACTCGTGCGATGTTGTCGCAGACAAATCTGGATGTGTCGTGTCTGATCCCCAATGTCATATAGCCGACATTCCTTGTGACATCGTAGATGCCGTGCGGAACAATCTGACCATCAGAGAACGTGGAGAAGTCGTGGTCAAGGGACTTGAGCGGTCCGTTGGACAGCGCCTTTCCTTCACGCTTGAAGTTCCCAAGCATCTCCTTCTTCTTGGTATCAATGCTGACGATGGGAAGTCCTACACCCGAAGCCTCCTCGCAAATGGCGGTGATTTGCACGACAGCCTGCGTCCACTCGGGATGCTGGGGAAGTACACTCTTCCGTCCGGCACCCGTCCTGCGGATACGGCCGTCTCCAGGACCTTCTCCGGAGAGGAGTTCCTGCCTTCCGTTTTGAAGAGTATGTGTACTTGTTCCCATAATTTTACTAACTTTGCGGTAGCTGAGCCCTTGAGTCTTGAGGTCGGCGGCCTTTGTGGCCAGAAACCATCTTCTGTCTCTTTCGTTCAGCGTGGACATATACGCCAAATCGCTTGGCGAAAGGACTTCTGGAGGAGCTTTCGTTATCATTTTAAGAGCATTGCAATTACCCTTAAATTTACGAAAATTTCTCCAGTTTTCCTATACTATATCATTGATAATCAATGGCTTAATTCAAATTATTGTCACTGTTTCGGAGGCTGTTATCAGGGCGGCTTTTCAACCGTTCTCAACATTATATCATGGCCACAAATGGCCGCATAAGAGAGCCCCCAAAATGAAGCAGGTTATTTTTTAACATTTACTAAAAAATAAGATTACCAACTTTTTTTTAAGGATTACTTAATCAATGTGCGGGAGAGGTGGAGAAAAGAACATTATTTTTCTTTGCACGACTCCACGAGGGTGTCATACAAGGAAAAATTTTGGGACACCTGCAAAGTTCCGTGTGAAGCTACCCAAAGATTGTGCATAGCCTGAACATGAAGAAGGGTAGATCTGAAACCCCTCTCAATTGAGCCCGAAAGGATTTGATTTTGGAGTTGAACGATTCCGCACCTGCGTTTGTTGAGTGGTCGATGAAGTAGTTTAGTATTTCGTCTTCTCTTGATTTGACGGCATCTCTGGCGACTTTTATCTCGCGCATGGTGCATTTGTTTACCTCCTTGTACCAGTCCTGGAACTTAGTCCTGGCCGTATTCTTGGTCAATGTCGAACTTCTGAAGATGGCTCTGAGTTTGTTTATGATGTCGTATGCTTCCTTGATTCTAGGATACAGTTCAAAAAGCAGTTTCATGCGCAGTTTCTGCCTCTCACTCCATTTGTCTGGGGTTTGGGTTAGTGCATATCTGCTACGCTTGAGCAGTTCGTTACGAGTGTCGCCGTTGCTTAGTACCGGCGGCTTGAACTTCTCGTTCTTACGTATAGGCTTGCGTCCGCGGGTCTTACCCTTGTACCGCTTTGGATGCGTCTTACGATACCATCTGCGATGAGCAGTATTACGCTTGAGTTTTTTGCGGTGCTCCAATTCAAGGCGTCTCTGCTCTGCTTGGGCCTCTCGGCGATACCGTAACCTGAGTTCCTCGATGGCATCGTTGCAGCGATTCATTATATGGAAGCAGTCCAGTGTAAGAGTCGCATTCGGAAAGGCCGTATGCACAATGACCGCCATGGTGTCGGAAAGATCGGCTGTCACCTCCTTAACTCTCAATCGATCTTTCTCGGGTATTTGAAGCAGGATTGTCAGTACATCCTCGGCCTTTGTGCCACGTACTGCGGCTATCAGTGTGTCTTGCTTGCAATGGCCGTCCTTGTTCGTCAGGAACGTGAACAGGTCGTCCTGGAGGGAGGACTCGTCAATGCTCAGACGCTCGCCCATTTTGTCGGGCAACAGCACCCAGTCCTTTGCGTGTCCCCGCTGTCCCCACTCCCGAAACCCGCTCAGCGAGTCCTTGTAACAACGCTCAAGGTTGTCTCCGTCAGTGAAATAGTACTTACCAAGGCAACGTGCTGTCACCGGGGTCGTATCCAAGTTTTTTTCAAGAACTCGGCAAACGCTACGGAGTACCGAGTCCCTTCTGCGACAAGCGGATAGATGTTCAGTATCACGCTTTTGCCATCCTGGGTAAGCCACCGCCGCCTGCGGATGTGCAGTTACACCCTCCGGTCCCGCACAGGGAAATCCGACATTGTGGTAGGTTCCGTAAAGCCATTGGAGCGCAAGTCCTGCTGGTCCCCCGTGCGGTTGTCTCGCTCATCCAGGTGGATGTGCAGCACACCGGTATATGCTATGTCCTTTTGGCTCTCCTTGGACGTGAGAGACTCCGTCTCCATCCACACCAGTTCGAAGAAGTCCAACATCCCCTCAGGAAGAAAGAAGCTGAGGTAGTGCTCGTAGAGCTTTGTTTGTGTAGTATCCTTATCCATGACTACAAAGTTACTTCCTTTCACGGGATCTACCTTAAAGGTAGGATTCTTTTTATTATATCAGACACGGATATTTGCTGGTGAGCCGGAAAAAGATGTAACTTTACGAACAAATTGAAATGAATTTATGAAGATTGCTGGAAATAAACTTATTGTAGAGTGCTCGACATATGATTTCAAGATAAAACTCGAGGCAAAAGAGCCGGAGAGTTGGGTCAAGAGCG
>ERZ1034998.1641-NODE-1641-length-12949-cov-14.272685_pt1 | contig 12949 bp, 9 predicted proteins | sample MGYA00520621_ERZ1034998 | MGnify/ENA primary metagenome ERZ1034998 (study PRJEB33766, sample SAMN09781748) | gut metagenome | biome: gut microbiome | host: Homo sapiens | place: Madagascar | study: EMG produced TPA metagenomics assembly of the PRJNA485056 data...
CTTCTATCTACTTTTTTTCTTGGTTATCTCTCCCAAAATCCCGACCTTTGCAGCACCAAACCACATCAGACCTGGGCAAGCGAAGACCGAAGCCTGTTTCGAATTTGGCTGATGCGGAATGGAGGTCCCCTCTCATCGAAACAGAGGGAATAACCGGAAAGACGACTATTATGTCTAAAATGATTTTCTACCCAAACACAGAATTGGGTATCGACCTCAAGTTGATGACTAAGGAGCCAGGGCGCATGGCCGTTGGCGAGTATCTGGATGGAGCCATTACGCACGACGAAGAAGACCACTTCACCTTTGTGCAGAACGACTCCGAGAAGAAGAAGGAGAAGGTGGTGCAGAGAAATCCGCACGTGTATGAAGGAACTTACATCAACGTGAACCGCAAGAAAGACGGTACGCTCTACCCTACCTTCAACCGCCCGCTGTTCTCAGAGCGCTTCACCTTCCAGGACTTCTGCCAGGGTGCCGCTAACGAGCTGCGCATCATTAGCGGCAAGAGTGATGACAGATAAACGGAGTCGAGGCTTTCTAGAGGAAATGGGGACTTCAGGGAGGCCGGTAACAGGCTCAAAACAGAAGTGATTTTCGGGCAAGCGTTCCAGTTGTTCCAGTTGTTCCAATTGTTCCAAATAGGTTTTCAAAGGACAATATCCCTTTATAGAGACTCTATAACTACTTAATATATAGATAGTTATATATATAAGAAGGTGGAATGGAACGCTCAAAAAATTAATTGGAACAACTGGAACTGGAACGCTCCACCCACCCCCACTTCTCTCTAAAAGGCTCATAATCAATAAATTATATAGAAATATAGACTAAGAATTTGAAGTACAATATCCCCATTTCAACCGCTCCAACGATGAAAAAGCCGGAAAAAGGCACCGAATAGGTGCAACTTTTGCTCTTTCAGGCATCAAAAGACATGCAGGAACCCTTATTTCCGATGCTCTTCCCGATACTCGAAGTGGAGATAAATGGGGCTATTTTTCAGCATTCCGCCCTCAATTAGGAGAAATCATGCCGTATGAAGACCTATCTTGTTGCCGATTCGGGCTATCATAAGGAACAACTGTCCACATCGCTGAAACTATCTGTCCCAACTTCCGTGAACACGAAGAAAAGAGATTGGAGAAAAATGTTCCGCTATCGCACGGCATCGCACGCTATCGTACAACTGACAAAACGGGATTTCGTATCTTTGCATCGTGATTCAGAAAGCGCGCAAAATTACTTGCCCAGTTGGAGAAAAAAATCTCCCTAATTGGGAAAATAAAAAGGCCTGATTTAACCCGATAAAAAAAGAGCCCCCAATGCGGGAAAAACATCGGGGGCTTTTATATTGATATCAAAAATCCTTAGTAAGGAAAAAGAAGCGGAAGAACGAAGGTCATCACAACGCCGATGATAATCTGCAGAGGCAAACCTACCTTCACGTAATCCATAAACGTATAGCCACCCGCCTTCATCACCAGCGCATTAGGAGGCGTGGAGAACGGAGAGGCAAAGCACATGCTGGCGCCCAACGTAACCGCAAAGAGGAAGGAATAAGGACTCACACCTACCTGCTGGGCCGCCACCAGGGCAATAGGAGCCATCAGCACAGCCGTGGCAGTATTGCTGATAAACATCGTCATCAGAGAAGTGGTGAAGTAGATACCTGCCAAGAGAGCTGTAGGTCCCATCGAACCCAAACTCTCTACCAGCCCCTGAGAAACCAAGGCAGAAGCACCCGTCTTCTCAAGCGCCGTAGACATCGGCATCATGGCGGCTATCAGCACGATGCTCTCCCAGTTGATGGTCTTGTAAGCCGCCTCCACATTCCGGAAACAACCGGCAAAGACGGTCAGCAGTCCGGCGATGATGACCGCCGTGACCGGAGCCACAGGAATGAAATCGAATACCATCATCACAATCATCAGCAGCATGATGGCAGCCGCCACAGGCGCCTTATAATCCAAGAGCACCTTGTCGGCAGTCTTCTCAGGCTGGTCGATAACCACCCAGTTGCTCGTATCGGTAGCCAGATGAGCCAGATTGGTCCATTCGCCCTGCACCAGGAGCATATCGCCCACATGCAGTTTGGCGGCTATCAGATTGTCGGTAATATATTCATCGCCCCGCTTTACGCCCAGCACGTTGATGCCGAAACGCTTGCGCAGGTTGGCATCGCCTATGCGCAGACCGGCAAAATTAGACGTAGGCATCACCACGATTTCGGTCAGTCCCAGATCATAGAAATCAATCTTCACATCCTTCATCTTCCTGAGGCCGTAATCGCTGGCAAAGCGTTTCATCTTCTCCTCCTCACCTATTATATATAAGGTATCGTGAACCTGAATGGTGCTGCTGCTCTTCGCCATGTTCTGGCTCACATCCTTCACCAGTCCCAGCCGCGATTTCTTCTCGTTTCTTATCTCGATGATACTCACGCCATATTTTTTCTGGATGCTCAGATCCTTCAGGGTTTTGCCCACGATATCCATCTGCTCGCCATTCTCGTCGATTGCGGCAGAAGGGCGGCGGCTAGGCACGATGTAGCGATGCAGATTATCGAGCAGCTGATATTCGTCTACCAGGTCATCAAGCGATTTGCCCTGCTTCTTTTTCTTACCGCTCTGCTTTTTGCTGAGGAAGATTTTGCTGAGCGGCATGAGCACGATGATGCCGATGGCGATGACGATGATGCCCACAGGGAAGAAGCTGAAGAAGGCAAGCGGCTGATAACCGCCCTCGGTCAATACTTCATCGATAACCAGGTTGGGCGGTGTACCGATGAGGGTGAGCATTCCACCCAGACTTCCGGCAAAGGCGAGCGGCATGAGGAAACGCGACGATTGCATGCCCGAGCCTGCAGCTATGCTCATGATAATAGGCATCATGAGGGCTACCGTTCCGGTATTGCTCACGAAGGCGCCGATAAACGAGGTAACGAGCATCACGAGCAGGAAGGTGATGGTTTCGTTGCCGCGCGAGAGCGCCATGAGCTTATTGCCCGTAAGCTTGGCAAGTCCAGTCTGCATGATAGCTCCACCCACCACGAAGAGTCCTATCATCATGATGACGATGGGCGAAGAGAAGCCCGCCAGCGCCTCGGCAGGTGTCAGGATACCCAGAACCAGGAGTGCAGCCAGGGCGGTAAGCGCCACGATGTCGGCCCTCACCCTGCCCCAGATGAACAGGGCTACCGTAATAACCAATATGATAAGTGTTGTTGTCATGTTTTGAAAATTTTTATGTTATAATTACTGTATTCATTCTCTCACCTGCTGCGGCGTCATTCCGGTATGTTTCTTGAAATAGCGGCAGAAGAAGCTGGCATCAGCAAAATGATATTCCCATGCCATCTCCTTGATGCTCTGGGCGGAGCGCTTGAGCTGCATCTTCAGCTGGAGCACCACATACTGGTCGATGATGATTTTGGGTGTATGCCCCGTTACCTGTCTCACGATATTCGAAAGATACTTGGAGGTGATGTTCATCTGCTCGGCATAATAGTTGACATCTCTCGATTTCTTGTAATCGCGTTCCATGAGCATCATAAAGCGGTTGAAGAGTTCCCTCACCCTGTAAGATTTCACCTCGTCGGGGCAGTTCTGCGGATTGCGTTGCAGATATTCATGGAACCCTATGAAGAAGGCCTTGAGCTGATAGAGTACCAGCTGCGAGATACAGGTACAGTCGTGCTGCTCGAAATAGAGTCTGAGGAGGGCAAACATGCTGTCGATGATACGGGTAACCACAGGCGAATCCTGCCGGCATCTGTCCTCGCGCAGGGCAGAATAAACCGTCTGTTCGAGTTGCAGACTGGCTTCGCGCAGCAGAGAAGGATTATATTTCAGCATCTCCACTTCGAAGGCAGAAGCATTCATTGCGACACAGGCACCTTCCTCGCAGGAAGCAGAAGGCTCCATCTTCTTTACCTCTACCACATCATTCGGAAACAGGGTGATGACGGCTCCCTCATAGAGATCCCAATCCTTATAATTCACATTCAGCACGGCCCTGCCCTTGCGGCAAAGGAGAATGGCTCCATAGGTCAATACCTGCGGACCCTCCTGCCACTCGCTCAAATCGGAGCAGAAAAGACTGGCCTCCTGATAACTGTTCAGTTCTGATAATTCTATCATAAATACCTTTTATTCGCTTTTTGCGTGCAAATATACGGAAATAATGTGAGAAAAAAGAACTTTTGTTCCGAAAAAATCCATTCGGCACGAAAAATTTAAAACGGATATTTGCCAAAATCGCCGTACCTTTGCACCCGACTTCATGAGATAACGGAATTTTTAAAGAATAATAATAACAGATTTTTTGAATGATAAAGAAAATGATGATTGCAGGCCTTCTCATCTGGGGAGGCTCTCTATGGGCTGTGGCTCAAACCAGGATGACCATCGCCCAACTCTTCGAAAGAATCGAAGAAAACAGCAAGTCGCTACGAACCTCGAAATCGGGCGTAGAAGCTGCCAGCATCGGTATCGAATCGGCTAAAAGCAAGAAACTGCCCGACCTCGATGCATCTCTCTCCTTCAGTTACATCGGAAACGCCCTGATGACCGACCGCGACTTCAGTAACGCCCAAGGTTTGAAATCGCCCCACTTCGGCAATAATTTCGCCTTCCAGGCACTGCAGGTGGTTTATGCTGGTGGCGCCATCAACGCAGGAATCCGCCTCGCCGAACTGGGCAAGCAGCAGGCAGAGGTGGGCGTGAAACTCACCCGTCAGCAGGCTCGCTTCATCGCCCTGGGACAGTATCTGGATCTCTACAAGATAGACAACCGTATCAAGGTATATGAAAAAAACATCGAGCTCACCCGCCAGCTTATCGCCGACATCAAGGCGAAACAAACCCAGGGAATGGCACTCAAGAACGACATCACCCGATACGAACTGCAGATGGAGAGTCTGAAACTGGGACTCACTTCGCTACGCAACAACCGCAGCATCCTGAACCACCAGCTCCTGAATACACTCGGCATGAACCAGGAAGATAAAGGGGAACAGGAGATGCAGATTATTCCGGACGCTACGATTGCAGACAAGGCTTACGCCAAGGATGGCGAAGCTTACTGGCAGACGGCAAGCACGATGAATTCGCCCCTGCTGGAACAGAGCAGCAACGCCATCAGGATAGCGGAACAGAAGGAGAAAATTGCCAAGAGCGACCTGCTGCCGAAAGTGGCGCTGGTGGCTGCCGAGAATTTTGACGGACCTATCCTCTTCGAGTTGCCGCCGATAGACAAGAATCTGAACGTATGGTATGTGGGCGTAGGCGTGAAATACAGCCTCAGTTCGCTCTTCAAGAGCAACAAGCGCATCAGACAGGCTGCCGTAGAAACCCGACAGGCAAAGGAAAGCCATGCCCTGCAGACAGAACAGCTGAACAATAGCGTACAGGCTGCCTACGTGCAATATCAGCAAACCTACGTAGAACTGGAAACGCAACGCAAGAGCGTAGAACTGGCGCAGCAGAACTACGAGGTGATGAACGCCCGCTATCTCAGTCAGCTGGCGCTGGTAACCGACATGGTGGATGCATCGAACCTGAAGCTCAACGCCGAATTGAACGAGGTAGATGCCCGCATCAACATCGTATACGCTTATTACCGCATGAAATACGTAGCGGGAGAAATTTAGGAAGTGAAGAGTGAAGAACGAAGAATTCATCTGCTCTTTTTCAAACAATAAAACAAACATAAATTATGAATAAGAAGATTATCAAGAGAATATATAATGTAGTTATCATCCTCTGCTTTATAGGAGCCATCGGCTGGTGCTTCAGCCATTTTTATCATGGTAGCGACGTGGTTTATACCGATGATGCCCAGGTGAACCGCCACATTACGCCTATCAACACGCGCGTTTCAGGATTTATCAAGGAAATACGTTTCTCCGACTATCAGCACGTGAAAAAGGGCGATACACTCGTCATTATCGAAGATTCAGAATTCCGCCTACATGTGGCTCAGGCAGAGGCTGGTCTGCGCGGTTCTAAGGCCGGTTCTTCGGTTGTATCAGCCAGCATGGGAACCACCACTACCAACGTGCAGACGGCTTCGGCAGGTATCGAAGAGGCACGTGTAGACATGATGAACGCCAAGCAGGATTTCGACCGTTTTGCAGCCCTGATGAAGAAGGATGCGGTAACCCGCCAGCAATATGATAATGCCTACGCCCGCTATCTGGGAGCCAAGGCACGTTATGAGCAGGCAAGCAGCCGGAAGGCAAGTGCCGCCTCGGTTCGCAACGTACAGACCCAGCAGCTGGGCGGTTCGCGTGCCGGCGAGAGTGTGGCTGAGGCTCAGCTCAATCTGGCTCGTCTGAACCTTTCTTATACCGTAATCGTGGCTACCTGCGACGGCGTGATGGGAAGGAAAGATATCCACGAGGGACAGCTGGTTCAGCCAGGACAGATGTTGGCACGCATCGTGGATGACAACGATGTATGGGTAGTAGCCAACTATCGTGAAACCCAGATGGACGGCATCCAGGTGGGCAAGGCGGTAGATTTCACAGCCGATGCCATTCCGGGTGTAGTATTCCACGGCAAGGTAGAGGCGCTCTCAGCAGCTGCCGGCAACGCCTACTCCATGATTCCGGTAGATAATGCCACCGGCAACTTCGTTAAGGTAGAGCAACGCGTACCGGTTCGCATCGCCCTCACCCGCGATAACGACCCTAAACAGATAGCCCTGCTCCGTGCCGGTCTGAACGTAGAAACCAAGGTTCGCCTCAAATAGAATGTTCTATAAACTATCAACTATAAATAGAATGTTCTATAAACTATAAATTATCAATTATTAATTAAAAAAAATGCCAGGACCTCCTATGTTACAGGGACCCTTCCGCGTCCCTTCGTTCAACGGATATATTCCTCGCCGGTTGCAGCCTTGGATTTATCTCCTCTTCGCCTTCATCTTCCTGATGTCGGGCGGAATTTATGGAGGAGCCATGAGCCAGGTAATGGGCGAGTACAGTTTGATGAGAGAAGACGTGCTCATGATCATCATGTTCAACGTGGTGGGCGTGGCGATGCCATTCCCCTTCCTCTTCAAGATGAAGTTCCACTTTACCAACCGCCAGCTTCTGCTGAATGCGGCACTGGTAGTGGCAGCTTGTAATTTCCTCATCATGTGGACCGACTCGGTGCCCGTGATGTGCATCCTCGCTTACATCGCAGGCTTCTTCAAGCTCTGCGGAACCTTCGAGTGTATGAGTACCATCCAGTTGTGGATGACCTCCAAGCGCGATTTCACCATCTTCTTCCCCCTGCTCTATTGCATCGTTCTGGGAAACATGTTCCTCTCGCCCTGGGTTACCGAACACCTGATTTATATCTATCAGGATTGGCGCATCATCAACTGGGCGATGACGGGAGCCCTGCTCCTGGTGGCACTCATCGTGTATGTCACCACCCACGACTTCCGCTTCATGAAACCCCTGCCCTTCATCAGTCTCGACTATCTGGGCTGCATCCTGTGGTCGGCATGGATGCTGGAGTTCATCTTCTTCTTCACCTATGGCGAGCACTACAACTGGCTCGATTCGAAGATCATGCAGATGGATGTATTGCTCTTTATATTTACTGGATATTTCTGCATCCAGCGAATGCTCCACATCCGTCACCCTTACATCGAGCCGGCGGCGTGGAAGTATAAGCGACTCATCCCGCTGCTCATTCTCTTCGCCTTCGTAGAGTTCATGGGCAGTACGCCTAAAGTGCTGCAAACCGCCTTTACGGGTGGCGTGCTGCATTTCGGCAACATCACCACCAACGTGCTCAACTTTGTGGAATGGACTGGCGCCATCGCCGGTTGCCTCTTCTGCCTATTCTGGTGCAAGGTGCTTCATCAGAAATACACCCGTCTGCTCACGATAGGCGTGGCAACGATGGTATGTTATCCCGTAATGATGTATTTCCTCATCGACCCGGGACTCAACATCGAGGCACTCTATCTGCCCATCTTCCTCAGAAGCATCGGCAACGCCATTTTCTTCTGCATGTTGACCATCTATCTGGAAGAGCTGATGCCGTTTGAGCATTTCTTCATGGGACTGACGATGGCAGGCATCATCCGCAACGGCCCTGTTTCGGCGATGTGCTCCGGACTCTACAGCTACGGACTTCGCCATCAGATGGCAGAAAACATGTCGCGTGGACTGCCTTATGATGCTGGCAACCTGCTGATGATCAGCATCCGCGAACTCTACGGACTAACCTGTCTCATCGGCATCGGCGTGCTCATCATCTTCCTGCTTTGGGACATTCAGCCTATCCGCAGCACCCTGAAGAAGATGCCTGCCTGGAACTTTGTGGGAAGAAAAATGAAGAAAAATCTTGCATAATACAGAGATTTATGCTAACTTTGCAAACAAAAAAAGTTAGCAACATGACAAAGAAAGGTAAACATACTGTATTATTCATCTGCCTGGGCAACATCTGCCGCTCTCCGGCAGCCGAGGGAATCATGAAGAGTCTTGTTGAAAAAGCAGGGCTTCAGGATGAGTTTGAAATCGATTCTGCGGGCATCGGGAGCTGGCACATAGGTCAGTTGCCCGACAGCCGCATGCGCAAATGCGGCGCCGAGCATGGCTACAATTTCAACAGCCATGCCCGCCAGTTCCAGAAGTCAGACTTCGCCCGTTTCGAAACCATCGTGGTAATGGACAACGAAAACTACCGTGCCATTACCTCCATGGCGTCTTCAGAGTCTGATAGGAAGAAAGTAGTGCGCATGGCCGATTTTCTGACCCATCATCGCGAATACACCACCGTTCCCGATCCGTATTATGGCGACTATAGCGACTTCGAGCTCGTCATCACGCTTCTCGAAGATGCCTGCCAGGAGTTGCTGGACAGCATTATCGGGGAAGGGTAAAAACAGATAAAACAAAAAGGGATGAATCATCAAAATATCAGATTGATGACTCATCCCTTTTTTCAATTTAAAATATTTATACCGTAATCTCGCCCGATCCATAGCAACGATGATGATGCTCATCATAAACTACGCAGAACTGGCCGGGAGCCACACCATGAATCGCCTCTTCTGAATGAATCATCCAGCGGCCGTCCTCCAGTTTTTCTATCGTAGCAGGATGATATTCCGGCGTATGACGAATCTTGAAAGTTACCTTCTGCATAGCTACCTCGCGCGTAAGAAAATGGAAATCGTGGAGAGGAAAATCCTTCTTGTATGCCGACTGCGGATCATAACCATGACTCACATACAGGATGTTGTTCTCTACATCCTTCTTAATCACGAACCAGGGACCGCCACCAAAGCCCAAGCCCTTGCGCTGGCCGATGGTATGAAACCACAAACCCTTGTGCTCGCCTATGCGCTTGCCCGTCTCCATCTCTATGACATCGCCCGGCTTTTCGCCCAGATAACGGCGGATATAATCATTATAATTAATCTGTCCCAGAAAGCAGATTCCCTGGCTGTCCTTGCGCTTGGCATTTATCAGATGCTCCTCTTCGGCTATCTCGCGAACCTCATTCTTGATATGATGGCCGATAGGGAAAATCGCTTTTTTCAATTGCCAGCTCTCTATCTGAGCCAGGAAATCGGTCTGGTCTTTCACAGGATCAGGACTCGTGACAAGCCATTTGTCGCCATTTTCATCCGTTTCGGTCTGCGCATAATGCCCCGTGGCGATGAGGTCGTAGTTGTGACCCATCTTCTCATCGAAGGCGCCAAACTTAATCAGGCGGTTGCACATCACGTCCGGATTAGGCGTAAAACCAGCCTTCACCTTCTCCATCGTATAACGGGTTACCTCGTTCCAATATTCATGATGGCAGTCAACCACTTGCAGCTTGCACCCATACTTCCTAGCCACAGCCGTAGCCATCTCCAGGTCCTCCTCCGAAGAGCAGTCCCACTTCTCTTTCTCCTCAGGACCAATCTTGATGTAGAAGCAATCAGGATGCAGACCCAGCTGGGCAAACTCCCAAACCACAACCGAACTGTCGACGCCCCCCGAAAGGAGCACGGCAATTCTCTTATCTTTTATTTCATCAATATTCAGCATATTCTTTCCAGTTTATAATAATCCGGTTGCAAAATTACGAAAAAAAACTGATATAATGAGCATAGAAAGGGCTAGAAATGCATGAGAAAGAGAAAAGAAAAGCCCGCAAAGCCTATTTTCGTTATAGAAAACACTTATAGCCGCATTCGCAGCTTTTAAATATAAAACGAGTTTTGCTTTCGTTTTTATCTATACCTTTGCAATCGATTTCAGAAATCGATAAGAAAGAATGTTTTTGAAAATTCAGTATTTACATTAATAGATAAAGAAAAATGGAGATTTTAAAAAATCTATTTTATGGCTTCCCAGACCTTTGGGGAGGCGGAGTAGCCCACTCTGTGATGATTCTTTCGCTGGTCATCGCCTTGGGTTTGTGTTTAGGTAAGCTCAGAGTAAAAGGCGTTTCCCTGGGCTTGGCTTGGATTCTGTTCATCGGTCTTATCTTTGGACATTTCTCTCTCAACCTTGACGAGCATCTGCTCCACTTCCTCAAGGAATTTGGCTTGATCCTCTTTGTCTACTCTATCGGTCTGGAGGTAGGCCCGGGCTTCTTCGCTTCGTTCAAGAACGGCGGCAAGAGTCTCAACCTGCTCAGCATGATTGTTGTGGCCCTGAGTATCATTACTACCTTAGTCATCTTCTCATTTTCGGGAACATCCATCACCTCTATGGCAGGTATCCTTTCGGGTGCTGTAACCAACACTCCTGGACTGGGTGCAGCCCAGCAGGCATTCAGCGACCTGCGCCACATCGACGCCCCATCCATCGCAGCCGGCTATGCCATCGCCTATCCTATGGGTGTGCTCGGCGTTATCCTCAGCTTCATTATACTAAGGTTCGCGCTACGCGTAGACAAGCAGAAGGAAGAGGATGAAGCAAAGCGAGGCAAGGGACATCTTGAGGCGATGACCCTGAACACCTTCGCCGTAAAGGTTTCTAACCAGATGGTCTTCAAAGATACAGTCAAGCAGATTCGCTATCTGCTGAAGCGCGACTTCATGGTTTCCAAGATTATCCGTAATAACGGCGAACGCCAGGACGAGGTGGTTAACGGACAGACCGTGATAGAAGAGGGCGACATTCTGCAGATTGTAGCTCATCCTACCGTAGAAGAACCTATCATCGCCCTGCTCGGCGAGAAGGTTGACGTAAAGGATGAGGAATTCAGCAGCGAGCTCATCAACCGCCGAATTCTGATTACCAAACCGGGTATCAACGGAAAGAGCATCAGCCAGTTGCAGATTAGAAGCAACCTTGGCGCCAACATTACCCGCGTAAACAGAAATGGTGTAGACCTCATCGCAACCCCAGACCTGAAACTCCAGTTGGGCGACCGCGTAACCGTAGTGGGCAAGGAGCTCGCCATCGCTCATACCGAGAAGGTGCTGGGTAACCAGATGAAGCGTCTGAACTACCCTAACCTCATCCCAATCTTCCTGGGCATCATGCTGGGTTGTATCGTAGCAAACATTCCGTTCTTCATCCCAGGCATCAACGAGAATCTGCGTCTCGGACTTACCGGCGGCCCTCTGGTAGTAGCCATCCTGATAGGTTATTTCGGACCGAAATACAACCTCGTTACCTACAATACCATTTCAGCCAACCTGATGCTGCGCGAAATCGGCATCTGCATCTTCCTGGCTTGCGTAGGTCTCGGCACAGGCGAACAGTTTATCCAGACCGTAGCATCAGAAAGCGGACTGACCTGGATACTCTACGGCATCGCCATCACCATGATACCAATCATTCTAGGCGGCATTATCGGCAAGCTCGTGTTCCACATCAATTATTATACATTACTCGGCGTATTGGCAGGTGCCAACACCAACCCATCTGCCCTGGCTTACGTACGTGAGCAGACTTCGGCTGATGCGCCAACAGTAGGCTATGCGAATGTATATCCATTCGCCATGTTCCTCAGAATTGTAACCATTCAGATTATTATTTTTGTATTCGGATAAACATATATGACAGAAAAAGAATTGAAAACCTGCGCTTGCGTAGAAGATAACTGCAACTGCAAGGAAATAGCAGAATCAGAACTCAGAAGAAAACTCGACTTATTATTACGTACCGGTAGCATTCTCATGGAGAGTGCTGCCGACACATCCCGCATCATGCGAACCATGAAGCGTGCAGCAGCTTTCCTCGGTCTCGACGAGCGATACATGCACCTTTACATCAACTGGAACGTGCTGATGGTAAACTATAGCGACGAGGAGCATTCCTTCTCCAAGTTCCAGCGATGCGAGAAGCATGGTATCAACCTCACCTCTATTTCCCAGGTAAGTAAGCTCACCTGGAAGGCCATCAAGGATAACTATTCACTCGAACAGTATGAGCAGGCCCTGAACGACATCAAGGCCACCCCACGCAGCTTTACCCCTTGGCAGGTAGCCATCGGCGGCGGTTTTGCCTGCGGCGGATTCTGCATCCAGTTCGGTTGCGACTGGCCAGCCTTCTTCTTCTGTTCGCTTGCAGCCATTCTGGGTTTCCGCCTGAGAATGTTCTTGCCAACCAAGGGCTGCAACAACTATGTAGCCATCGGTATTTCGGCTTTCGTAGCCACTCTGATAGCCTGGTTGACCTCATTCCTTTCGCTCAACCCATCGATTGCCGAAGCGCTTCCAGCCTTCATGCATTCAGACACCCCTTGGCATCCGCTGATGGCGTGTGCCCTCTTCATCGTGCCAGGAGTTCCACTCATCAACTTTGTAAGCGATATGCTCGACGGATATATTGAGGTGGGAATGGTTCGTGCTCTGAACACCCTGCTGATGCTCTTCGCGATGGCTTTCGGTATCGCCTTTGCCATCCAGGTTTGCCACATCGACAACTTCGTGAAGGATCTTACGATGACTCCTCATCACGAATACTGGGAGTTTGCCATCGCAG
>ERZ1034998.1645-NODE-1645-length-12931-cov-25.711246_pt1 | contig 12931 bp, 6 predicted proteins | sample MGYA00520621_ERZ1034998 | MGnify/ENA primary metagenome ERZ1034998 (study PRJEB33766, sample SAMN09781748) | gut metagenome | biome: gut microbiome | host: Homo sapiens | place: Madagascar | study: EMG produced TPA metagenomics assembly of the PRJNA485056 data...
TGATGAATTTCAGGATTTGGAAATAAGAGGCACAAGAGATGGAATAAAGGGAAAGTCTCCGGCTGTAAACATAATGCTTTCCAGTGATAAGCAGTTTGTTATTCTTTACATGGATTGTACTTTTTACCTTTTGGAGAAAATATAATGACAAACTATTTTTTTGTAACCATCAAATTCGATATTGATCCGAAATACCTTCCTCAATATTTCCATAATAATAATAATACAACCGCATATGATGCTACGAAAAATATGACAGAGGAGCATAGAAGCATTTATTTGTTTTTAATTGGGAAAAAATACATAGACTGTATGGATTTAGTAAAATAATTAAATTATAAAGATACCAAGATTGTGGGAGTGCGTAGCACGAAGCAATCCGTAGGTATCAAAGTCGAATGGAGATTAGTATGAGCCATATGCAAAAAACAGCATATTACCATCTTCCCGGTCTGTTTGAATTCTACGAATTATACCGGATATTTCTGCCATTATTCCGGGAGCATCGGGAATATTTTTATGACTGGTGTGACATCGGCTCCATCTATGGAGCACCGCCGGACTGCATCTGGGGAGGCGGCCGCGTCTCACTGGAGGATCACGATGCAGGAGAAGTGCTGGCGTTGTTACAGGAATATGGCATTTCAGCTCGTCTGACCTTCAGTAATTCCCTTCTTTGCGAGGAACATCTTTCGGACAGAAAATGCAATGAACTCTGTGTCTTGTTTTCGGGAAATGTAACCCCAGAGAACGGCGTGATCGTTCATTCAGATTTGCTATTACAATATCTGAAAAGTCATTATCCGGAGCTTTATCCGGTATCCTCCACCACAAAAGTCCTGACGGATTTTGAAGCGTTAAAAAAGGAGATCGACAGAGACGATTTTCGCTATGTTGTACCGGATTTCCGCCTGAACAAGGCTTATGAAAAATTAAATATGCTGACAGAACCACAGAAAGACAAAGTGGAATTTTTGTGCAATGAGTGTTGTTATTTCGGCTGTAAGGACAGGAAGGAATGTTACGAAGCCGTCAGCCGCAGGAATCTGGGAGAGGAGCCGGATTTTAGTTGTACCTCACCGGGGGCGGAGGAGGGCTATCGTTTCTCCAAAGCCATGAAAAATCCCGGATTTATCAGTGTGGGAGATATTCAGAAGATCTATCTGCCTATGGGATTTTCCAATTATAAGATCGAAGGCCGAGGACTGGGCAGTGCACTGGTTCTGGAATTTTTACTGTATTATATGACGAAACCGGAGTACCAGCTGCAGGTCAGAGAAGAAATCTATCTGGACAATATGCTGGATCTGTTTTAATAAATGAAATCAAAAGATGAGGAATGCTGTCATGGAATACGAAACCAATGAACCAAAGCATATCAAGGTAAGAGGTGCAAAGGTTCATAACCTGAAAAATATCGATGTGGATGTTCCTTTACACAAAATCGTGGGGATCGCCGGAGTATCCGGCTCGGGAAAATCCTCACTGGCGCTGGGCGTCCTCTATGCGGAGGGCTCCAGACGTTATCTGGAATCTCTGTCTACCTACACCAGAAGACGTATGACCGGCGCGGCGAAAGCCCAGGTGGATGAAGTCCTCTATGTTCCGGCAGCGCTGGCATTGCATCAGCGTCCCGGCATCCCGGGAATCCGCAGTACCTTCGGAACCGGCACGGAACTTTTGAACAGTCTGCGTCTGATGTATTCCCGTCTGGCTTCCCATCGCTGCCCCAACGGACATTATGTGCCGCCGACCCTGAAAGTAGCGGCGGAGCAGGAGATCCTGTGTCCCGAATGCGGAGCAAAGGTGCATGCTCCCAGTGCAGAAGAACTGGCATTCAATTCCCAGGGAGCCTGTCCGAAGTGCGGTGGTACGGGAAGCGTGCGGACCGTGGATCTGGATTCTCTGGTGCCGGATGATTCCCTAAGCATTGATGAGGGAGCGGTAGCACCCTGGAACAGCCTCATGTGGTCATTGATGACGGATGTCTGCCGGGAAATGGGAGTGCGGACAGATGTACCCTTCCGGGAACTGACAGACCGGGAAAAAGAGATCGTTTATCACGGACCCGCGGAGAAGAAACATATTTTCTATAAGGCGAAGAAGACCAATCAGGCGGGAGAACTGGACTTTACGTATTTTAATGCGGTATACACGGTAGAGAATGCTCTGGCAAAGGTAAAAGATGAAAAGGGCATGAAACGTGTGGAAAAATTCTTAAAGGAGGATATCTGCCCAGAATGCGGCGGCAGCAGACTTTCGGAAGCTGCCAGAGCACCGAGACTTAGGGGGATAGGGCTGGCACAGGCCTGCCAGATGCCCCTGAAAGAATTGGTGGACTGGGTAGCGGGAGTGCCGGATTCTCTGCCGGAAGAGATGCGCCCCATGGCGGAATCCATCTGTGAATCTTTCCAGACTGTGGCGAAAAGGCTGATGGATCTGGGACTTTCTTATTTGTCTCTGGACCGTGCGGCAGCCTCCCTGTCCACCGGGGAAAGACAGCGGATGCAGCTGGCCCGGGCGGTGCGAAACCGTACCACCGGGGTACTCTATGTGCTGGACGAGCCTTCCATCGGTCTGCATCCTTCGAATATTGTTGGACTGAATGCGGTGATGCATGACCTGATCGCCGACGGTAATTCCATTATTTTAGTAGACCATGACACCCAGATCTTGTCTGAGGCGGACTGGCTGATCGAGATGGGACCGGAAGCCGGTGCCGGAGGCGGCTATGTGATCACACAGGGCAGTATTCCACAGGTGATCGCACAGAAAGAGTCCATGATCGGGCCGTTTCTGGCCGGAACAGCGAATATGCGAATTCGCAAACCCATCGCCCGGGAGGACATATTTGCACCGGGAAAGCTTCATCTGTCTACGGATGCGATTCACACGGTAAAATCTCTGGAGATCGACATTCCCAAAGGACGGCTCACGGTAGTCACCGGTGTCTCAGGATCCGGGAAGACCACCATGGTACTGGAAAGCCTGATCCCCGGACTGGAAGCGAAATTAAACGGCGAACATTTGCCCGACCATGTAAAAAGTATCACCGCAGAGGGCATCGCCCATGTAAAACTGATCGATGCATCCCCCATCGGCATCAATGTGCGGTCCACGGTAGCCACTTATGCCAATGTGCATGACGAACTGCGGAAGATCTATGCGAAAACCGCGGATGCAAAAAATAAGAAATATAAGGCGGGAGATTTTTCTTATAATACCGGAAAATTAAGATGCCCGGTCTGCGACGGCACCGGACAGATCAGTCTGGACGTGCAGTTTCTGCCGGATGTAGATGTGCCCTGCCCGGAGTGCGGTGGTTCCCGCTATGCCAGAGAAGCATGGGACATCTGCTATGAGAACAAACGGGGGAAACGTTATTCTCTGCCGCAGATGATGGAGATGGATGTAACGACGGCATTGCAGGCGACAGAGGATTGGAAAGTCGTGCATCAGCGGCTGGAAGTCCTGAAAAATCTGGGACTGGGATATTTAACATTAGGCGAAGAGACACCAAGCCTCTCCGGTGGAGAGGCCCAGCGGCTGAAGCTGGCCAGTGAAATGGGCAGAGGACAATCAGATTCCGTATTTGTATTCGACGAACCGACGATCGGACTGCATCCGTTAGATGTACAGACCCTGTTGCAGGTATTTCAGACGCTGGTAGACAATGGGGCAACGGTACTTGTCATTGAACATGATCTGGATGTGATCCGCAATGCCGATTACATCATTGATATGGGACCCGGTGGCGGAGAAGACGGTGGCAGAGTTGTCGCTGTGGGAACTCCGGAGCAGATCGCAGCCAATGCAGACAGCATTACGGGAAAATATCTGTGATTAAAGACAGCGATGTGTGCGCGAGCACCCATCGCTGTCTTTCCTTATGCCTATGCGCGGCTCATTACTCGCGTAATTTCCACTACAATTTCCCCAGTTTGATTTTGACATACGTATAGTGACTATGATACACTGAATAAGAAAAAAGTGGGATAGTCTGCTTTGGTGAAAATAGGAACTTAGGACAAGAAAAGGTTAAGGGAGCGAAATACCTTGGATAAGAGTGAATATAAATTAAGAGCGGAAGAAATCAAAGACCTGATCAGCCGGGGAGAATATGCACAGGCTGCTGAAATTGCCGACACGATTGACTGGCGTCGTGTAAAAAGTGTCATGATGCTGTGTACGATCAGCGATCTCTATAAGATCAATCGCAGATATGAGGATGCCAGAGATATGTTGCTTCTGGCATATGAACGTCGTCCCGGCGGAAGGACCATCTGCTATTCCCTGTGTGAACTTTCCATTAAAATGGAAGAATACGTACAGGCGATAGAATATTACAAGGAATTCGTACAGGTGGCACCCAAGGATTCTGGAAGATATATTCTGCAGTATAAATTGTATGAGGCGCAGGACGTGAGCCTTGAAGAACGAATCTCAGTTTTGGAAGAACTGAAGAAGAGAGATTACAGGGAAAAATGGGCATATGAACTGGCATATCTGTATCACAGAGTGGGATTGGCAGCCAGATGTGTAGAGGAATGTGATGAACTGATCCTTTGGTTCGGCGAAGGAAAATATGTGATTAAGGCGATGGAACTGAAAATGCTCCATCAGCCGTTGACACCGGAGCAACAGGAAAAATACGATCATCGGTTCGATGCGCCCGGAAGCTATATCCCGTCGCAGAACTCTGTGCAGGACAACGGGTATAGCGCAAATCAGGGTTATGATCAGGGTTACGCCCAGGACGGAAGCTATGATCAGGGTCAGGGGTATGATCAGAATTATACTCAGTATTATTCCCAGGATGGGAACTATGACCAAAGCCAGGGGTATGCGCAGGATTATCCTCAGGACGGAAACTACGATCAGAATCAGGGCTATGTTCAGGAGGATAACTATGACCGGGTATCCGGAGATACCCAGGTCTATGAATCCGTGCAGCAACCGGCGCAGGAGACCTCCGCACAGCCGGAGCAGGATGATTTCGATATTCATGTGAAGACCATGGATGTGGGTCAGTATAATACCATCAATCTGCAGGCAGAACTTGCAGCGGGACTTCGTGAAGTCCTCGGTGAGGAGCCAAAAGAAGATGCCGCAAAAGCGACAGCAGACTCCATCACCCGTTCTATCGTAGCACCTATGATGGATTCCGATACAGAATCTCTGGATTATCCGGAGATCGCAGAGGTCAGTGAGGATGATCTGGAGCCGGAGACCGAGCAGATCGAAGGTTCCGAGGTGTTCTTTGGTGAGACCGGAGAGATCGGCGATCTGTCTCAGGTTCCTGAGGTAGAGACCGAGGAGATTCTGCCGGAGGAACCGGTATCTCTTAAGAAACAGGATGTTGTGCCGGAATTGTCGGAAGCAGAAGTGGAGCCGGAAGCAGAGCCGAAGGTGTCTATGGAGACAGAGAGCAAGCCGGAGAACCCTGCCGAAGAGATTCATAAAATGCATGAAGTGACCGTACCGGTGGAACCTCCCAAGGAGCTGGCGAATGTACTGGCACAGGAATCCGACGGCCAGATCAGCCTGGTAATGCCCGAGACAGAAAGCATCGAGAAGCAGATTACCGGTCAGATGAATATTGAAGACATTCTGGCAGAGTGGGAGCGTAAAAAGAAAGAAAACCTCGAAAAGAGAGAAGAAGAAGTCCGCCAGCATGTATTACAGCAGACCGGTGCCATGTTCACGGAATTTGAACAGGCAGTAAGAGATGGTCTGTTAGAGAAACTGGAAAAAGAAAAAGCAGCGGATGCTGATACGGTTACGGGTACAGATGAAGTTGAAGAGCTGGAACCGGAACCTGCTGATGCGGATATCGTTGACACTGAAGAGGTAGAAGAACTTGAAGAGGAACCTGCCGTAGCGGAATATGAGGAAGAACCCGCAATAGAGGAACCGGAAGCTGCCGCCGATATGGAAGTGACGCAGGAGCCTGCGGCAGAGATTACAGAGGTGTCGGAGGAAACTATAACAGAGATCGAAGAAGCATCGGAGGAATCCGCAGCGGAGGCCGAAGAGGAGCCGGAAGAACAAGCAGTAGAACAAGCGGTAGAAGAAGTTCCTGAGGACGAGCAGCCGCAGACCCCGGAGCCTCCCGTAGTGGAGAGAGACAAGGCAAAAGTCCGTGCGCTTACCAGAGAAGAGCGCGAGCTGTATGCGCCCTTTATTCAGAGTAAGTCCGCAAGAGAACAGTTAGTCAAAGCCATTGATAATATCAGCCTGGCTGCCTATACCGGCAATGTGATCATCACCGGTGAAGAAGGCATGGATACTTTATCCCTGGCGAAAAATATGATCCGTGAGATTCAGGCTACCGACAGCAATTTTTCCGGAAAAGTTGCCAAGATCTCCGGACATGCGCTGAATAAAAAGGACACTGCCGATACATTATCCAAGCTGAAGAACGGAGCGCTTATTATCTGCAAGGCATCGGAAATGAACGATACTACAGTGAACACTCTGTATAAAGCGCTGCAGCAGGAGAATCAGGGAATCGTTATTATCCTGGAAGATACCAAGCGTGAGATCGACCGTTTCCTGGAAAAGCATGAAAAACTGAAAGAAAGCTTTACAGCCCGTATGGATGTGGAAGCTCTCAGCAACGATACACTGGTGGCATTCGGAAGACAGTATGCACGGGAGAAGGAATATTCTATTGATGAACTGGGGGTTCTGGCGTTACATACCAGGATCGAGGATATGCAGACGATAGATCATGTAGTTACCGTGGTGGATGTAAAAGAAATTGTGGATGAGGCAATTGCGCATGCGAATAAAAAGACATTAAAGCATTTCTTTGATGTTCTGTTTGCCAAGAGATATGACGATGAGGATATGATCATCCTCACTGAGAAAGATTTTGTATAACTATTCAGAGCCATGTAAACATTGACGAATGGGCGTCGAATGCTTGCATTCGTAAGAACATTTATCAATGTTTATAGGGCGAATGGGGTTCTGAATAGTTAAAAATATATAGCGGGAGGCGCAGCTATGATGAAGGAGAAGGTATTTATTTCCGAAGCAGACCAGTATCTTTTTGCCCAGGGAACGCATTATGATATTTATAAAAAACTGGGCGCGCATCTGTCGACGGAAGATGGTGTGCAGGGAGTCTATTTCGGGGTATGGGCACCAAATGCAGCACAGGTGAATGTCATCGGCACATTCAATGAATGGAACGAGGAGTCTCATCCCATGCAGAAGCTGGGAGAAGGTGGTATCTGGGGGTTGTTCGTTCCCGGCGTGGAAGAAGGAACAATGTATAAGTTCCTGATCTATGCGAGGGATGGCAGAAAGCTGTATAAAGCCGACCCCTTTGCAAATTATGCGGAATACAGACCCGGAACAGCGTCCATTGTTACTGATATCACGGGATTCGATTGGAAGGATTCCAAGTGGATGGAAGCCCGGGATAAAAAAGATATGAACAAGGAGCCCATGGCGATCTATGAGTGTCATATCGGTTCTTTCATGAAGCATCCGAATAACGGTACTGCGGAAGGATTCTATAATTATCGGGAGTTTGCCGATCGGATCGTGGAATATTTGAAAGAGATGAAATACACCCATGTAGAGCTTATGGGAATCGCAGAGCATCCATATGATGGCTCCTGGGGGTATCAGGTGACCGGATACTATGCGCCTACGTCCCGTTACGGAACGCCTAAGGATTTTATGTATCTGGTTAATGAACTGCATAAGGCAGGTGTCGGAGTCATTTTGGACTGGGTACCGGCACATTTTGCAACCGATGCACACGGACTGGCAGAATTTGACGGACAGTGCATATTTGAACATCCCGATCCCCGTTTGGGAGAACATCCTGAATGGGGAACGAAGATATTTAATTATGGCAAAAATGAAGTGAAGAACTTCCTGGTAGCCAATGCTCTGTTCTGGCTGAGAGAGTTCCATGTAGACGGTATCCGTGTAGATGCAGTAGCATCCATGCTGTATCTGGATTACGGTAAAAAGGACGGACAATGGCTGCCGAATAAATTTGGCGGCAATAAGAACCTGGAAGCCATTGAGTTCTTCCATCATCTGAATTCAGTGATCCGCGGAACTTATCCGGGATTTTTGACGATTGCCGAGGAATCTACCGCATGGCCCAATGTCACCAGTGGTATCGGGGAGGAAGGCTTAGGATTTTCCTTCAAGTGGAATATGGGCTGGATGCATGATTTCTGCGAGTATATGAAGCTGGATCCTCTGTACCGGAAAGGCGATCATTACGCTATGACCTTTGCCATGAGCTATAACGACAGTGAGAATTATATTCTGCCATTGTCTCATGATGAAGTGGTACATCTGAAGTGCTCCATGGTGAATAAAATGCCCGGATATCCGGCAGATAAATATGCCAACCTTCGTGTGGGGTATAGCTACATGTTCGGGCATTCCGGCAAGAAATTATTATTTATGGGACAGGATTTCGGACAGGAGCGAGAGTGGAGCGAAGAGCGTGAGCTTGACTGGTATCTGTTAGGTGAGAAGCTGAATCAGGGCGTACATACTTATGTAAAGGAGCTGTTAAAGCTGTATCGTAAATACCCTGCTCTGTACGAGATTGACAATAACTGGGACGGCTTTGAATGGATGAACGCGGATGATGCGGAACACAGCACTTACTCCTTTGTCCGGAAATGTTCCAGTGGCAAGAATAATCTGCTGTTTGTACTTAACATGACCCCGATGAAATGGGAGAACTATACTGTTCCCGTGCCTAAGAAGAAAAAATATAAGCTTCTGCTGAACAGTGATGAGGAACGGTTCGGCGGCTGGGGAAACGAGATTCCCACAGAGATTACGGCGGAGAAAAAGCCTTATCATTATAAGGATTACTCCATCAGCTTTGATCTGCCACCCTATGGCGCTGCGGTATTTCTGTTCTAGGTCAGGTTAAGAAATCATATAAAACAACCGAAATAAAAGATGAGTGTGACCCAAAGTGCACTCATCTTTTTTCATAACTATTCAGAGACATGTAAATATCACTAAGACCTCTTTAAATGCTTGCATTCGTAAGAGGATTTAAAGGACGACAGGCGTGAAGATAACATTTCAGAATCAGACGATCAATGAAACAGACAATAGAACAGAAAGTAACCGGACAGAGAAAAACAGCTGGGGCAAAGACAAGACATGCCGCAGTAAAAAAAGCGTAAATGTGAATTTTGGGGCAGTATACGAGAGCGGACAGCTTGCAGTGCCCATGTCTTCTTTAGAAAAGGAAGAGAACAACAAAGGAAAATCTCTGATGGAGTTGCAGCAGGATGCCGGGAATACTAATGTGGCGCTGCAGCAGGATTATATGACATTGCTGTCGCATACCATGTCACAGGAGGACTATGCGAAGGCCTGTGAGGATGGATTTGATCCTAGAGAGTTGGATCAGGATACAGCGGTTACTATTGTGGATAAGATCAAGGCGGAACTGGTGCGTTCCGGACAGCAGATCGCAGGATATACGGATGATATCGACATGGATACCCTGGCGGCAGCGGTAGGGAGTGATACTTTAGCCCGTAGCATCGAAGAGCAGTTCCGGTCCGCGGATCTTCCTCTGACGCAGGAAAATATAAATGAACTGAAAAACGCCTGGGATATGGCGGCTTCCTTGAAGGAACCGGAAGAAGGTGCGGTCAGCTACCTGGTGGATAACGGACTGGAACCGGAGATCTGGAACCTTTATGTGGCAGAGAACAGCGGTGCCAAAGTACAGAATAATGATGTCCCGCAGGAACTGCAGGGGCAGATGAACAAGGTAATTGCGGATGCGGGATTGACGGTAAACGATGAGAACAGACAGAAGGCACAGTGGCTGGTAAGTGCAGGACTTCCGCTGACTACGGATACGCTGCAGCAGCTTGTGGAACTGGACGGTATTTCCTATCCTGTCACGGAGGACACTTTTGCGCAGGCAGCAGCAGCGGCAATTGCGGAGGGAAAATCCCCAATGTATGCGAACCTGGGCAGACAGGATACGATTTATGAAAAAGTAGATAAAATGCTGCAGGACTGGTTCTCAGATGCAAAGTGGGATGCCACGGCAGAGAATCTGGCAGCAAGAAAACAGCTGGAAGAGATTCGCCTGCGCATGACGGCAGAAGTGAACGTAAAGCTTTTACAGAGTGATTTTTCCATTGATACAGCTCCTATGGAGCAGCTGATCGAAGCGCTGCGAAAGGCGGAGGCAGAGGTTGCCGGAAAATATTTTCCCGGTGAGTCTCAGGCAGTGATGAAATATGAGACTTACACCCAGGCAGTGCAGGTGGCTTCCGAATTACCCGGATTACCTGCCGGAGTACTGGGATCCTATGGTCTGGAACAGAAAGCTGCCACAGAGACAGTTTCTGACTTCCATAAGGAAGGCGCTGCAATGCAGAAAGCCTATGAGGAAGCGGGCGAACGTTATGAGACTCTGATGACAGCACCGAGAAGCGATCTGGGAGACAGCATCCGGAAAGCATTTTCTAATGTAGATGATATTCTGACAGAGATGTCATTAGAAAAAACACAGGAAAATCAGCGGGCTGTCCGGATCCTGGCATACAACAGTATGAAAATTACGCCTGAAAATATCGAGAAGATCAAGGAAGCTGACAGACAGGTCAGCGCAGTGGTGGACAGACTGACACCGAAAAATGTGTTACAGATGATCCGGGACGGTGTAAATCCTCTGGAGAAGACCTTTGACGAACTGGAGGCCTATTTTTCACAGAACCCCCAAAGCTATGAGGAAGAAGCGGAGGACTACAGCCGTTTCCTATATCAGTTAGAACGGAAAAAGGATGTTACAGAAGAGGAGCGAAAAGCGTATATTGGAATTTATCGAATGGTGCATCAGGTCGAGAGAGAGGATGGTGCAGCGGTAGGCGCGGTAGTAAATACCGGTGCAGAGTTGCAATTTTCCACTCTACTGGCGGCAGCCAGAAGCAGAAGGGCTTCTCATATGGACTGGAAAGTGTCGGAGAATACCGGGCTGACACAGGAGATTTATTTGTCCGAGAATAATATATCTGAACAGATCCGGATGGGTATGGCAAAAGAGGTTCTGACAGAGGTGTCAGATGATGGCGAAAGCAGGGCAGCGTATGACCGGGAAGGACTGCAGCAGATGCGTGAGGCGGGAAATACGACGCCGGAAGCCGCAGAATTGCTGCAAAAGGGAGAAGTTTCCATCAGCGCGTCGAATCTTTTGGCGGCCCAGGCACTAATGGATGATCCGGCGGAGATGTTTGGCAATCTGCGCAGATACAGAGAAAAGTATCGGCAGGAAAAAGAAATCCCGCAGACGGTAACCGGTGAAGTGCCTGCCTTGGCAGAAGTCTTTGAACTGTGGGAACAGCTGGATCAGCAGAATTTTGCAGAGGATTATCGGACTATGCTTCAGGACGCGGCAGAGGAAGCGGAGACCATGAGCCTGGAACGGGCGGATGAGCATCTGGATGTAAAACAGCTGCAGCTGGTGCACAAGCAGCTGCGTCTTGCGGAGAGCCTTCAGGAGAAGCAGGAATATTTTCTCCCGATGTACCTGGGCGAGCAGCTGGCGGGAGTCCATCTTACCTTACAGCAGGGAGCCGGAGCTACCGGTGCTGTGGAGATTAGGGTGAATGCCGGAGATATGGAGTTGGAGGCATATTTACAGGTAAAGGGAGACACCATCGATGGCTATCTCGTAGGAAATACACCGGAAGAGGTTACGGAATTAGAGAAGACCTCCGATATATTCCTTGAACGGATTCAGACAGATACTTCTGCAGACTGGAAAGCAGAAAAGCTTCCTATCGTCAGCTCCCGGGATATGACAAGGATGGCAGCCGGAGAGACAAAAAATGCAGACACCATAGAGAGTCGGATCGATACGGAACAGTTGTATCGTCTGGCAAAAGGATTCCTGCAGGCTGTCGCAGACAGCAGCGGAAAGTAAGGAGTAACACATGAGAATCAATTACAATGTATCGGCAATGTTATCCAACAATGCTTTATCTACAAACGATGACCTGTTGTCCAAATCATTAGAGAGACTTTCTTCCGGACTGAAGATCAATCACGCCAAGGACAATCCTGCCGGACTGGCAATGTCCAAGCGTATGAATGCTCAGATCGAGGGACTGTCCACGGCAAACCAGAATGCCAGTGACGGCGTATCTATTATAGAGATCGCGGATGGTGCAATGACGGAGATCAGTGAGATGCTGCAGCGTATCAATGAGCTTTCCGTCAAGGCTGCCAACGGCACTATGACAGATGATGACCGCGCAACCATACAGGATGAAGTAACACAGTTAAAGGAAGAGATCACCCGTATCTCGGATACCACGGAATTTAACGGTCAGAAACTGCTGAACGGAGAATTTGATCTCAAGGGATACACCGATAAGCAGGAGATTAAAGTAAATTATTGCTCTCCGGATGTGCCGGTAAAAGAATATACCATACAGTCTATGAAATTTAAGAAAGATGCAGAGGGAAATTTTGAAGTAGACGGAGATATTAAATTCGGAGACGGATTTAAAGAGGTAGAACCCTTAAAGACGGATATGAAAGATAATCTTCTGACGATCACCGGCACGAACGGCTTTGAAATGCGTCTGGATGTGTCGGAAGCAAAAGAGGGCGATTCCTATGATGGCATGAAGATCGATGCTACCGGTATCGGAGCAATGCGTCTGCAGATCGGAGCCAACGAAGGACAGGTACTGGAGGTTAATATTCCCGCGGTTACTCTGCAGAACATGGGAATTGAAGATATTGATGTGAATACACAGGATGGGGCAAAGGATGCCATCTCAAGAGTAGACGGTGCCATCAAATATGTATCCTCCGTCCGCGGCAGGCTGGGAGCATTTCAGAACCGTCTGGAGTCTTCCATTAACAGCCTGGATGTTACCAGTGAGAACATGAC
>ERZ1034998.1647-NODE-1647-length-12928-cov-5.386934_pt1 | contig 12928 bp, 11 predicted proteins | sample MGYA00520621_ERZ1034998 | MGnify/ENA primary metagenome ERZ1034998 (study PRJEB33766, sample SAMN09781748) | gut metagenome | biome: gut microbiome | host: Homo sapiens | place: Madagascar | study: EMG produced TPA metagenomics assembly of the PRJNA485056 data...
AGGCTCCAAGCGATATGACACCTCCGTCCGACGGGCAGGCTCCAAGCGATATGACGCCTCCGTCCGACGGGCAGGCTCCAAGTGATGCGGCAACCTCATCCGACGACAGTTCGACCACATAAGACCTTTTGTCCATGCTATCATTGTATTTTTCATAATATTGTGCTATTTATTAAAGGAACGAGTTTTACCAGCGTACAGTTATTGCGCAGGTGGTTTGCTCGTTTCTTTTTTGGGTTTAAGTAGTAACGGAGGATATGCTTATGAAAAAGAAAAGAATACTTTGGGGACTGCTGATCTTGTGCTGTATACTGTTTGTCCGACCAACTGAAAGTAAGGCAGCTGATGATGTATATACCATCAATATCAGTAAGACCAGCCCTGCGGCAGCGGAGAAAAAACTCCGTAAGATGAAGGCATCCAGCACGCAGGAGCTTCAACTGATGATAGATGTCACTGATGAAAAGGGCTATAAAAAAGATTTTAAGGAAGTGGATTTTGGCAACGGATTGAAAATGAATGTGTTGCAGCAAGATATTGTTGATTCAAATGAAAAAATTGCCAAAAAGAAGCTAGTGCAATGGTTGAAAAAATTTCAAAAACTAAAGGCTAATACATACGGTGTCTTGCCAATCGGCTATTCATTCAATAGTAATCTCTACCATGTTTCTTCTGGTTTGTATAGTGCTGGCAGTTATGTAAGTGATTATGTAAATCTAAACACGATTTTCGACAAATCCTATGCCGCAACGGAGGGAAAATGTGAGTACTGGGGAAATTACTTTGATAAAATTGTTACAAGAGAGAAATATTCTTATTTCGACACTTATAACGATAAACGAATAGCAGTAGATGAGACAACCGGCATTATCGATATTACCGAAATGTTAAAAGATGTTCCTGTAAAACAGTATACGAAAACAGAGTTGAAAAAACAGAGTGACTCTGTGCGGGTACAGGTTCTACTGTACGGGGTATCAAAAGCAACTCTATTTACCATGAGCGATGATTCAACACAAAAAACAAAAGATAGTTTTTATGACCTTGCAAAGGGAAAAGCGGTTATGAGTTCGAGCAGCTCATACTCATACTCGAATAGCGAATATGCCTACAGAACTTGGTCTCGCATCGCCCACCGCCTGTCGATGGACATTGATGTATTTGGATATAAACCATATGGGGGAAGCTTCAATTATCCTACATTCGGTTCTATCAAAGCGAAAAACTCGAATGGCAAATGGGATTATTTTGAAATTTATGATACAACAATCCAGCCGCAGAATATCTATTCCGATACATACTCCTATTTATGTGATAAGCCATCCTCTCAAAAAGAGGACAAAGAAAAGGACGCATATAATTGGATTGCCAAAGGAAAAGCTACCGAAGCAGATTCGTTCTTTTTGAAAAAAGCACTGAAGCTTCTCGGGGACGGCACCTACGTTGACTATTTAATGGAGCACTGCGGATATGGTCCAAACGATAAGCCGATCAAGCTCAAACTTGTAAACCAAAACAAAACCAAGTATGGCTTTACATCTGCATCCTATACTTTGAATGTATACGAGGATGAAAACCAGCAGACCGTATGGGACTGGGTTTTAAATAAGTAACATTCTATTTGCCAAGAAACAAATTTTGATGAATTTTTGAAACAATTCTCACATTTTATCGTTGACTTTTTGAAACTCCTATGATACACTAATGTTCGTTGAAAAAACGGCGTGTGGCTCAGTTTGGTAGAGCGCTACGTTCGGGACGTAGAGGCCGCAAGTTCGAATCTTGTCACGCCGATTATTCAAAGGATTCCGGTACATAGGTGAGAGAATCCTTGGCAGGGGCAGAGTAATTGATACTTTTGCAGAAAGAGATGGCTTTAAGCCATCTTTTTTTACTTTTACAAAAGATCCGTTTGTCTGCTTCGATATCCTATTATAATTTTGCATAACCATGTGGAGGGCTTATGAAACCAGTTGTACTTATCACAGGTGCTTCTTACGGAATCGGGGAGGCAATCGCATATACTTTTGCCGCTGCGGGCTACCGCCTTAGTATCTGCTGCAGCAGATCCGGGGAGCGTCTGTCTGACGTTGCCTCACAGATCGAGTCACAATATCAGACCGATGTACTTACGTATGTTGGAGATGTTGGGGATTTTTCCTTCGTTCAGGAAATGGCGAAAGATACGCTCGCACGCTTCGGGCAGATCGATGCCCTTATCAACAATGCCGGCATCGCGCACATCGGACTTCTTACCGATATGAGCGTGGAGGAATGGAACCATCTGATTGCGGTCAACTTAAGCTCTGTTTTCCACACCTGCAAATGCATTGTCCCTTCCATGGTGCAGCGGCATCAGGGTAAGATCATCAATATCTCCTCCGTGTGGGGAAATGTCGGTGCGTCCTGCGAGGTCGCCTATTCTGCATGCAAGGGAGGGATCAATTCCTTTACCAGGGCACTCGGCAAAGAGCTTGCCCCAAGCAATATACAGGTAAATGCCATCGCCTGCGGCTGCATTGATACACGGATGAACGCCTGTCTGGAAAAGGAAGATATCGCGCAGCTATGCGAAGAGATCCCTGCCGGGCGCTTTGGCAGACCGGACGAGGTTGCAGCGCTTGCGCTCTCGCTTGCATCCGGCAACGATTACCTGAACGGACAGATCATCACGCTTGACGGTGGCTGGATTTAAGTTTCGGCTTCTCATATTTCAAGCTCTATCTACCGGCGTTTTCTTTCTATCTGAGAATAAATGCGCGTATCGCGCTACCCTGTTTTCTCAATTTCTGAGTTCGGTAATATTAAGGTATGAAAACAAATGATACCTCAAAAAATACTTCTGAACTTACCAATTTCAAAAATAAGGCAGATTCAAAGGGAAGTTACAAGTTCTGTTTCTTCGGCGACCGCATGATCAACGCCATGAATATCCGCGGCGTTACCTGTCGGGAATTGTCCGAGCGGCTTTTCATCTCTCCCTCTGCGATCACCGGGTATCGCGTTGGACGCCGCAGCCCCAACGTTGCCGATCTTGTCGCGATTGCGACCGCACTGAATGTTTCCTTAGATTATCTGCTTGGGCTAAAGGCAACACCGGATAAGCTCTATTCCGATGAAGTTGTTTCTTAGTAGGTACTTGCAGGAAGCACCTGACCATTTGATTTTTGAATTTCCAACATAAAAAGCGTATGTCCCGCAGCCGGATTCTTCCGACTTGCAGAGCATACGCTTTTCTTTTATTCTTTTTATTTTGCGACCAGAATGATCGTTGTTCTTGCTGGAACACGAATGGTATTCGGTCCGAATATCTCTGTCATGAAAGAGAAATCCTTTCCGTCCTCGTACTCACAGTTGGTATTTACCTCCACATGCCATGCCATTCCGTTTGTCAGAACCGGAAGCTGCATGGTCAGTGGCTCCCAGTAGGAGTTCATTGCATAGAACACAATGTCATCCCCCGTATTGCCCGCGTTGCGTCCTGCGTACATGACTCCGATCAGGTGCGTGTCATAATCGGTTCTGCTGTTGAATGGATAGCCGTTGTGGATGCTGATCTCCGGGAGCTGGCATGCTGCCGGTGCAGTGCGGTTCCTAAGGATCGGATGTGCCGCGCGGAAATGGATCATAAAGCGCGCAAAGTCGTGTATCTCCTTGAACTCCTCCAAACGATTCCAATCCAGCCATGAGATAATGTTATCCTGACAGTATGCATTGTTATTTCCAAACTGCGTATTGCAAAATTCATCTCCGGCAAAGAACATTGCCGGTCCTCGACTGCACATCAGTGCTGCAAATGCGTTCTTGACCAGTCTGCGGCGCAGTCCGTTGATCTGCGGATCATCCGTCTCACCCTCGGCACCACAGTTCCAGCTATTTCCATTATTGTCGCCATCGGTATTGTTCCAACCATTTTTCTCATTGTGCTTCTCATTGTATGAATACAGATCATACAGCGTAAAACCGTCATGGCAGGTCAGGAAATTGACGGATGCACTATGTCCGCGCCCATCCGGATGGTACAGATCCTTGGAACCGGTAATACGCTCGATCGCACCACCGGCAGTTCCTGCATCACCCTTTAGGAAACGGCGCATATCGTCACGGTAACGGCCGTTCCACTCTGCCCAGCGGTTCCAGGACGGGAAGCTTCCGACCTGATACAATCCACCGGCATCCCATGCCTCTGCGATCAGTTTGACCTTACCCAGCACAGAGTCAAATGCCAGCCCTTCAAGGATTGGCGGATTTGCCATCGGCGCACCGTTCTGATCTCTTCCGAGAATGGATGCAAGATCGAACCGGAAACCGTCCACACGGTACTCGATAACCCAGTTGCGCAGACAGTCAATGATAAAATGTCTTACGACCGGATGGTTACAGTTCATAACATTGCCGCAGCCACTGAAATTGTAATAATGTGCATCCGGTGTCAGCATATAATAGATGTTGTTGTCGATTCCCTTGAAGGAGAAGCTCGGTCCCAGCTCATTCCCCTCTGCCGTATGGTTAAATACGACATCAAGAATGACCTCAATTCCATTCTGCTTCAGATCATAGATCAGGCGCTTTAATTCGTCTCCCTCATGGTTGTGCTCAACGGCATAATTGTAGCCGGTGTTCGGAGCGCAAAAGCACACGGTATTGTAACCCCAGTAATTGAACAACTGCACGCCGTCCACCACGCGGGCACTCTCCATCTCGTCAAACTCAAAGATTGGCATCAGTTCAACTGCATTGATTCCAAGATCCTTCAGATACGGGATCTTCTTACGGAGCCCCTCATACGTTCCGCCCTCCCTGATTCCGGAGGAAGCATCCTTTGTAAAACCGCGCACATGAGTCTCGTAAATGACAAGATCCTCATACGGATATTCCAGCTGCTTGAGATTGCCCCAGTCAAAGTCATTGCGCACAACTCTCGCTTTATAGACAAAATCCTTTCCGCCTTCCGGCTTTTCTCCCCAGTTTCTCTGGCCGGTAACAGCCTTTGCGTATGGATCAAGGATGATATTTTCCTTATTAAACAATAATCCCTTTTCCGGGATGTAAGGTCCATCCAGCCGGAATGCATACTCAAACTCCTCAATCTTAAGTCCGAATACCAGCATTGCGTAAGTATCGCCGATGTGGTATGCCTCCGGGTACGGAAGCTCTACAAACGGTTCCGATTCCTGTGGATGAAACAGTAACAACGTACATTTGGTCGCCCCATGCGAGCTGATCGTAAAGCTCACGCCAGTTGGAGTTACATGTGCGCCCTCTATCCGGTAATATCCCGGTCTGACCTTAAAACCGTTGATCTCATCCAAAGGCTTCAGCAGATGATCGTCCTCTGCACTTTGAATGGCAACGGCTTGTGGCTCATTCACTCCCGCATCCGGAATATAGATATGCTCCTTGCGCTCCCAAAATTGTCTCATACGATTTATACCTCTTCTATCTGTTTTCTTATGTATGCCTTATAAACGTATCTGCGGTGTTATTCTGCCCTGTAAGGCTCCAGCTCATTGCATTGCAGATATGCATAGATCTATTTCATTAGAATATCAACGGTATGTGCGCTGGCTCCCATCAGATCTCCCCGTTCACAGGTTGCCATGTGATACTCTATAAAATGTGCAAACTCCTCTTCCGTCAATGCATTCAGAAACGGACGCATATAGTTTGCAGCGCCATCCGCCGCAATGATCTTTTTGCGCGTCAGCCCCACCGCTTCGTTCAGACGGGCAATATCCTCCAACCGCACAAAGCTGTACAGTTCATTTGCATTTGCCTGACAGTGAAAGCTCTCATCGAGCATCTTCTGCTCCACCGCTTCCAGGATATGGCGCTCCTTGAATGCATAGGTGAGCACACTGTACTCATTCATAATATATGCAACAAAAATCAATCCGCCCTTTTTTGCCACGCGCTTTGCCTCCGAGAGGGCTTTTATCTTATCCTCCCATGCGTGCAGATGGTACATCGGACCAAACAGCAGCACCACGTCAAAGCTTTCATCCGGGAAACGCTTTAACCTGCGCGCATCCCCTTCATAAGCCTTAACCTTGTCCGTCTTTTGCTTTAGTCTTCCCAGATTGTGTCGGACAAATTCAACCGCCGTGACCGTAAAGCCTTCCTCCGCGAGCGGTACACTGTATCTTCCCGTCCCTGCCCCCACATCTAGCAGGCAGATGTCTGATTTTCCGCGCCCTGGATAGTGTGTCTGGATTTCCTCATGGATATACTTCATCGAGGTTAAAAACTCCACCTGTCCATGTCTGCTGTCCAAACGCTTTTCCTCATTAAATTTATTGTAATACTCGACCAGATTGCTCAAATCAGAACTCCTCCGCGCCGTGCTGCTTCCACTTCTGTATGTTCTCCTCCAGCCACTGCAGCCACGGCTCCATTCCCTCGTTCTTCTTCGCGGAAAGAAAAAATACCTGCGCCTTTGGATTCAGCTTGTGAATGCGCTCCACAACCGCCGCATCATCAAATGCGAAAAAGTCCCTGGTGTCGGTCTTGCTGATCAGGATCACGTCGCACACGGTAAACATCAGCGGATATTTGAGCGGCTTGTCATCACCCTCCGGCACGGACAGGATCGCAACATTTTGGGAGGCTCCCGTATCTGTTTCCGCCGGGCAGACCAGATTCCCAACATTTTCGAGGAATACCAGATCAAGGTTTCCTGTCTCGAACTCCTCCATTGCCTGCAAGGTCATTTCTGCGTCCATCGCACACTCACCACCGGTATGCACCTGAATGGAGCGGACACCCGCAGCCTCGATCTTCTCCGCGTCAACGGTCGCTTCAATATCTGCCTCCATAACGCCGATCGCATATTTTTTCTTCAAAGCGTCAATCGTCCGAAGCAGTAATGTCGTCTTGCCGGCTCCCGGAGACGCCATCAGATTGACCATGAAGGTCTCATCCTTTTTCAGCTTTGTGCGGATCTCGCCCGCGATTGCATCATTCGCTGCAAATACATTATGATTTACTGCGATTACCTTTGCCATGTCCTACGCCTCCTTTACCCCAAAATCCGTCATCTGCTGTGCCAGCCATGCGCACCATGCATCGACACCCTCTCCCGTTCTCGCGGAGATTGGGAAGATCGCTGCATTTGGATTTCTCTGTAAGATCACGCGCTTTGCCTCCTCCATATTGAAGTCAAACGCCGGCATCGCGTCAATCTTGTTGATCAGCACCGCATCGCACAGTTCAAACATAAGTGGGTATTTGAGCGGCTTGTCATGTCCTTCCGGCACAGACAGGATCGCAACATTCTTTACGGCTCCGGTGTCAAACTCTGCCGGACAGACAAGGTTGCCGACATTCTCAAGGATCACCAGATCCAGATCATCGGTTCCGAGTGCGCGCATCCCCTGTCTGGACATCTCTGCATCCAGATGGCACATGCCTCCGGTATGAAGCTGGATTGCTTTCACTCCGGCATTCGCGATGGTAAGCGCATCGACATCGGAATCGATGTCAGCCTCCATCACACCGATGGAAAAACGCTCTTTCAGGCGCGCGATGGTTGCAAGGAGCGTTGTGGTCTTGCCTGCTCCCGGTGAGGACATCACATTCACATAAAACAGCTTGTCCTTCTTCAGCTGTTCGCGGAGCAGATTGGCATCTGCATTGTTATCTTCAAGAATTGTTTTCTTTACATCCAAAATTTCTACACGGTTCATATCGTTATTCCTCTCATACATTTTATAGGGAATGTGCTCTCCCCTTTTGTCACATAACCCTTTTATTTATCGGAAAAACTCGCTATGTATTTTAGCATGTTTTGTGCAGTCTGTAACCATGTGTATCTCATTTGGTACAGTTCGTGCGCACGTTTTACATACTTCTTACTCGTATCTGCGTCCAAAAGTGCTTTTTTTGCCATATCCACAAGCGTCCGGTATTGTCCGCCCGGGGTGTAGCGGTACATACAGTCCCCGTCCGGAAGCTGCTCCCGCAAATACGGATTGTCGTCCGTCAGAAGCAGCGTATTATTTGCCATCGCCGCCGGTATACGGTCGTGCATTCCCCCGTAAAAGAACGGCGAGGAATTAAGAAGCACCTGGCTTTGTGCGATACAGCGGTATGACTTTGAAAACGCCACGCCCTCCTCCATGCGAAGATTTGCGTTCTGTGCCAGCGGGAAACGCTCCCACCAGTCGCCGATCGTCTTTACCGGGACATCCGCCCTTAGCAGGGCTTCCACCGCTTGTTTTCTTGCCACGTTGCGCAGATAGATCTCCGCGAGATAGCAGCGGTTCAGCCACAGCCGAAGCTGCTCCTTATTCTCACTTGGATCAAGTCCGTAGCTCTCCATAAACAGCTTCTTTAATGCCGCCTCCACCGTGACCGAGGAATCCGTCTCCATATACCCGATCATCCGAAGCACATCCTCTTTGCCCGGAAGTCCTTTCTCCTGCGGCATCTGAAGGATCTGGTCGTAATAGGTCTGCGGATCGTGGTAGGTTCCTATAAAAAGCACGCGCGGGTCTTTCTCCTCCCACTCCGGCACACTGCGCACCTCGGACGCTCCGAGCGGCAGCATCCGTACAGACTTTACATTCGGGTAATATTCCCTGACATATGCAGCGTGGTTTTCATCCGGTGTTATGACGTGATAGCGCTTTAATGGGCTTGCCAGCATCGAATGATGATACAACGGATGATCCAGTATGTAATTAATAAACGGCGCGTTGATGTTGTCGAGGAACAGAGAACCATCCTCCATCGCAATCCGCGGCAGCTTGGAGTTAAAGTCAATCACCGCCAGATAGCTTTTCCCGACATAATGCGATAACAGCTCCTCCGCGTGCGGCTGTATCTGCAATCCGTCTGACGCGGACAAGGGCTGTGCAAACAGCGTCGGGCGGCTTCCGATCTCCTCCTCCGCAAACATGCACAGCTCGCACTCCACACCGAGTTCTTCAAGATTTACCGCCAGTTTTTTTGCAAAGAACCCGGCACTGTCATAGCACATCTGCCGGGTTGTAAAAATAAGTATTTTTTCCATTTACTTTTCTTCTGTCAGTTCCTGCATCTTCTGAATGTCTGCATAAGCGGAAAGCATCGGCTTCTCCTTGCTTCCGTGGAAGGTGCGGTTGATATAGTTGCGCGTAATCCTGACAACGGTTCCGGAAAGCGCAAGCACACCGATCAGGTTCGGGATCATCATAAGCCCATTAAACGTATCGGACAGATCCCACGCCAGTGTCAGGTCCATTGTTGCGCTGAAAAAGCTCATACATACGAAAATCAGACGGTACGGAACCACGACCTTCTCACCGAACAGATACTCAATGCTCTTGGTTCCGTAATGGCTCCATCCAAGCACCGTGGAGAATGCAAACAGCAGGATCGCAACCGCGATAAACATCGGTCCAATATTGCCGAATACTGCCCCAAACGCCTGACCGACAAGCGCGGAACCCGGCACATCCGAAGCCATCATTCCGTTGTCAAGGTTGACCATTCCGCTTGTAAGTACAACAAGGGCTGTCAGTGTACATACAATAATGGTGTCCATGAATACCTCAAAGATTCCCCACATTCCCTGCTGTACCGGCTCCTTGACATTGGAGCTGGAGTGAACCATAACTGACGAGCCAAGTCCTGCCTCGTTAGAAAATGCGCCTCTTTTAAATCCCCAGGTGATCGCGGATTTAATTCCATAGCCGACAATACCGCCGCCTACCGCTTTTGCCGCGAATGCACCGCGGAAAATGGAGGCAACTGCTGCCGGGATCAAAGATCCGTTAGAAAATATAACAATCAAAGCACCTACTATGTAAATTACTGCCATAAACGGCACCAGCTTCTCTGCCACAGAGGCAATACGCTTGATTCCACCAACAATGACAAGCCCTCCGATGAGAACAAGGGCAATTCCGGTCACCCAGGTCGGAATGGAAAACGCGCTCTGCATATTGCCGGCGATCGAGTTGACCTGTGCGATATTGCCGATTCCAAAGCTGGCAAGCACACAGAATAAGCTGAACAGGATCGCAAGCACTTTTCCAATGGTCTTGCAGTTCTTCTTCGCGCCAAGCCCCTCGGACAGATAGTACATTGCACCGCCGCTCCATTCGTCTTTGTTATTCTTACGGCGATAATAAATGCCAAGAACATTTTCTGAGTAATTCGTCATCATTCCAAGGAATGCCATGATCCACATCCAAAAGATTGCTCCCGGTCCTCCGGTGATGATTGCCGTTGATACGCCGACGATATTTCCGGTTCCGATGGTTGCCGCAAGCGCCGTACAAAGACTTTGGAACTGGCTGATTGCACGATCCTCCTTATGCGTATGCCTGGTGACATGTTTATTCGTAAAAATGGCTCCGATCGTGCGTTTCATCCAGTGGCGGAAATGAACGATCTGGAATGCGTTTGTGCAAACCGTCATCCATAGTCCTGCAAAAAACAGCAGGGCCAGACCGACCGGTCCCCAGACGATTCCGTTTAGAAAGTTATTGACACTTGTGATTACTGACAATGCTTTGTCCTCCCTTTTAAAGTATGTCCTTTACATCCATTTTTGTGCTGTTTACAATACCACCGAGAAACAATACATACATGCACCCATACACCCATAGCAGCAAAAATGCAATTGTCGTCATCGTTCCGTAGAAGGACGTATAATTGCTGTGACGGTTGACGTACAGGGAGAAAAACACAGACAACGCAACCCAGCCGACCGCGGAAAATACCGCGCCCGGAATCTGGTCACGCCATCTTTGCTTCTGATTCGGAAGAAAGTAATATAGTACCCAGAACATCAAAAACAGTACCGGGATACAAATAAGGAGGCGGAACTTTAAAATGAGTTCAAAGCCTCCTTCCAGCCAAGGAATACGGAGTGCGAAAAACGCGCCGATCTTGTGACCAAACACCATGATCGCAAGCATCAAAAGCATGACCACCGCCAGCACAATGCTGTAAAGTACCGAATACAGGCGGATTATGATCACATTTCTGGATTCTTTTACCTGATACATGGAATTTAATCCCTGCTGAAACGCCAGAAAGGCGCGTGAGCTCAGATAGATTGCCGTAAGCACGGTAATAGAGATCCGCCCGCCGGAGCTTCCGGAATAGATTTCATTGGAAAATCCCATCAGAAGATCATGGAAGGCGTCCGGCACAAACGTGGATGCCCACAGCAGAAAATCCGCCTCTGAGAGCGGTGTCAGATCCAAAAGAGCAAAGAAAAACATCAGAAACGGAAAGAACGACAAAATCAGAAAAAAGGATGCCTGCCCTGCATAGGCTGACACCGCACTTTTCTGAAACTTCTTGATTCCGCTGATCAGATACAACACATATTTCATAACAAACCTCACAATAATGGAGCGATAAATCGCAGAATGCACTGCCCGGTACGAAGGGCTGGCGATTTCACCTTGCACTGTTCGGTAACCTCCTCGCACTGTGGGAAGGTCTCCTCAAAATCATCCCGCACAGCCAGTACGGCAGATGCTTTGTAAAACAGGCAGGCATCCTCAAAATGATGGAACAGACTCCGGTAGTCAAAATTGATCGTCCCGACGATTGCTGTCCTGTCATCCACAACACACAGCTTGGAATGGCAGAATCCGGGCGTATATTTGTATAACCGCACTCCGGCATGTGCCAGGGCGGTAAGATACGAACAGGTTACCTGATAGACAATCTTCTTATCCGGGATCGCCGGTATGACGATGCGCACATCCACCCCTCTTTTGGCAGCGAGGCAGATTGCCCGGTTCATATCGGAGGAAATAATCAGGTACGGCGTCATAATGTAGACATACTGTTTCGCATTCTGGATCATGTCAAGATAAGCATTCTCCCCGACACGCTCCTCGTCAAGCGGGCTGTCCGCATACGGCTGCACATAGCAGTGCTCCTTCGCCTGATACTGCCGCGTCCGAAAATACGGTGCATAGTCAGTATCGTCCGCCTTGATTCCATTCCACATTTCGAGGAACATCACAGTAAGGTTGCGTACTGCATCCCCCTCAACGCGCACTCCGGCATCCTTCCAGCGCCCATACGGCTGGATAATGTTAAAATATTCGTTTGCAAGATTGTAGCCGCCGGTAAAGCCGATAATGCCATCCACGATCGTGATCTTGCGGTGATCCCTGTGGTTCATAAACATACGAAGGAAAGGCACCATCGGGTTAAAAACCCGGCATTCGATTCCCGCCTCGCGCATCTGCTTGATAAATGACGGACTTATAAATCCAACGCTTCCGACATCATCATAAAGAATGCGCACTTTGACTCCCTGTGACACCTTTTGCAGAAGAATCTCCAATATACCGTCAAATGCCTCCGCTTTCTCGATGGCAAAATACTCCAGAAAGATGAAGTGCTCTGCGCTCTGCAAAGCCTCCTTCTGTGCCTCCAGTGCTTTGTTCGTATCACTATAATATGTGATATCCGTATTGGAATAGACGGGGTAATGCGCATAATTCTGCAGATAGCGGAACTGGTTCGCCACGCGCCGGTTGTCCGCCTCAAGTTCCGTCAGGACATCTGCCTCCTTTGGGACTGCTGCACGGATCTTGCGTCCGCACAGATCAAACACGACCTTGTTGTGCTTGCTCGCTCCCGGTCTGCCAAAGAGCAGATACAGATTGACCCCAAGTACCGGGAAGGCAAGCATGATCACGATCCACGAAATCTTGATCTCCGCGTTGATATGCCTGCCGAACATCCAGAGCGTGATAAAAAGTGCCGCAACACTTGAAATGATCGAAATTATGGCTGAATACTGGCTAAGTCTGAATACAAGCAGCAAAAACCATAATACCTGCAGCAAAACAGACATCCCGACAAAGATCATTCGGCTGATACTGTTTTTCATATTGGATTTCTGTTCCACTCGCAATTTACTCATCGAAGCCCTCCTGCAAAAGTATTTCCTAACAAACTATACCAT
>ERZ1034998.1650-NODE-1650-length-12915-cov-5.457154_pt1 | contig 12915 bp, 10 predicted proteins | sample MGYA00520621_ERZ1034998 | MGnify/ENA primary metagenome ERZ1034998 (study PRJEB33766, sample SAMN09781748) | gut metagenome | biome: gut microbiome | host: Homo sapiens | place: Madagascar | study: EMG produced TPA metagenomics assembly of the PRJNA485056 data...
TATTTGCATGATTAGTAGCGGAGGGCTCCGGCCTCCGCAGCACAAAAATGCATTTTTTATTGTCTTAGTAGCGGAGGTCTCCGGCCTCCGCAGCATCAATAAATGCATTTTTTATTGTCAACGTAGCTTGCTGCGGAGGCCGGAGACCTCCGCTACTTTTTACTTTTTTACTTTTAAGACCATTTCCTTCGCTGTGCGCTCCGACGGACTGTCCTCGCCAATCTTCCGCCACACCTCCTCGTAGCCCTCGAGCATCTCTCTGCGCGCTGCGCCGTCGGGTAGCAGGCGCTTGAGCTGTTCGGCGATGTTAGCTTCCGAGAACGTGTTGGCCACCAGCTCCGGCACCACCTCGCGGTCGGCGATGAGGTTCACCAGCGATACATACTTCACCTTCAGCATGAGGCGTCGCAAGAAGCCCACCAGCTTAGGCAGCGCCGTATTGTAGCATACCACTTGCGGCACGCGGAAGAGCGCCGTCTCGAGCGTCGCCGTGCCGCTCGTCACGAGCGCCGTGTCGGCATGTGAGAGCAGAGCGTAGGTCTCGCCGCGCACCACGTGCACGTCGCTTCCGCCGATGAACGCGTCGTAGAACTCGGCGTCGATGCCCGGCGCCGCAGCAAGCACTAACTGATAGCTATCGAAGCTGCGCGCTGCAGCAATCATCTGCGGCAGATTGCCCGCAATCTCCTGCTTGCGGCTTCCGGCGAGCAGCGCTATTATGGGGCGCTCGTCGAGCCCGTGTTCACGACGGAACTCCTCGCCCGATACGTTGTATGCTGCGCGGAACTGGCGCACCTCCTCAGCCGTCGGGTTGCCCACGTAATGAATAGGGTAGTGGTGCTTCTGCTCGAAGAACGGCACCTCGAACGGCAGTATCGAGAACAGCTCGTCAACGTTGCTCTTTATCTCCTTGATGCGATACTCCTTCCACGCCCATATCTTCGGCGAGATATAGTAGTAGACCGGTATCTTGGTATGCTCGTGAACGAACTTCGCAATCTTGAGGTTGAAGCCCGGATAGTCGACAAGAATCACGGCGTCGGGCCGCCACTCCACGATGTCGCGCTTGCAGAACGCCATGTTGCGCAGAATAGTGCGCAGGTGGAGCAGTACGGCGATGATGCCCATGTACGCCAGTTCGCGGTAGTGGCGCACGCGTGTGCCTCCGACTGCCGACATCATGTCGCCGCCGAAGAAGCGAAACTCAGCTTTAGGGTCTTCTTTGAGCAGAGCCTTCATAAGATGCGAGGCGTGCAGGTCGCCCGATGCCTCGCCAACTATTAAGTAGTATTTCATGTTCTTTATAAGTGGCGTTTAAGCCTAACTAAGCCTTTCTAAGCCTGACTAAGCCTTTCTAAGTCTTTCTAAGTCTTCTAAGCCTTTGCTAACTAAGCCCTCCCCGATGGGGAGGGTTGGGAGGGGCTCAAAACTCTTCCTTCCAACTTCGCAGCAATTCGTAGTCTGTAACGTCGATGCGCGTCGGTGTGATTGAAACATATCCGTGCGTGAGCGCCCAGTTGTCGGTATCCTCCTGCTCCGGCTCGTCGTTGCGGTAGGCGCCCGTCATCCAGTAGTAGTCGTAGCCGTGCGGGTGGCGCATCTTCGCACACTCGTTGTACCACGTGCCCATAGCCATGCGGCACATCTTCACGCCCTTGAACTCCTTTAGCTTCGGGAAGTTCACGTTCAGGCACACGCCCTTGGGCAGACCCTCGGCGAGCACCTTCTGCACAATCTGGCGCACGTACGGGCGCAGCGGCTCGAAGTCGGCATCCGACGCGAAGTCGCAGAGCGAGAAGCCGATAGACGGTATGTACTTCATACAGCCCTCGATGGTTACGCCCATCGTGCCGCTGTAGTGAACGTTCACCGAGGCGTTGTCGCCGTGGTTGATGCCGCCCAGAATCATGTCGGGCAGACGATCGGCGCACAACTCCTGCAGCGCCAGCTTAACGCAGTCGACCGGCGTGCCGTTGCACGACCACATCTGCATGCCCTCCTCGTCGCGGCGCAGCTTCAAGCGCAGCGGAACCGTGGCTGAGAACGCCGTAGCAAAGCCAGAACGAGCCGATTCGGGAGCACAGACTATGATGTCGGCAATGTCGCGCAGCATGTCGATAAGCGAGTTTATACCCTTGGCATGGTAGCCGTCGTCGTTCGAAATAAGTATTAATGGCTTTTTAGTATTCATAATTTTAGTTTTATTTCAACTGCAAATGTACGAAAAAAGGTTTAAACGAGCCTATTCTCATATAAAATATGTACCTTTGCCAAATAATTTTGACTTCAAATGGGAAAGATAATAGCATTAGCCAACCAAAAGGGTGGCGTAGGCAAGACGACAACAACGATAAACTTGGCAGCATCGCTCGCTACATTCGAGAAAACGGTGCTCGTGGTGGATGCAGACCCGCAGGCGAACGCATCGAGCGGACTGGGCGTAGACATCAAGGAGATTGACTGCTCGCTCTATGAGTGCATCATCGACCACGCCGACGTGCACGACGCAGTCTACACCACCGACATCAACGGACTCGACGTCATTCCCAGCCATATCGACCTCGTGGGAGCAGAGATAGAGATGCTCAACCTGAAGAACCGCGAGCGCGTAATAAAGAACATGCTCGACCAGATACGCGACGACTACGACTACATACTCATCGACTGCAGTCCGTCGCTCGGACTCATCACCGTGAACGCGCTCACCGCTGCCGACTCGGTGGTGATACCCGTGCAGTGCGAATACTTTGCGCTCGAAGGCATCACGAAACTCCTCAACACCATCAAGATAATAAAGAGCAAGCTAAATCCGGCATTGGAGATAGAAGGCTTCCTGCTCACCATGTACGATAGCCGCCTGCGACTCGCCAACCAGATATACGACGAGGTGAAACGCCACTTCCAGGAACTTGTGTTCAAGACTGTCATACAACGCAACGTGAAGCTCAGCGAGAGCCCCAGTCACGGACTCCCCGTGATTCTTTACGACGCTGACTCGGCTGGGTCGAAAAACCACTTGGCACTCGCCAAGGAGATTATCAACAAGAACGAAAAAAGAGTAAACAAACAAGACGATGGCAGTACACAAGAAATATAACCGAAGCGTGCTCGGACGCGGACTCGACGAGATTGAAGGCGGACGCGGACTCGATGCGCTCATCGACACCGGAGGAGTGCGTACGCAGGGCACATCAACCATAAACGAAATACCGCTCAACCAGATAGAGGCTAACCCTAACCAGCCCCGACGCGACTTCGACCCCGACGCGCTGCAGGAACTGGCAAACAGCATCAGCGAGATTGGCATCATTCAGCCCATAACGCTCAGACAGATAAGCGACGAACGCTTCCAAATCATTGCGGGCGAACGCCGCTGGCGCGCCTCGCAGATGGCTGGTCTCACAGCCATTCCAGCATACATACGCACCATTGCCGACGAGAACATCATGGAGATGGCGCTCGTCGAGAACATTCAGCGCGAAGATCTCAACGCCATTGAAATTGCGCTCGCATACGAACACCTGCTCGACGCCGACGGCATGACGCAGGAGAAGGTGTCGGAGCGCGTAGGAAAGAGCCGCACAGCCATAGCCAACTATCTCCGTCTGCTGCGTTTGCCAGCTCAGGTGCAGATAGCCCTGCAGAAAAAGGAGATAGACATGGGACACGCTCGCGCTCTGCTCGCTATCGACTCGCCCTCACTGCAGATAAAACTCTTCAACGAAGTGCTCAAGAACGGCTACTCCGTGCGCAAGGTTGAGGAAATGGCGCAGATGCTCAAGAACGGCGAAGACGTGAACAGCGGAACAAAGAAGATTGTGGCAAAGGCGAAGCTCCCAGAGGAGTACAACGCCCTGCGCAGCCACCTCTCGGAGTTCCTGCAGACAAAGGTGCAGCTCACATGCTCGCCCAAAGGCAAGGGAAAGATAACAATACCTTTCGCAAACGAAGAAGAGCTGGAGCATATCATGGCTGTGTTCGACAAGATGAAGTAAGAACCTGCAACAGCTTGCAGACAAAACATAAACAAGAAACAATAGTGAAACAGAACATTACATATATATTAAAGACATTGGCGCTTGCTGCGATTCTGCTCTCGTTTGCTACGACGGCGAAGGCGCAGACAGCAGCCGATAGTATGGATGTTTCGTTCACATCTATAAAGGCAGACAGCGTAGCCGACAACGCACTCTCGCCCATAAAGGCAGACAGCGTTTACAAGGTGAAGCGCGACTGGAGCACATGGCGCCCCAATCCGAAGCGTGCCATGTGGCTCGCCATCGTTTTGCCCGGCGCCGGACAGATATATAACCGCAAGTATTGGAAGTTGCCGATTGTGTATGGCGGATTCGTGGGTTGCATCTACGCCATGCGTTGGAACAATCAGATGTACACCGACTACTCGCAGGCTTATCTCGACTTGATGGATGACGACCCGAACACGCAGAGCTATAACCAGTTCCTGCATCTCGGAGCGAAAATCGACGAGTCGAACATACAACGCTATCAGACGCTCTTCAAAAAGCGCAAAGACAAGTTTCGCCGCTGGCGCGACCTTAGCTTCTTCTGCCTGGTGGGTGTCTACGCACTCTCAATCGTTGACGCATACGTCGACGCGTCGCTCTCAGAGTTCGACATTTCGAAGGATTTGAGCCTTAAGCTGGAGCCGACCATCATCAACGACAACCGCCAACGGAACCCTTTCAAGGCTAACAGCTTGGGATTGAGTTGCAGCCTGAATTTCTAAAGACAAACAAAAGATTATGAAGAAATCATTGATAATTATAGCCGCAGCGTTTTTCGGCTTTGCAAGTCAGGCTCTCGCGCAGAGCGAGAATAATGACGACGAAATAATAGTAACCGACGCCCAGGGCAAGCAGGAAGTGATTGACCTGCCTGAGGCGCTTACTCACGATTATGACAGTCTGCTCAACAACTACAACAGCAAGACTTATCTCCACATGAGCTTCGACTGCAACATGCCTGATGTGAATCCGGTTTACAGCGCAGAAGTGTACAAAGAGCGTCTGAGCCGCATCCCGACCATCATCGAGTTGCCCTACAACGACGTCGTTCAGAAGTTCATAGATCGCTACAGCGGACGTCTGCGCCGCTCTGTGAGCGTAATGCTCGGCGCACAGAACTTCTATATGCCTATCTTCGAGGAGGCTCTCGAGTCGTATGGCTTGCCTCTCGAATTGAAGTATCTGCCGGTCATTGAGTCGGCGCTTAATCCTAACGCCGTTTCGCGCGTCGGAGCCACCGGTCTTTGGCAGTTCATGCTCACCACCGGCAAGAAGTACGGACTCGAAGTGAACTCGCTTGTTGACGAACGTCGCGACCCTGTTCGCGCTTCGTACGCAGCAGCCCACTATCTGCGCGATCTCTATAAGATCTTCGGCGATTGGAACCTCGTTATCGCAGCCTACAACTGCGGTCCGGAGGCCATCAACCGCGCCATCCACCGCTCAAACGGCGAGAAAGACTACTGGCGCATCTATCCTTATCTGCCGAAAGAAACACGTGGCTACGTGCCGGCGTTTATCGCCGCCAACTATATAATGAACTACTATTGCGAGCACAATATCTGTCCGATGCGTGCAGACCTGCCCGTAAAGACCGATACCGTGGTCGTAAACCGCGACGTACACTTCGAGCAGGTGGCTCAGGTGCTCGGTATGGATATTGACCAGATAAAGCAGCTCAACCCACAGTATCGCCATAGCGTTGTGAACGGCAGCACAAAGCCGTCTGCAATTCGCTTGCCGCTGGCTATGGTGGGCAACTTCATCGACAACGAAGACTCTATCTACGCTTACAAACCCGACGAACTGCTCACAAAGCGCCTGGAAGTGGCTGTAAACACAGACGCTCCGGTAGTGTCGCGCCACTCTTCAAGCAGAAGCGGCAGACACAGCAAGGCGTCGCGCAAAAAGTCGCGCCGCGAACGCAGCAAGAACGTAACGATTCGCCAGGGCGACACGCTCTCTGAGATAGCACGCCGCAACGGCACCACCGTTAGAAAACTGAAAAAGCTTAACAAGATTAGCGGAAGCAACATACGTGCAGGCAAGAAGATTCGCATCAAGTAAGACTGGTGCGAATCTCTGCACCCTGCCGCATACACATATACCTTATTAATATATAGGAGACCTGAATCATGGACGACCAGAATCTGAAAGACAAGCAGCGAGAGTCTGCTGATGACCAAATGATAGAACAAGCCTTCAAGGAAGTACTCGATATATATGTGGCATCGCGTCACCGAAAGAAGGTTGATATTATAACCAAGGCGTTCAATTTCGCACGACAGGCACACAAAGGTGTGCGCCGATTGTCGGGCGAACCATACATCATGCACCCTATTGCGGTGGCACGCATCGCGGTGGAGGAGATGGGACTCGGGTCGACGAGCATCTGCGCCGCACTCCTGCACGATGTTGTCGAGGATACCGACTATACCGTTGAGGATATCACGAATATATTCGGCGAGAAGATTGCGCAGATTGTGGACGGACTGACCAAGATTTCGGGCGGTATTTTCGGCGACAAGGCGTCGGCGCAGGCAGAGAACTTCAAGAAACTGCTGCTCACGATGAGCGATGATATCCGTGTCATACTCATCAAGATTTGCGACCGCCTGCACAACATGCGCACTCTGCAGTCGCAGCCGGCTAACAAGCAGTATAAGATTGCCGGTGAGACGCTCTACATCTACGCACCACTCGCAAACCGCTTGGGTTTGAACAAGATAAAAACTGAACTCGAAGACCTCTCGTTCCGCTACGAGCATCCAGAAGAGTACGACTATATCAAGGGAAAACTTGCCGACACGCAGGCGCAGCGCGACATGCTTTTCGAGAACTTCACTGCTCCTATACGTGAAGCTCTCGACAAGATGGGCATAAAGTACGAACTGAAGGCGCGCGTGAAGAGTCCTTATTCCATTTGGAACAAGATGCAGAACAAGCACGTCACGTTCGACGAAATCTACGACATTCTTGCTGTGCGCATCATCTATACGCCGAAGGAACGCTCTGAGGAAATCAACGAGTGCTTCAAGATATACGTCGCAATCAACCGCATATACAAGTCGCACCCCGACCGTTTGCGCGACTGGGTGAACCACCCGAAGGCAAACGGCTATCAGGCTTTGCACGTGACGCTGATGTCGAAGCAGGGCAAGTGGATAGAGGTGCAGATACGTTCCGACCATATGGACGAAGTGGCTGAACAGGGCTTTGCCGCTCACTGGAAGTACAAGGAGAAGGGACTGGAGTCGAGCGTGGAGACCGTTGATGAAGATTCGGAACTCAACAACTGGCTGTCTACTATCAAGGAGATTCTCGACGACCCGCAGCCCGACGCAATGGACTTCCTCGATACCATCAAGCTTAACCTCTTTGCAAGCGAGATCTTCGTGTTCACACCGAAGGGCGAAATCAAGACTATGCCGGCGCAATGTACGGCGCTCGACTTCGCTTTCCAGATACACACGTTCCTCGGTTCGCACTGTATCGGCGCTAAGGTGAACCACAAACTGGTACCGCTGAGCCACAAGTTGCAGAGCGGCGACCAGGTGGAGATACTCTCGTCGAAGTCGCAGCACGTGCAGGCTTCGTGGATAAACTTCGTTTTCACGGCGAAGGCGAAGCAGAAGATTATGGCGATACTGCGCCGCGACAACCGCGAACTGCAGAAGCGAGGCGAGCAGATACTCGATGACTGGCTGCGCAAGAACGAACTGGAGATGACTACGCAGGTGCTCAATAAACTCTGCGAACTGCATGAGGCAAAGAAGCACGAGGATCTGTTCCTTATGCTTGGCAAACGCTCCGTCCTGCTCGGTGACAAAGACCTCGACGAGCTGCGCGAGCGCAAGGCAGAGCAGGGCGGATGGCGCAAGTTTGTGCCATTCCTTAAGAAGGACAACAGCAAGGACGACAAGAAGTCGAATCTATTCATAGTGGGCGAGGGCTTTAATAAGAAGAAGCCGGTGATCATCAACGAGGAGAACATCTCGCAATACATCTTCCCGACCTGCTGCCACGCCATCCCCGGCGACGACATCATGGGATACATCGACAACAAGAACCGCATAGAGATTCACCGCCGCGACTGCGATGTGGCTTCGCGCCTGAAGGCGAGCTTCGGCAATCGTATCCTCGACGCAATGTGGGATATGCACAAGGTGATGTTCTTCGATGCGACGATAGAGTTGCGCGGCATCGACCGCAAGGGCATGCTGCACGACATCTCGGAGGTTATCTCCGACAAGCTCGACGTCAATATGCACCGCATCACTATCTCGAGTGAGGAGGGCATCTTCGACGGCACTATTGAGATCCGCGTTCACGACCGCAGCGAAGTGAGTGTCATCATGGACGAACTCAAAAAGATTGAGGACCTCAAGGAGGTGCTTCAGATACTATAACAAAAAAATCCGCAATGCTTGTTTTTCAGCATTGCGGATTTCTTATTTTTACTTATGCGGGTTTTGTGCGTAACACAGTTCTGTTTACACTACCTTGCGCAATAGCGACTCCTTATTAATGTAGGCTTTGCGCAATTTCGTTAATTTCTTCTGCCGTAAGTCCCGTGTATCTTTGTATTTTCTCAGTAGAGTCGCCGTCGCTTAGCATGAGTTTTGCAAACTCAATGTTCTTTAGGTGTTCTGCCTCTGCTTTTCCTTTCTCTATTCCCTGCGCCATTCCCTGCGCCATTCCTTGCGCCATTCCTTTCTCTATTCCCTGCGCCATTCCTTCTTCTAATCCCTGCTTTCGTCCGTCTTCCAATCCGGTTTTTATAGCGTATTTGTAAGTGGCGTAGGCGTCGCGCATGATTCTGATGCTATCCTCGTATTTGTCCATGTCTTTTTTGCTGAGAGTTCTAAGGTCAGAAATCTCAGCCAACTTTTTAAACACAGCGTTTTTAGCCAGGAATGGCATTCTTTCAAATGTATTCATATTCTTTAAAACAAATATCCAGCGTTCAAAATCGGTTTCACACTCCGTCTCTGTTTTCTCGAAGAACGGTAGCATCAGATACACCATGCGTATCTTGTCGGACACCATCTTTCCGTTGTCTCTATCGGCGAGTATCATGTCCGTTCTGAACTTGCCAAATGGTAGCAACGGGTCGATGAAGTTCATGAAGCATATTGTGTAGACGGGGCGTATATCATAGTCCCATTCTCCTTTTATGCCTTGGTTCACTATCACGCGTGAGGTGTAATACAAAGCCCGGTCAATGAAGTGTTCTTGTCCTCGGTTTTGCATTTCTACGATAATCTCTTTGCCTTCATCCGTCGTGCAATAGATATCGAATATCACCTCTCTTGAATCTTTCGACAGTCCGATTTGTTCTTTGTTGCCGAACGCCAGCGACTTAATTACAAACTCGCCAGCAAACAGGTCGTTCAAGAAGCAAATCAGCAAGTCTTTAGAAATCTCACGACCAAAGATATGCTTAAATCCCCAATCTGAGAAAGGATTGATGAATTGTGCCATATTTCTATTGTTTTGATTTACTGCAAAAATACGATTTTGTTATGAGAAATACAAGAATAGCGTGCTATTTATTTATTATTTATGTGTTTTTGTAAAATGTTATGTATATGTGGGTGGTTATTTGTGAACAGCACATCCACTACTATGTGTAAAAAATAACTTGGGGCTTGCATGAAAGATGCAAGCCCCAAGTTGCGTTGTATAGATTCAATTCGAAGTTGTATTATATTCGATCTTACTTCTCGCCGTTCACTTCGAGCGAGCAGGTGATGCCACGGCGCATCATGTCCTTCATTGTCGGCTTCAGACGGGTGAGGAATCCCTCCCACGAGCGGTTCTGCTGCTTTGTCCAGCCGGCTTCGGCGAGAGCTATGGCGCGTGGGTAAGCCTGGTAGTAGATGCGCTCAACGGTCGGGATGCACTCGCTCCATAGTGTGCCAGCCACGCCGAAGAGGTTGTACTCCTCAAACTGCTCGTTCATGCCCCACGCTGGGTCGAGCGAGTAGGCATCCTGCAATGTCGTTGCAGGCATACCCCAGTTCACCTCCGGCATGTCGCCCTTCGACATCGGATAGTCGAAGTAGCAGTGCTCGCCGGGGCAGAGCATGATGCGAGCGTTGTTGCGCACGGCAGCGTCGAGTGCCTCCTGCGTCTGTCCGCTGCGCCAAGCGAAGGTTACGCAACCAGGCTGAATTTCCTTGAAGTCAGACTCGTACCAGAACATCGGCGTCTTGCCGTACTTGTCGCGCAGCAGTTCAATCATGCGGTCGAACAAGTAGCCCTGCAGACGCCAGTTCTCAGAGCGGTCGGTGGTCTTGATGCCGAGCTTCTGCTTCAGTGCCTGACACTTCGGGCAGTCGGTCCAGCAGTCGAGTGCCGGGTTGCCAGCCTCGTCGCCACCGAGGTGTATGTACTTTGACGGGAAGATGTCGGTAATCTCCTTGAACACATTGCCAAGGAACTCGTATGTGAAGTCGTTGCCAGGACAGAGCAGTTCGTTAGACACGCCGCATGTGGTGCGTACCGGCACCTGACGCTGGTGGCATGTCAGTTCGGGGAACACGCTGATGGCAGCCACCTCGTGTCCAGGCATCTCAATCTCCGGCACGATGTCTACGTGATACTCAGCGCCCAGCTTCACGAGTTCGCGCATCTGCTCCTGAGTGTAGTAGCCCTTGTACGGCATCTGTATGTCGTCCTGACCCCAACGCGACGAAGCCTGCGCTGTGAGCTGTGGATATTTCTTTATCTCGATGCGCCACGCCTGGTCGTCAACCAAGTGGAGGTGCATGGCGTTGAGTTTGTAGCGTGCCATCTCGGGCACAAAAGCCTTCAGGTCCTCGAACGGGATGAACGTACGAGCAGGGTCTACCATCAGTTCGCGAACATGCGTGCGCGGTTTGTCGCTGATGAACAGAGCCGGGATAGCGTCGGCACACTCTGTAGAGCCGTTGCCGCGCAGCAGTTGGTCGAGCGTCATAAGCGCGTAGAACACACCACGTGCTGTCTTGCCCTTCGCCGTCACGCCCTTCGCGTTGATAGCGAGCGTGTACGCCTCGTCGTCGCTGAGTGAGTTGTCGAGTGCCAGCGTAATCTGTGTGCCACGTTGACGACTGTTCACGATGTTGCCGATGCGCTCTGTTAGCACGCGTCGTGCTTGCGTAGCCTCATTTGCAAGTCCGTCGGCTGCTATGATGTTCCAGGCGGTTTTCACCTTCAAGTCGGCACCCTTCTGCAGTCGCAGTTCTGCGGGGAACGGCACGAGGCAGTAGGGTGGGTAGCTCACTTGATACTTCTCTTTCGCGTCGGCGAAGAAGAGGCTCCAGCCCGCTGCCTTGCGGTAGAGCTTCTCGCTGCCTGTGGGCACGATGAGCTTCACGTTCTTGCGGTTGAGTCCGTAGAACGCCGTAGCGTCAGCCTTCGGCGGCACCTTCGAGTCGACGCGCACGGTCTTCAGTCCTGCGAGTCGTGCGAAGGCGTACTCTCCAATCTGTGGATTGCCCTTTATGATGATTTCCTCCAACGCAGTACAACCAGAGAATGCTGCTGCACCGATGCTCTCAACGCCAGCCGGAATGATTATCTTGCCCAACTTGTCGCACGCGAAGAACGCCTGCGAGCCGATTGACTTCGCTGCTGTTGGCAGCGTAATCTGCTCGAGTTGGTGGCGCGAGTGGAATGCGTTGTTAGGGATTGCGGTGCTCTGTGCCTCGCTGAGGTCTACGGAGCGCATCTGGAAACAAAGGTCGCGCAACTGGCGGTAGTCGCTGTTGCCCGTCGTTGACAGTTCGCCTGTGAGCTTGAGGCTTACAGCCATCGACTTCTGTTCAGGTTTCAGGTCGTCCATACGTGCTACGGTCTGCGCTGAAACTACGGCAGAGAGGAGCGTAGCGGCAGACAATAGGAAGAATTTTCTCATTGTTTTATTGTAGATTTAGTTTATAAATTAACGGTGTAAAGGGTGGGGCGGAAGGGTGAAAGCTTTATGATTGTCATCGTGCACCGAACGCCGCCCGATCGGATTGCGTCCGCCGCCCGATCGGATTTCGTCCGCCGTCCGATCAGATTCCGAACGCCGTCCGATCGGATTTCGTCCGCTGTCCGATCGGATTCCGAACGCTGTATGCCTCTGCAACTGCTTCGCAGCGAACGTTAAACCATCCCGTCGAGCTGCTTCTTCAGCTCCTTCAGCTCGTCGCGCACGCTGATTAGTGTGGCAAGAATATCCGAACTCTTGTCCACGCCCGTGCGATTCTTGTTGAGCATCTTGCGTGCTGCCGACAGCTTGAAGCCGCGCACCTTCACAAGGTTGTGTATCACGCGAATCTGCTCGATGTCCTTCTCCGTGTACTGGCGCACGTTCTGTCCCACGGTCTTGGGCTTCAGATGTGGAAACTCCGTCTCCCAAAAACGCAGCGTGCTCTCTCGTATGTCGAACATAGCAGCTACCTCCTTAATAGAGTAGTACAACTTCACGTTCTTATTGGTATTCAATGCCATATTATTTGCAATTTATTTGCAAAAGTAACCAAAACAAAGTACCTTTGCAAACGTTTTAGAAAGAAATTAAAAAACAAACGACAATATTGTATAATATGATGACAGCTAACGAAATCCGCGACTCGTTCAAGAAGTTCTACGAGTCGAAAGGACACACCATCGTGCCGAGTGCGCCGATGGTAATCAAGGATGACCCAACATTGATGTTCACAAACGCTGGTATGAACCAGTGGAAGGACATCATCCTCGGCACACGCGAGCCAGAACCGCGCCGTCGTGCCGACACACAGAAGTGTCTTCGCGTGAGCGGCAAGCACAACGACCTCGAGGAAGTAGGTCACGACACATACCACCACACCATGTTCGAGATGCTCGGCAACTGGTCGTTCGGCGACTACTTCAAGGA
>ERZ1034998.1651-NODE-1651-length-12910-cov-4.595877_pt1 | contig 12910 bp, 6 predicted proteins | sample MGYA00520621_ERZ1034998 | MGnify/ENA primary metagenome ERZ1034998 (study PRJEB33766, sample SAMN09781748) | gut metagenome | biome: gut microbiome | host: Homo sapiens | place: Madagascar | study: EMG produced TPA metagenomics assembly of the PRJNA485056 data...
CAGCATCGGGGTCAGCCGGGATCTGAGCAAGCCCGCCCGCCAGGCGTTTATGGACTATCTGTTCCAAAGGGGGAACGCCCGATGAACTATCTTGGACCTCTGCTGGAGCTGTCCGCGCTGCTGCCCGGCGTGGTGCTGGGCTGTCTGCCCGTCCGCAGTCACCTGCGCTCTCCCCAGCTGAAATGGCTGCTGCCCCTGCTGGCACTGATGCTGGCAGGGCTAGGAACTGCCGCCAGCTGCCGAATGAAGATTCCCCGGCTCTGGCTGTGGCTTGTGCTTCTGCCGGGAACTTGCCTTTTGTATATGCTGTCCCTGCGGGTTTCCTTCTGGAAGTCCGGCAACGTGGGACTGTCCGTTTGTGCGGTTTTCGCCTGCATCAATGGACTGGCAAGAGCCTTTGATGCGCTGCTGCACCAGGGCGGCGGCGTGTGGCTGTGTCCCCTGGCAGGACTTGCCTTCCAGGCGGGCTGCTGGCTGTTCGTGCTGCTGGCATGGTACCCCGCCACCCACGGCGCACGGGGGCTGATTGAGGACGACAACCTCGCCCAGACCTGGTATTTCTTCTGGGTGCTGCCCCTGCTGTTTCTGGTGCTGGAGCTGTACCTGGGTGCCAACGCACCGACGCTGCTGCGCACCGCCTTTGGCATCCGCCAATTCCGCACGACACAGCTGGGGATTTTATTGCTGCTGGGCATTTTCTACGCCCTGTTTTTCCTGATGGCGGACAGCCTGAACCGAAACGCCCGGCTGCAACAGGAAAATCAGCTGCTGTCCATGCAGCAATCCCGCTATGAAACCCTGAAATCCACAATCGAGGAAACCCGGCAGATGCGCCACGACCTGCGCCATCACATCCGGCTGCTTTCTTCGCTGGCAGACAGCGGGGATTTGGAGGGAATCCGCTCCTATCTGGCAGCGGTGCAGGAGCATATTCCCGGCAGCGAGCTGGTCTTCTGCGAGAACCGGGCAGCGGACAGCGTCATTGGTTTTTATTGCACCCTGGCACAGCGGGAGAACATACCCTTCTCCTTAAAAATTGATTTGCCCCAGCGCTTGCCGGTGGATGAAATTGACCTGTGCCTTGTGCTGTCCAATGTGCTGGAAAATGCACTGGAGGCCAGCCGCAAAGCCGGTGCCGGGCGGCACATGGAAATCGCCGCCTATGTATATGCGGAAAACATGGTGCTCATTCAGGTCATCAACGCATATTCCGGTGAAATTCGCCGGGTTCACAGCGTGTTCCAGTCCTCCAAGCGCTCCGGCGATGGAGTCGGGCTGCAATCCGTCCGGCGGATTGCAGAGAAAAACGGCGGTGCCGCAACGTTCTCTTTTGCGGACGGCATTTTTACAGCACGCATTATGCTGCGGGGCAAGGATTAAAAACGCCGCAGGGCTACGAAAAACGTACCCTGCGGCATTGTTATTGATTGAGGAAATATTAGGGTGCGAAGCGCCAAAGAGCGTTACTTCATTTCAAACGTGTGAAAATTCATCGCACCCTCACCGGTATAGCGGAAATACAGCGGCTGTGGTCCCTTTTGGGGGGCAAATGCTCCCTCTGCGTTTTCCTGTTCCGCTTTTGCGCTTACAGGAATGCGGGCAATGACCGCCTTAAAATCCGGCGTATGGGACACCTCCACAGTGCCGCTGCACACGCCGCTGACGGTAAGGCTGATGCGCTTCTCGCCGCCAAACTCAAAATACTTGAAGCCCGCCACTGCGCCGTCACGCATATTGGCGATATACTGGTCGCCGTTTTCCATCCGGTCTTTGCCGGTCTGGGTGAAGTAGGGGTGGGCTTTCTTGTCAAATTTCTTATCGTAGCGGGCGACACCGTTCTTACTCCACAGGTTGCAGGCAATCCGGGCTTCATACTTGCCCGTGCCGCTTAAAGGGCCGCCGTTGAGGCCGCAGCTGGTGACCTCCGCTTGCTTGAATACGCCGGGGGCAGGATGCACTAATCTTTCAGCGCAGGCCTGACGGCTGTAGGAATGCTGGTTGGTCTGGCGATGGTAGAAGATGTACCACGCCTCCCCGATGTTCAGCATCCCGCCATGGGTGTTGCCCAGGTAGTTCAGGGCTTTGCTTTCCTCCTCGTTGCCGTTTAAGAACAGATCGCCCTGGTCAACCAGAGTTCCGCCGAAGGTGAAATCCCGGTCGGGATAATCGCTGACGGCGTAGCACAGCTCGTGGTTGTGCCGGGAGGAATAGGCGAAGATGTATTTGCTTCCATCCTTGCGGATGGAGCTGGCCTCAAAAAACTCGTGATTGGGGAAGCTCCCCTCCCCTTCCTTGGGAAACAGCAGCTTGGGATTTTCCCGGATGGTCACCATGTCGCTTTCCAGCTGCACCACCACACCGCCATCATTTTTCAGTTTGTGAAAGCCGCTGGCAATGGCGGGCGTGGGGGTATAGAAGCCGGAATAGAGGTAAACGCTGCCGTCGTCATCCACCAGCACACCGGGGTCAAAGGGAAACTGATCTCCCTTTTTCCTGCCCCAGACGGTGCCATCCTGATAATGGACGTGACCATAAAACCGGTAGGGTCCGGCTGGTTTCTCTGCAACGGCAACACCAATCATGCCCATGAAGTCAAAGGCATAGTACAGGTAAAATTTCCCATCCGTGCCCTGCGCCACGTCCGGCGCAAACAGCAGACGGATGCCCAGTTTATTTTTGGGGTCCTGATTTTTTCGGAAGATAACGCCCTCATAGCGCCAGTCCTTCAGGTTCTCCACCGGAGCAGACCAGCACACATAGTCACCCACGCAGAAAATGGGGGCATTAAAATGGTCGTGGGACCCGTATACATAAACACGGTCGCCAAACACATGGGGTTCGCCATCCGGGATATACTCCCAGGAGGGCAGATAGGGATTGAATGCCTGCATATGGAATACCTCTCTTTACAGTGGTTTTCGTTTTATTGACAGCTCAGCAGCATTCCCCTGCCGGGGTACACTGCTCAACAGTCAAAGCCGCAGCGGCGGGAAACCGCTGCGGCTCTTTTATTATACCGGATTACTTCTGCTCTTTCAACTTCTTCTTGAGCTTAAAGGCATGGACAAAGGCCAGAACGCCCCAGATGCCCATGATGCAGCCAAGACCCACATTGACATAAAGCAGGTAGCTGTGCCACAGGGGTTCATCATAGCCAATGACCTTTGCATTCATGGCGTTGCTGTTGACCAGAGCATACACAAGATTCTTGGTTGCATTGCGCAGCACAATGGCATCGCCATTGTCGCTGGAATCGCAATCCGTCCACATACTGCTCTCCAAAGTTGCCAAATCCAGGTCGCCGCCGGCATAGAACATCTGGCGGGGAATCATATACTGGGGAATGGTGTTGAAGTCGCAGATGACGAAGCCCTTGAAGCCCCATTCGTTGCGGAGAATCTGGGTAATCAGGCGATAGTCACCGCCGGTCCAGCGGGTGCCGATGCGGTTGAAGGAGGACATCACGCCCCGTGCTTCGCCGGTCTTGACCGCAATCTCAAAGCCCTTGAGGTAGATTTCCCGGAGTGCCTGCTCGGTGAGCCAGGAGCTGTCGCCGTTGATGGAGCGGTGAGTTTCCTGCTCATTGGCGGCAAAGTGCTTGACGGTGGGGATAACGCCCTTGGACTGCATTCCCCGCACCTCGTAAGCGGACATCATGCCGGTGATAAAGGGATCCTCGGAGAAATACTCGGAGCAGCGCCCGCCGAAGGGGCTGCGGTGGATGTTTGCACCGGGGGCATAGATGCTGGAATAGGGCTGGCCGGTGGCGCGGTCACCCATCAGGCCCTCGTCACCCAGTGCTTCTCCCATCTCCTCGATGAGTTCCACGTTCCAGGTGGATGCCATCACAGGCTCGGAAACATACTGGCAGGTACCGTTGACCTGATTCTGGTTCATGAAGCAGGTGAAACCGGCAGGGCCGTCGCCGTGGATGGTGGTGGGCAGGTCGATGGTTTCCATCGCCAAGGTGTGGTAAGCGCCGTTATTGACCAGGCTAATCATTTCCTCGTCATTGCAGGCATCCAGGATTTCGTCCCACAGCGGGTCATCATAGTCCACAATGGCGCTGTAGGTCTTGTCAGGGGTGGTTTCAGGGAGCAGGCTCCGCAGGGTCAGGTCGGTTTCCTCATCAAACCAGGGGTATTCTTCGCTGTCAAAGTCGGTGGGGTTATTGTGCTCGGTGTCCTTCAGCTCCTCATACAGCTGGTCGCTGCCCTTGTGGGTTTCGGCGGTCTGGGCAGTGGGCCAGGTGCCTTCCCAGTCGGAGCGGGACAGAACGGTGTCCAGCTGCCAGTCAGAATCCAGGAAGTCGCCGTCGGTATAGAGGTTGGTAACCTCGTTGTCGGTGACGGGGTCGGTCTCCCACTGGATGTCGTCCTCCACGGTCATGCCAAGGGCTGCCTCCTCCTGGTGGGCATTGCGTCCCACATACAGGGTGTAGTCACCGGCTTCCAGCTCATAGCCGCAGAAGCCGTTGTCATTGGCATCCCGATAATCGTAGCTTGCCATGGTATAGGGATCAACGGTGACGGTGACGGTTTCGGAAGCGCCGGGTTTCAGCAGCTCGGACTTGGCAAATCCCACCAGCACCTTATGCGCCTTTTCAATGCCGCCGTCAAAGTAAGGTGCGGAAGCGTACACCTCCACCACTTCCTTACCGGCGACGCTACCGGTGTTGGTAACCTTGACATTCACATCAAAGGGAGCGTCCTGGGCGATAACGGTATCGGTCAGGGGCTGCACCTCCCAGTCGAAGGTGGTGTAGCTCAAGCCATAGCCGAAGGGATAGACCACGTTTTCCTTGTACCAGTCCTCACCGTCGGTATAGCCCCGGGTTTCGTAGTAGCGGTAGCCAACGTAAATACCCTCCTCGTAGTCAACGGAGTAGTAAAGGCCGCCGTCATACTTATCGGTGGAGTCGGCCGTACAGCCGGTGCCGAAATTGGCGAAGGTGGGATTCTGCCCCAAGTCGGCTGCCCAGGTGTCCACCAGGCGGCCGGAGGGGTTCACTTCGCCGCTCAGGATTTCACCCAGCGCCATGATGCCGTTGGAGCCGGTGAAGCCAATCCACATGGCGGCATCAATCTTGTCGGCAAAGGGGGCATCGTTGGGATCTGTCAGGAAGGTTGCCTCAAAGCTGGAGGGAATGTTGAACAGGACGACCACGCGCTTGAAGCCCGCGTTGCACACGGCATCCAGCAGGTCAATCTCGTTCTGATCCAGCTGCAAATAGTGGGAATCGGCGCTGACGGCACCGGCTGTGCTGCCCTGGTAGCGGGGCAAGTCGAAGCCCTCGCCGCCGATACGGGTGATAACCACCAGTGCGGCATCATTGTAGCTTTCGTAGCTGGCCTTTACCTTGTCGGTGTACTTGCTCTGGGGAGTCTCGGCGGTGCTGATCATCTGATTGCCGCCGGAATCCAGGTCGCTGGAGTTGGCGGCGCGGGCAGCACCGGATGCACTGTTGTTATTGTAAAATTCCTTCAATGTGGGGTTTGTCTGGAATCCTGCATCTTCCAAGCTGGCATACAGGTCACGGTTTCCAGAGGTATCGAAGCCGCCGGAGCCGGAACCGCCATAGGACAGGTTCACGCTGTTCTTGCCGAAAACAGAAATCTTTGCATCCTTGTTCAGAGGAAGTGCATTTTCCTGGTTTTTCAGCAGAACAAAGCCCTCCTCTGCCAAGCGGAGGTTCAGCTTCTGGGCATTGGCGTAGGCCTCGTCCTTGCTGGTCACATCGGTGACGTACATGGATTCCACGCTGTTGTCATAGATGGGGCGCTTGCCGCCAAACACAACGTCCATGAGACTGCTGAACATACCGGTAACCAGGATGTTTGCCACAATGGCAACCACCAGCACCAGGGCAGTGACAATGCCCCACACCGTTACGCCGCGCCAGGGACGGATTTTCTTCACTTTCTTCTCTTTCATGGGATGAAATCACATTCCTTTCCTATGGTTTCTGCGATTGCTGCGGAATACCATCCATCGTATTCCGGGAAGCACACGGCCAAATGGCACGGAGCGGATGCTATCCGCTCCTACCGTTTGCGTGTGCAAAAAGGAACCCGGCACTTGCCCGCCGGGGCGGGCAAGTGCTCAAAATCGGGAGCAACGGATTAGTAATTTGCAGCGGGAACACCCTTGTTCTCGTCCCAGGTCAGAACGGCTTCCGTCTCCACCTTCAGGGCATCCACCAGCGGTGCATGGGCGGTCATGGTGGTGCCGGGGTAGGACTCGTTATTCTCGGTCATGACCTTCAGGCAGTTGCCGCCAGCCTTCAGATGCACGCCGCTGGCAATCAGGTAATACTGGAAGTCGGGCACATCGGCGGTGTAGGTCACGGTGTCAAAGGCAGGCACATCGGTGATGGAAATCGGCTCGTAGCCCAGCTTCTCATCGTTGAGGTAGATGCCAAAATTGGAGGAATCCAGGTTCAGGTCTTCCATTTCTGCGGACAGGCTCAGATAAATTACGGCATCATCGGTATCCACATCGGAGACAATCCAGAATTCCAGGCTGTTGCCGAAGGAATACAGGTAGCCCACGCAGCGGTCGCCGGAGCAGTTGCGGTTCTCGTTGAGCATAATCATGCCCACCTCGTTGGCGGTGCCGGAAACGGCAGGGCCGGTCTTGCCGGAGAGGTTGGTGTCCTCTGCCTCGAACACCCAGGTCTGGGTGCCGGTCAGGGTCTTGTTCCAGGAGGCGGTGATGGTGGTGTCGCCGGTCACGGGAGCGGAGAAGTCATAAGCATTGCCATCATCATCCACCCAACCGGTGAACTCGTAGCCAACCCGCTCAGGGTTCGCGGAGGGAGCGGCAACGGGCGTACCGATTTCCACGGGGTAGCTGTAGGAAGCCAGCGCCTTGCCATAGTAGCCATAGTCAAAGGTCACGTTGGCATACTCTGCGTCGTCCTTCGTCCACAGGCCGTACAGCTCCACGCTGGCGGTGATGTCGGACTTGAAATCAAACAGGTGGGTGAAGTCGGCATCGGCATACCAGCCCACAAAGGTGTAGCCCTCGCGGGTGGGCACGGTATTCTCTGCCTTCTGACCCTTGACGGTTTCAACCACTTCGGGAGCGGGAGCGCCCTCATAGTTCTGGTTGTAGGTCACGGTAAAGCTGTTGTTTGCCACGTCCACGGTGAAGCGGGCGGACTTCTTACCGGCCTTGATGGTAACGGTCTTGGTGCCGGAGGCCTTGGTGGCAGGAGCCTTGACCTTCAGGCCGGCGGCGGTCATGGGGATTTCATCGGTGGTGCCGTCGTCGTAGGTAACAACCACGGTGCCGCCTTCCAGGGTGAACTCGTCACCAATGACATAGGCGGTCTTGACGGGCAGGCTGCCAACCTCGATGGATTTGACCGTCTTGGAGGAATCCAGGTCGGTTCCGGCGAAAGCCACCGAGCAAAGGCTCACCAGGCACAGGACGCTCAGAACCAGTGCAATCAGTTTTTTCATAGCTATTTCTCCTATTGGTATTATTTTATTACGGGGCTGCTTTCAGCGTTCAACGCCAATCCTTGACGAAAGAAACCATAATTTGGAATCTTCACCACGACCGGTACGACACCCCTCAGTCAGCCCGCGCAATCAACCTTGAAACAAGGCTCCGGCCACATTGTTTGCAGCCGGAGCCTCTTGACGCTGGGATTATTCCGGCTTAAACTGCCATGCGCTCAGATTTATTCAACAACGATGTTGATGGCCTGAGTGAAGGTCAGCTCGCCGCCCATGGCGGGCATCAGCCAAATACCGGTCATGGCAGGTGCCCAGGGGACATTCTGCGTCACGGTAACGGTATAGGTGCCGGGCGTGGTGGGAATACCGGTCAGCTTGATGCCATCGTTGACGGTGATGGCCTTCTTGGTGCGCAGGCCGTAGGCAGTGCTGAGAATCTTCTCAGCTTCCATGCCGGGAACGGAGCCCTCGATGTCATAGGACATCTCGTGCTTCTCCTCTGCATCCTCGATGGCGATGGTCACGCCGTCAGCGTGGGTCTTTTCCTCGTTGCGCAGGTAGCGGGAACCGTTCATGACGTACCAGTTGGTGATTTCCTTGGGCATGAAGCCGCCGGTGGTCAGGAATGCCTGGTAAGCCAGAGTCTCAGAGGTGATGACCAGCTCGGTCTGCTCACCGCTCTTGACGGTGACCACGGGATTTTCGCCGTTGGCAGCTGCCAGAACCTCACCGTTGACGGTGTAGGGGCTGACGACATTGATGGTCAGCTTGACATTCTGAGCGGAGATGTAGCCGTCGCACTCGATGTCAACCAGCACTTCATAAGTGCCCTGGGCGGGGTACTCGCCGTAGATATTGTTATCGGCAGTCCAGCCGGTCTTGTACTCGGCATCGCCGGGCTGATACTGACCCACGATAGGACGGTCATAGCTGACCACGAAGCCACTGGCGGTCATGCCTGCGGGCAGTTCCTGTCCCTCTGCCAGGGTGACATTAAAGTCGGTGGTCTCGGCGCAGGCAATCTGAGCGGCGTTGGCCAGACCGTAGCTGACGGTGGCAGTCAGCTCAAAGTCACTGGCAAAGTTCTTATACTGGTTGGAGTTGACCTTTGCCTGCTGGATGCGCTGTGCGGATTTCCGCATTGCATAGTAGTGGGTGGTGGACTCGAAGGTGTCGTCGCCATCCTCGGTGGGGCAGAGCACGTCGCCCTTGCCGTCACGCAGGGAAGCATCCCACTGACCAACGGTGACATAGCACTTGTGAGCGGTGTCGCTGCCCATCAGGGTGTCGTCACCGGCACGGAGCATCAGGTCGCAGGAGACAAAGTCCTTTGCCCAGGCATCGTCAACGGTAGCGCCGGTGAAGCCCCACTCGTTGCGCAGCAGTTCCTCGTGAACCGCCCAGTTGTTGGAGTTGACAACGTAGCCAATCCGGTTGAAGGAGGTCATCATGCCATTGGTATGACCGTACTTGACCATCCACTCGAAGGAACGCTGATAGATTTCACGGAACACCTGCTCCGTTGCGAAGGTGCAAACGCCGCCGTAGTCCGCACGGTTGTATTCCTGGACATTGGCAAACATATGCTTTGCGAAGCAGGAAACGCCCTTGCTCTGGCAGCCGTCAACGATAACAGCGGCCATGGAGGCAGTCAGGAAAGGATCTTCGGAGTAATACTCAAAGGTACGACCGTTGAAGGGGCTGCGATGAATGTTCGTGCCGGGGCCGCGCCAAGAGAACAAGCCCACAAGCAGCGCCTGGTTGCCATACATCTTGCCCTGCTCCTCCAGCAGCTCAATGTTCCAGGTTGCAGCAGCAATGGGGGTGGACTGCCAGCAGGTACCGCCGAACTGCACGGGGCCATCCTTGCCGCCATCGCCATCGGTGAACAGCTTCACCAGTTCTTCCCAGGTCAGGGAGTTCATGTAGGAATCCCACAGCTTGGAGTTCTCATCCTCGGAGGCGATTGCAACGCCGTCGATGACAGTAGGCTCGGTGTAGGTCTTGCCGGCCAGGTCGGACAGGCGGACAGTAGTCTCAGCGTTCTGAGTCCACCCTTCGGGGACTTCGGAAACGTACCAGGGCTGGCCTTCCTCGTCCATGTAGGGGTAGTAGACTTCCTGGGCATCCAGCATTGCAGCTTCCCAGTCAGCCATAACGCGCTCCTCAGCGGTTTGTGCAGCGGGCTGCTCCAGGCCGGTGGCACGGGAAATCATGTTGTCCAGTAGGTCGTCGCGAACGGTGGTGAAGTCATCTTCGTACACGTTCTTGATTTCGGCACCGGTCACCAGGTCGGTCTTGCACTGGATGCCGCTGGCAACAGTGAAGTCCTGGGTGAACACAATGTCGTGGGAGTTGCGCTGCACGGCCAGGCCGTAGGTGCCGACTTCCAGCTCATAACCGGCGAAGCCATTGTTGTTGGCATCATCCCAGTCATAGGAAGCCATGTCCTGTGCAGTCACTTCGATGGTAACCACGTCGCTCTCGCCGGGCTGAAGCATCTTGGTCTTTGCATAGCCGACCAGGACAGCCTCTGCCTTTTCGATACCGCCGTTATAATAAGGAGTGTGGGCATACAGCTCCACCACATCCTTGCCGGCAACGCTGCCGGTGTTGGTAACCTTCACGGAAACGGAGATAACCTGATTGGCAGCGGTGATGGCGGGATCAGATGCGCCAGCCAGCTCCCAGTCAAAGGTGGTGTAGCTCAGGCCGTAGCCGAAGGGATAGGTAACGGCTTCCTGATACCAGCTCTCGCCGTCGGCATCGTCGTGTGCCTTGGTTTCGTAGTAGCGGTAGCCGTAGTAGATGCCCTCGCGGAACTCGGTATCACAGAACAGAGACAGGGTGCCGTCCTCATACTTGAGCCAGGCATCCATCCGGTTGCCTTCTTCGTCAATGTTCTGGCTCATGTCAGAGAAGTTGGTGAAAGTGGGATCCTTGGTGAAATCGCTGGGCCAGATGTCCACGGTGTGGCCGGAGGGGTTGACCTCGCCGGTCAGGATATTGGCAGCAACCAGAGTGCCCTGGTCGCCGATGCCGCCGACCCACAGGATTGCGTCAACACCATACTCGGTATCCACAGGAGCGTTCAGCTCGGGAATCTGCATGATGTTGGAGGAGTTAATCATGACAACAACTTTCTTGAAGTTGGCCTTGGCCAGCTTAATGAGTTCCAGTTCGTTGTCATCCAGCTGCAAATAGTGGTCGTTGGGGTCGGAGTGGCCTTCCACGCTGTTGGTGGCCAAATCCATGTTCTCGCGTCCGAAGCGGCTGAAGCAAACCACAGCCACATCGTTATAGGATGCAAAGGTGCTGGTAACGGACTTGCTGAAATAGCTCATGGAAGGCTCCAGGAGCTTGCCGGAGTCGTTGGTCTCATGGACACCGCCCAGAACCTGGAACAGGTTCTCATACATGGAGACGGTCTTGGGGTTCACATGGAACCCGGCCTGCTCGAAGGCATCATACCAGCCCAGCATATAGCTGGTGCCCTTGGTTGCGCCGGAGCCGCCGCCGCCACGGTTGTAGTCAACGGAGCCAATACCCAGGAAGGTGACGTTGCGCTCATCGGCACCCAGCGGCAGCGCGCCATTTTCGTTCTTCAGCAGAACCTGACCCTCGCTTGCCATCTGCAGGTGCAGACGGTTGCCGGCTTCCAGCGCTTCATCGAGACTGCTGTAGTCGGCGTAGAAACGACCGCGTGCGTTCAGGTCGCCGGACACGGTGCCGGTGAGGTCAACGTACTTGGTGTCGAGTGTCTCGCCCATGGCAACGCCGGGAACCACGGTTGCAGCCATGGAGCCAGCCAGTGCAAGAGAGAGCATACTCTTAACAAACTTGTTCATTTCTTGTCCTCCTTTTTAATTTGACCACGGAACTCCGCAGTCCTTTTTGATCCCGGGAACATCGTAGCATACTTTTACGGTTCTGAACGGCATATAAACTTTTTCGCGCGGTTTTTTCACTTTTCCGTTGTTGCACTCTGCACAAAAAACGCTCCGCAATTGCGGAGCGTTTCGGTAAGTTTCGTAAAAATCTAGTCAAATAACGGGAACATCAGACTCAGAGAGAACTGACCGTCCTCCGCCCGGATTTGCAGGCTTCCCTCGTACCGATGAACCAGCGCCTGAATGCTCTGCATTCCAAAGCCATGGTTCGTCCGATCCTCATTGGTGGTCTGGGGAATGCCGTTTACAAATTTCATTTCCCCCAGATACCGGTTTTCCTCCTCAATCAGCAGGAAGCCCCCTTCGGTACGCACCGTCATGGAAATCACCCGTTCCTCCGGCTCCCGGAACTGCGCCACCGCGTTGATGGCGTTGTCCAGAATGTTGCCAAACAAAGCGTAGACATCTCCGTCCGGCAGGAATTTCAGCTTCTCTCCGTTTGCAAGGCAGGTCAGTTGGATATTCTGCGTCCGGCAAACCAGCATTTTTTCGGACAGCACCACATCCAGGGCGGTGGAGCCGGTATTGACGGAGTCATCGTAAATGCGCACCAGCTTATCAAGCTCTTTCAGGCTGCTGCGGTAGCCCTCCTGCCCCAGCGCCGCAATCTGATGGCGGATGTCGTGGCAGCGGATGTTGATGGCATCCTGGGCGTTTTTCTCCCGCTGATAGCGTTCCCGCTCCTCCGCCAGCATATGCATGGCGATTTCAGCCCGGCGGTCGGTTTCTGCCTCCCGGCAAAAACAGGTTGCCACAACTACCACCAGCAGAGAGCAGATTGCCAGCAGCAAATTGATCAGTGCCATGGCATCCTGCCCGTTTCTGGACTGAATCGGACGAGCCATAATATCCAGCACAATAAACATTCCCACCGCCATTGCCGACATTCCAACCACCACCCGGCGATCCAGCCGCTCAAAGAAATTGAAGCGGCGGTAGTTCCCATGCCACACTGCAATGTTGCAGAAAGCCACCAGGCTGCCCAGAAGCATCAGAAAGAGCAGCACTCTGTCCACCAGCAGGGGGAAGTTCGGAATCATATACCGGGGGATTTCAATGAGATGTTCGCAGGCGCTTTGAAGGCTATAGGAGATTGAAACGGCGTAGAGTGCCGAATAGGCCGAAACATCACAGGAGAAAATAACCGCCATCACACATAGCACATACAGCCCCATATACCGGAAAATTACGGTGATGGAAAAATTCTGAAATTCGCTGGTACAAGGCAGGCGGGGCACCATCATCATCCATGCCATTCCCGCCAAAAAGCTCAGCGCCATGCGCACATAGCGGGTGGGCTTCCCCGGATGCCAGCCGGTGATAAGCATCCCGCCGCCCATGACAAACAGGGTGATGAGCATATCATTTTGTATAAAGTAAATGATGTAATGCAGAAGCTTCATTTCCGCTACCTCCCCGTTTTGGAAAGATGCAGCGCTTCAATGAAGCCCTGGCGGCTGCGCATTGAGATGGGAAATTCCCGCACCCCCAGAT